>Ga0228703_1000452_pt1 | contig 30551 bp, 19 predicted proteins | sample McNCre217_Aug_MG_3_FD_178020 | JGI IMG/M metagenome (GOLD analysis project Ga0228703, IMG submission 178020) | Freshwater microbial communities from McNutts Creek, Athens, Georgia, United States - 29-17_Aug_MG | ecosystem: Environmental > Aquatic > Freshwater > Creek | place: USA: Georgia...
TCTGGCCTGTCGTCGTCTCACCATCGCTCACGCCATAGTTCACTGTCACCGTAGCGCTCTCACCTGTCGCCAGGTGGTTGTACGCATTCACTGTCGGATCAATCGAGAAGCTGTGTGTCGCAGCGTCATACGTCACACCCGCTGGCAGGTTCGTTGGCACATCCACCACGCTCAACACGTTGCTTGTGTCCACATCGCTGGCGTTGGTCAACGCATCAATCGTCACCGTGCTACCAGCTTCTGTTGCTGTCGCTTCTACCGTACCCACCACCGGCGCATCGTTCGTGCCGTTCACCGTGAACGTCACCGTCTGGCCTGTCGTCGTCTCACCATCGCTCACGCCATAGTTCACTGTCACCGTAGCGCTCTCACCTGTCGCCAGGTGGTTGTACGCATTCACTGTCGGATCAATCGAGAAGCTGTGTGTCGCAGCGTCGTAGCTCACGCCCGCTGGCAGGTTCGTTGGCACATCCACCACGCTCAACACGTTGCTTGTGTCTACATCGCTGGCGTTGGTCAACGCATCAATCGTCACCGTGCTACCAGCTTCTGTTGCTGTCGTTTCTACCGTGCCCACCACCGGCGCATCGTTCGTGCCCTTGATAGAAATATTCACCGCTTGTGAAACAGTCGCACCTTCAACGTCAGTAGCAACAACATTGACAATATCATGCACAACCTGACCTTGAGACAAGCTCTGAACAGCAGTCGAATCATTGTTCAAAGCAAAAGTCCATAAACCAGTTAAATTGTCTAAATTGACAACGCCATGCTCGGTATGAACAAGCGTGTGGCCTTCAACCGTGGTGGTATCGACTGTTATTCCGTCTGCTACTTCAACGCTGAACGTGATCGCGCCACCGGAAGAAGTACCCGCGTGTGCAGACAACTGACCCGCAGCATTCAAGCCTTCGCCGGTTGCGTCTTCAACAACTAAGCCCGCATCTGCGCCAGTGGCAGTAGTCACTGACAACGGCGCCACATAAACGGTTTCGCCAGGTCCAGCAGCGGCTTGAGCTTCAGCGACCGTGTCGTAACCGCCGGCACCAACGATGTGGGTAGTGTGGCCGTCAGAGAATCGGACTGCTTCAACGTCCGTCAAAATAACGTGACTGCCATTGGCAAGCGTCATCGTCACATGTGAGTTATCGAATGCTGTTTCAAAGCTTGCATCTACAGATACAGCATCGATATTGACGGCATCACTTCTAAAGTTGATTGAATCACCAATGTCAGAGAACTGGCTATCAGAAGCACCGACGATAGTGATATTGCCGTTTGCACCGGTCAACACCACGGTTGTATTACCGATGGAATCAGGTGCAATGGTGATGGTGTGTGTGTTTTCAGCAGGCGTATTGTTGATTTCACCGACTGTGATTGTGCCTATGCCGTTGTTGTTGACACCGACAGTGGCGTTGTCAAACGATATCGAGTGAACGCCTTCTGGGATCTTGACTGACACATCAGTAGAAGCTATGCGTGTCAGGATAAATCCATCCGGCTGCTCGGCAGCGGTAAATGCAGGCTGGAAGTTCCAGCTGCTGACCGAGCCTGGAAGAGTTGCTGTTCCGTCTGCCTGAACAGCTTGCTGCACATTCAGCGTCACTGTTGTGGAGGTAGAAGCGAGCTTATCGTCAGTAGCAATCACCTCGATACTCCAGTTTCCTGCTGGCTCGGCGGCAATGGCCGCAGCACCTGCATGGGTCAAGGTGATATGGCCGCTGGTAGGAGAAATTTCAAAGTAAGTGGTGTTACCAACCTCTGCGTGAGCACCAGATCCCAAGGAATAAGTCACAGTGTGAACTGCGTCAACATCGGTTGAAGTAGCAGTGAACAAATCAACAGAATTTACCTGCCCTTGCTGTACCACCGTGTTTTGCGCTGAGACAGAAATCTGGGGTGCATCGTTGGTGCCCCTAATCGTGATAGTTTCAGAAGTTGCCACAACACCGCCATGGCCATCATCTACAGAATAGTTCACTACGATATAACGAGACTCGCCTTCAGACAACGGATCAAAAGACGGGTTCTGAGGATTCACTGAAATTGAGTTGCCGCTTATGCTGACACCAGCCGGTGTACCAGTGACTGCAACACCATCAACTGCATAAGAAACGTTGGTCACTGTCAAGCTGTTGTTGTCTGCGTCAGTGACATTGGCCACCAGGCTGGTGGTGAATGCCGCATTGCCTTCAGAAGGATTTAGCGTCAACGGGCCGCTGACAACGGGGTCATGGTTGACATGGATATTGAGTGCAACGGAAGCATTGGAAGCATTGCCCGCCGCATCTGTAGCATTTGCTGTCAAGGCATTGTCGCCCAATGACAATCCTGTAACTGTTGCCGTGAAATGACTTGAGCTGTCCGCAGTGCCGGATGCAACAGTTAGGCCATCAGCGTTTGTCACAACCACATGACTGCCTTCTTCGGCTACCACTGATATCGTTTGTGTGGTGCTGCTTGCATAGCCATTGGTCAGTTCACTTGTATTTGTTAAAGACGGAGAGACTGGCGCCACCGTGTCAATCGTCACTTTGGCTGGCAAGCTTGCAGTGTTGGTATTACCCGCTGCGTCTTTGGAGCTCACCACCACGGATGTGTCCGTGTTGTTGTCCGCATTAGTCACTGTGTAGGTCGCCGTGAAGTGACCATCTGTGCCACCACTTACGCTCGCATCGTGACCACCAATCTTCACACCAGTCACGGTGTCTGTGCTTTCAAAGGACACGGTGATGACGTCCCCTGCCTTGGCCAACGTGTTTGTTGCGTTGCTTGAGCTTTCGCCTGTCACAGCGACCGTCGGTGCCACCGTGTCAATCGTCACCTTTGCCGCCAAGTTAGCTGTGCTGGTGTTGCCCGCTGCGTCCACCGAGTTCACAATAACCGCTGTGCTTGTCGCGTTATCGCCTGCAGCCACCGTGTACGTCGCTGTGTAGTTGTTGCCCGTTCCGTGAACCACTGTCGCTGCATGGCCACCAATCGTCACGCTAGACACCGTGTCATCGCTTGTGAACGTCGTGGTGATCACGTCACCTGCCTTGGCCAGCGTGTTTGTTGCGTTGCTTGAGCTTTCGCCTGTCACAGCGACCGTCGGTGCCACCGTGTCAATCGTCACCTTTGCCGCCAAGTTAGCTGTGCTGGTGTTGCCCGCTGCGTCCACCGAGTTCACAACAACCGCTGTGCTTGTCGCGTTATCGCCTGCAGCCACCGTGTACGTCGCTTGGTAAGACCCATTGCCCAACGATGTCACCGCCGCAGCATGACCGCCAATCGTCACACCCGTCACCGTGTCCGTGCTGGTGAAGGTCGTGGTAATCACATCACCCGCCTTGGCCAAGGTGTTGGTCGCGTTGTTTGAAGTCTCACCGCTGATCGCAATCACCGGCGCCACCGTGTCAATCGTCACGCGTGCTGGCAGACTTGCCGTTTGGGGGTTGCCCGCAGCATCCACAGAATTCACCACCACCGCTGTGCTCGTAGAGTCATCCTGCGCAGTCACTGTGTAACTAGCTGTGTAGTGACCCTCTGCGCCACTCACGCTTGCAGTCACATCATGACCACCAATCATCACTTTCGTGACCGTGTCTGTACTATCAAACGACACCGTAATCACATCACCCGCCTTGGCCAATGTGTTGGTCGTGTTGCTTGAAGTCTCACCGCTGATCGCAATCACCGGTGCCACCGTGTCAATCGTCACACGTGAAGCCATGTTGGCTGTGCTTGGGTTGCCAGCCGCATCCACCGAGTTCACAACAACCACTGTGCTTGTCGCGTTATCGCCTGCAGCCACCGTGTACGTCGCTGTGTAGTTGTTGCCCGTTCCGTGAACCACTGTCGCTGCATGGCCACCAATCGTCACGCTAGACACCGTGTCATCGCTTGTGAACGTCGTGGTGATCACGTCACCTGCCTTGGCCAGCGTGTTTGTTGCGTTGCTTGAGCTTTCGCCTGTCACAGCGACCGTCGGTGCCACCGTGTCAATCGTCACCTTTGCCGCCAAGTTAGCTGTGCTGGTGTTGCCCGCTGCGTCCACCGAGTTCACAACAACCGCTGTGCTTGTCGCGTTATCGCCTGCAGCCACCGTGTACGTCGCTTGGTAAGACCCATTGCCCAACGCTGTCACCGCAGCAGCATGACCACCAATGGTCACACCCGTCACCGTGTCCGTGCTGGTGAAGGTCGTGGTGATCACATCACCCGCCTTGGCCAATGTGTTGCTTGCGTTGCTTGAGCTCTCGCCTGTCACAGCGACCGTCGGTGCCACCGTGTCCAGCGTGAATGACGCCGAACCCGCCGAACTCTTGTTGCCTGCGGCATCGGTCACTACTGCGCTCACACTGATGGCACCGTCATGCAGCTTGACTCCAGTGCTGCCAATGTCGGCAGAGGTCAACGTCACCGCCTGCGCACTGCCCGTTCCTGTCACTGTCTTCGTCACAGTATTGTTGCTGGCATCTGTGAACGTGACAGCAATTGAACTGCCAGCCTCACCGCTGACAGTTACCACACCACCGGTGGCTGTCGCCTCTGCAAGCGTGGCGCCATTGACCACACCTGAGCCAAGTGCGAGAGCCGGTGTGACTGGTGCTGTTGTATCAATCTGCAAAGTGACAGACGATACAACACCGGTATTACCCGCAACATCGGTCGCAGAAGAAGAGGCAATGACAGTTTCCGAGCCTGTGAATGCGTTGGCTTTGGCTGTGTAAGTCGTCAGGCCAGTGCTGCTGAGCGTGACATCAAACTTGGAAGAGATGTCGCTTGGCGTTAAAGCGACCCCGCCTACCTTGATGGTCAGAACGTCATTGGCTGTAATCGTAAAACCACTCGCGTAAACATGAGTGCCGCCTATCTCTAAACCATCATTGATTTTCAGAACATCTGATGCGGTTGGCGCCGTTGTGTCAACTGTGATTTGAAGAACAGCAGCACTGCTCACATAGGTGACGCCACTGCTGACTGTTGTGTTGGAGGTGGGATCTGAATTGTTCCAAATGAACTGATGAATGCCGTTGGTCGTTTCTGTAACCAAAGCCGTTGCACCCGATGTGGTCTTTTGGACCCACGCACCCCAAGTCTGCCCACCATCTGTGCTGACACGCTCCCACAAAAACTTGGCGTTGCCTGTACCACCTGACCCACCCAAGAGAGAAAATTGCAGGTCGTTCGAAATCTTGTCGCTGCCACTACTGCCCGAGTCGTAGTAGACGTCATTGGCGTTGTTGCTCTTGATAGTGGTGGTTTGTTCAAAGGTGGGCGTGCCAACCAGAACCCCCTCAAACCCCTCCAAAGCCTCAGCATTGAACGGCACCCCACGTCGCGGTGCGACCGCTTTTTCCAAATTCCAGGTGCCACCCTTGGCGGCGTTGCCAACCAGTTGCTCGGTGGCAAAAACGGTGGCTTGGGTGGTGTTGGCGAGTGAGTTCATAAAAATTTCTCCTGCATGGTCGGCGCCGGTCTGGCATGACCACAAACAAATTTGGAGGTCGGGGTTGTGTGAAGGTTGAGGTTGAGAAAGTTGTTGCGCCAACTGCGACATGGCCGCAGCGTCAATTTTTTGGCCACCCAGAATCACCTCGCCTGGCGCGCCATGGCCCAGCACATGCAAGGTGTCGAGGTGGGGGGTGGCAAGCGCTTGGGCCATGCGGGCCACGGCATCGTCATGCGGCGTGATGAGTTGCACATCGACGGCCGATCGCAAGCCCGCAAGCAACACATCAAGTTGCTCAACAGTGGCGTCGGCCAGCAAAATTTCTATGGAGTTTTGATCAAGGTTCATGTACACACTCCGTTCTAGACAAACCAATAAGTAGGTTCTTATTGATCTAGATCAGCACCCGAAGGAACTGATCGATATAGATTCAATGAGTGATATTTCACTCGACAGAGGTGTCGGAAACTTGCCAAAACTTGCACTTTTGACAGGTGAAAAATGACGACTTACTGACGCATAGAGAGCGCTATTTAAGACTCATTAGAAATATAAATTGAGCTCAATAGTGGTATACGTCATTCAAATGTGATGACGAGGGGTTGTACAGATAAGTAGAACTGGCGCTGAGGGTGCTTTGGCTGATCTGGCTCAGGTCGGCATAACCGCCGCCTGCAACGATCATCACGTTTTCTAGCACGGTGGCGTTTCCGAGTGCATCTTTGTAGACGAATTGCACGGTTTCAATCTCGCGCAAAAGGCTGGTGCCCGTCACCGCGTGGGTCACGCTGTCGCGCAACACCATTTGCACATTACCGTCAGACGTGGTGGCAAAGTCTGCGATGGGCATGGCATTTTGATGCACCGTCACACTCACGGTGTCTTTTCTGGCGTTGTCTACGCCGTTGACTTTGTCAGGGCTGCCAATGATGACGTAGTCGCCATTGGCGTCGATATCGATCACAGTGTCACTGTTACGCGGAATATCGTCCCCAATCAACCTGATCTTTTTGTCTTTGAATTGAACATACTCAACGTCATCGATGGTCAATGTGCCGATTTGCGTTTTGTGCGTGGCGTCGCTGTAAATCTCGGCTTTGGTGTGAAAACCATCCTTGTAGCCCACAAAGGGCAAGTCGCCGCTGACGATGGTGAAACTGGCATCGGCATAGTTGGCATCTTGCAGGTACACCGTGTCGCTGCGCAGGTCTTCCACGTAGCCCAGGCCTGGGTCGCCAAATACATCGGGTGCACCAACTACCGTATGAGCCCCCGCAGACGCCATGTGAATTTGCGTGCTGACCGCTGTGTCTTCAATGGTGATGGTTTGGGCGCTGGTGCTGGTGTCTGTGATGCTCGCGTAAATATTGCCATCTGCGCCCACCGCAGTGCTGAGGTTGGACACGCTCAAGTTGCTGCTGTCACCGAAATGCAATTGAGTGACGGTGTTGGGCAAGTTGATCACAATGCTGGGGTCGAGCAAGCTAATAGCACTGAAACCATTGCCGATGGGATTTGACTGCGCATCGACCGTGCCCAGCGGGGTGATGGCCCAATCGCTCAGGTTGCCGGGCAATGTGGCGCTCGTTCCATCGGCAGACACGGCTTTTTGATACGTGATGTCAACCAACTGTTGCGATGCATAGGGGCTGACAGAGCTGAAGAACTCACGCATCCACGCATCGGTGGCGAGCAAATTGAAGTTGAGCGAATCGGCCCCGCCCGATGCGGCAATGTTTTCTGCCCCTACCCGCGTGACGGCGAGATAGAAATGGTCATTAACGTGGTCAATCTGGAAATATGAACTGTGATCAGCCAGATTGGCTGCTGTGCCAAACCGGTAGTTGATGTCTTGTTGCGAACCATCGAGGTCGGTGGCCTTCAATTCAAACAAGTCCAGCAAGCCACTGGCAGACACAGGAACCGCCGTACCTTCCAGATAGGTGAGGTGAATTTTTCCGTCGGAAGAAACATTTGATGTGATTTGAGGCACATCGTTGGTACCCGTGATGTTGACGGTGATGGTGCCGCTGGCCGAACCGTCCTGGCTCATCACCGTGAGGCTTTGGCTCACTTGCTGGCCGGCGGTCAACTCGTTGTGGGCGTCGTTGGCGACGAAAGTCCAGTTGCCGTTGGCATCTACCGCAATCGTGCCGTAGGTGCCCGCTACTGATTGCGCCACCACATGGGCTTCGCCTGTGTCGGCATCGCTCACCGTGAGCTTGCCGGATGTATTGAGCACAGACGGTGTGTTTCCTTCGGTCACAGCATTCGTTTGCGAGCTGACAGTGGCGACATCGTTGGTGCCGGTGATGTTGACGGTGATGGTGCTGCTGGCTGTGCCATCCTGACTTGTTACCACCAAGCTTTGGCTTACCTTCTGCCCGGCAGTCAACTCGTTATGCGCGCCGTTGGCAGTAAAAGTCCAGTTGCCATCGGCGTCCACCGCAATGGTGCCGTAGGTGCCTGCCACCGATTGCGCCACCACATGCGCCTGGCCTGTATCAGCATCAGCAATGCTGAGCTTGCCAGATGTGTTCAGCGCAGAAGTTGTATCGCCTTCGGTCACAGCACTGCTTTGCGAACTCACAGTCGCCGCGTCATTAGTGCCTGTAATGTTGACGGTGATGGTGCCGCTGGCCGAACCGTCCTGGCTCATCACAGTCAGGCTTTGACTCACTTGCTGGCCGGCGGTCAACTCGTTGTGTGCACCGTTAGCGGTGAAGGTCCAATTGCCATCGGCATCTACCGCGATCGTGCCGTAAGTGCCCGCCACCGATTGCGCCACCACATGCGCCTGGCCTGCGTCAGCATCGGCGATATCTAGCTTGCCAGATGTACTCAGTGCTGAAGGTGTATCGCCCTCGGTCTTGCTCACGCTTTGTGAACTCACAGTCGCCACATCGTTGGTGCCCGTGATGTTGACGGTGATGGTGCCGCTGGCTGTGCCGTCTTGGCTCATCACCGTGAGGCTTTGGCTCACCTGCTGGCCTGCGGTCAATTCGTTATGCGCACCATTGGGGGTAAACGTCCATGCGCCATTGGCGTCCACCGCCAGCGTGCCATACGTGCCTGCCACCGACTGGGCGACCACATGGGCTTCGCCCGTGTCAGGGTCGGTGATCGTCAGTTGACCCGATGTACTCAATGCCCCTAAGTCATTGCCTTCGGTCACGGCTTGGCTTTGCGAGCTCACCGTGGCAGCGTCGTTGGTGCCCACGATGTTCACCGTGATCGTACCCTTGATCGAGTTCACGATGCTGCTGCTCACGGTCACGCTGTCGCTCACCCGCTGCCCTGCTGTCAGTTCGTTGTGTGGGCCGTTGGCCGTGTAGGTCCAGCTGCCATCGGTGTTGACATGGAAGGTGCCGTAGGTGCCGATGTAGTCGTTTTGGGCAGCCAGGGTTGTGTAAGCCGGGTTAATGGCCGATATTTTCAGTTGACCAGCTGTGTTCAAACTGGTGACTAAATTGCTTTCATACACCGTCACGGTGTCAGGGTTGATGGCAATCTGTGCATCGGTTGCGGTGATGTTGACGGTGATGGTGCCGTGTCCTGTGCCGTCTTTGCTGCTCACAGTCACGCTGTCGCTGACCTGAGTGCCTGGCGTTAATGACTCAGTATTTCCCGTATACGTCCACTGACCATCGGATGTGACGTGAAACGTGCCATAGGTGGCTTGCACATCTTGCGCTACCACAGAGGCTTGCCCAGCGTCAGCATCTGTCACTTGCAACAACCCTGAGGCATACACCGGCAAGTTACCAATTTTCTCTACCGCAGCCGTCGCACTGGTCACCGTGGCCACATCGTTGGTGCCGGTGATGTTGACGGTGATGGTGCCGTGGCCTGTGCCGTCTTGGCTGTCAACTGTCAAGCTTTGGCTCACTTGCTGACCTGCGGTCAATTCGTTGTGCGCGCCATTGGCCGTGAAGGTCCAGTTGCCGTCGGCGTCCACCGCAATGGTGCCGTAGGTGCCGGCAACCGATTGCGCCACCACATGCGCTTCGCCTGTATCGGCATCGCGGATGTCCAACTTGCCAAACGTGTTCAAAGCGGCTGCCGTATCACCCTCGGTGACGGCCTGTGTGGCTGAACTCACTGTAGCCACATCATTGCTGCCCGTGATGTTGACGATGATCGTGCCACTGGCCGTGCCATCTTTGCTGTAGACGGTGATGCTGTCGCTCACCTGCTGCCCTGCTGTCAATTCGTTGTGGGAGCCATTGCCTGTGTAGGTCCAGCTGCCGTCGGCGTTGACATGGAAGCTGCCATATTTGCCCGCGTAGTCTGTTGCCACCACCACGGCTTCGCCAGCATCCAGATCGGTAATGCTGAGTTGGCCCGAAGTGTTTAGCGCTGAGGCTGTATTGCCTTCTGTCACAGCCTGGGTCTGCGAGCTCACCATGGCTGCATCGTTGGTGCCTGTGATGGTGACCACGAGGGTCGTTGGCGTGCCATCGGCGGCATGCACCGTGAATGTGTCCACGGCTTTTTCGCCTGCTACCAACTGGTTTTGTTCGTTAGATGAAGCATAAGACCAAGCACCATCTGCACCCATAGTCAGGCTGCCGAAGGTGCCTAGTACGGTTTCCGCTAGGAAAACATTGGCCACACCGTCGACATCGGTCGATGTGAGCTGACCACTGGTGCTCAGCACACTGTTTGTTTCAACAAGATCAATGGTGCGGTTGCCGTTGAAAACAGCTGCGTCATTGGTGCCCGTGATGTTGACGGTGATGGTGCCGCTGGCCGTGCCGTCTTTGCTGCTGACGGTCACGCTGTCGCTCACCTGCTGCCCAGCCGTCAGCTCGTTGTGTGCGCCGTTGCCCGTGTAGGTCCAGCTGCCATCGGCATGGACATGAAAGCTGCCGTAGGTGCCTGCGTAGTCTTTGGCCACCACCACGGCTTCGCCTGCGTCGGCATCGCTGATGAGCAGCTGACCCGATGTATTCAGATCTGCCGCAGCATTGCCTTCATTGACAGCCTGGCTTTGTGAACTCACGATGGCCGCATCGTTGGTACCTGTGATGTTGACGGTGATGATGCCACTGGCCGTGCCGTCTTTGCTGTACACCGTGACGCTGTCACTCACCACTTGACCAGCTGTCAGCTCGTTGTGTGGACCATTGCCTGTGTAGGTCCAGCTGCCATCGGCATTGACATGGAAGTTGCCGTAGCTGCCCGCAGCATCTTTGGCCACCACCACGGCTTCGCCTGTGTCAGGGTCTTGAATGGTTAATTGACCAAACGCATTGAGGTCCGTGGCCGTGTTGCCTTCTGTCACGGCTTTGATTTGAGAGCTGACACTGGCAGGATCGTTGGTGCCCGTGATGGTGACCGTCACAGTTCCCGGTGTGCCATCTGCCGCATGAATGGTGAATGTGTCCACGGCTTTAACGCCTGCGGCCAAGGCATCTTGCGCCGAAGACGACACATACGACCACGCCCCATTGGTACCAATGACCAAGCTGCCATAGCGCCCTGACACAGTTTCGGCTTTGAACGCATTAGCGACGCCATCGGCGTCGGTGGCAGTCAAACTGCCCGAGGTCTTGAGCACATCATTGGTCTCTAGCAGATCGCTCGACAGATCACCGGCAAAGACAGCCGCGTCGTTGGTGCCTGTGATGTTGACGGTGATGGTGCCGCTGGCCGTACCGTCTTTGCTGCTGACGGTCACGCTGTCGCTCACCTGCTGCCCTGCCGTCAATTCGTTGTGTGGGCCGTTGCCGATGTAGGTCCAGCTGCCGTCGGCGTTGACATGGAAGGTGCCGTAGGTGCCTGCATAGTCTTTGGCCGTGACCACGGCTTCGCCTGCGTCAACGTCTTTGATCGTCAATTGACCCGATGTGTTCAGATCGGCAGTGGCGTTGCCCTCGGTCACCGTCTGGGTTTGTGAGCTCAGCGTTGCCGCATCGTTGGTGCCCGTGATGTTGACGGTGAGGGTGGTGTAGGTTTTGGCCGACACATCGGTCACTTTGAGCGTCTGCGACACCACCTGCCCTTGCGTCAGCTCGTTGTGCGCACCGTTGGCCGAGAAGGTCCAATGGCCCGATTTGGAAACGGCAAACGTGCCATAAGTGCCCACGGCCGATGACAGGTCGTAAGTCCAATCGGAGGTCGCAACCGAAGCCGACACCAGATCGCCCGCCGTGGACAAGTCGGCTGCCGCATTGGTTTCTGTCAACGGCGTGTTGGGGGTTGCTTGTTGGGTGTAGGAGGCAGTGAAAACATCCATCACCTTGGCCACGGTGTCGCCCGAGATGGGCCCGAGCACAGCCATTGATTGCATGATGACTTGGGTGGCGAAGACTTTGTCAATTGAGTCTGAACCCAGGATCTGCTGATTGAGCTGCGCACTGGCGCTGAGTGCAGAGTTCAGATTGGCCGATGCCAATGCGCTGCCCTTGAACGCGCTGACCAAGGCATCCCCATTAGTGAGCAAGGATTTTTGAGAATCGTAGCTCGCCGATGAAGCGTAGGTGCGCAAGGCAGACGCAAGCTGCGTCATCACTTGCTGCGAGGTGGCGCCAAAATCTGCCGCACTAGCAGATGCGCTGGAACTGGCACTGGTCACCAACAAGGCCACTTGCGACGCGATTTTTTGCACCGCCAAAGCATCGGCGGCCTTGACCGTCGATGGCGTGTTCAAAGGATCGAAGCTCAGGTACGAAATGGTGCTGGGTAAACCCAAACTATCGGTCACCCATTTTGTGGCGCTGTCCAGCGACAACGTAGGGTCTTGGTCCTTCAGGCTTTGAATGAGGGTGGTGATGGGGTTGACCACCGTCGCATTGCCAGGTGCATACAACGTCAGCGCCGAGGTGAAGGCAATCTTGTTGCCAGGCGACAGGTCTTTGTCGTACGAGTTGTGTGTGAGGCCCGTGAGCGGGTCCACATAGTTTGCCAGCGCCTTGACCACAATTTTGGTGGTGGCATCCCCTGCGGTCAAACCGCTGTAGTTGCCATTGACGTCGGTGAACACATAGTTGCCAATTTGTTTGCCGCTGGCGTCAACCCGATACACCATGGCATCGACGATATGGCCGTCGACCACAGCGCCCGAACTCAGCAAGGCGGCCGAGGCGTCGGTCAAGCCGTTACCGCCTCCGAGCAACAAGCCGAGCAAGCCCAAAGCGGTGTCCGTCAGGGTCGAGTCCATGGTCAACACGTCGAGCGGACGCGCCATCGGATCCATCCAAGCGCGGTCATCTCCAGCCACCTGAATCGTGGTGGCGCCATCTTGGTCGATCGCGTCGTTCACAGCCACAGTGGCAGGCTCCACAGTTGGGCGTGTCGGCACAGTTTGAACGACCATGGGTGAACGCACTATGTTGGCGTTCAGACTGACAGCACCCGCCACCGTTGCGTCAGGCAGACCGTGCTGCTGACTTGGCGCAACAAAAATGCTTTTTAAATCGTCGGCATTGCCTGCAGGCATGAGCAAATTAGGACGCTCAGCTTGACTCACTTCAACGTCTGGCAGCGGTGCCGATGAGTGCGGATGCACCGGGGTTTCTGCGGTATCCACCGAAGGACTGGTGGATGGCGACAAGATATTTTTAAAGAAGAGGCCCGTGGCTAGACCCAGCAGAATAGTTTTTGCTGGCGAGTCTTTGGCCAACTGAAGCAATTTGGATGTATTTTTTATCCTTGCCTCAGTACCTATGGCTCTTTTTTTCTTGTCAATATCTTTCATCACCGCAGAATCGGTAGTAGCGCAGCTTACTGAAGCACTTTTTGATAACGATCAGATATTCGACGGGGCACAGATTTGAACCTTGCAAAAGCATTCAAAGCAGCCGTCAAAAGATAGTACGAATGAATTCATAGAACTAAAGATAGGGATCAATTCGCACGGGCTGGGCGTACTATTCATCGCGAATTGATCATCATGCGCCGTCTCAAGGACATCTTTGAAAAAACAACATCTTCTGTTCTGGCTTGGCTTGCTCGCCTTGGTGTTGTCCCTCAACGCATGGGCTGGTTCAGCTGCGACATGGGTTGAGCCAACCATCAGCTACATCAAAGATGACTCGGCGACTGCCACCGTGCAAGAGATTGCGCAGCGCACAGACTTTCAACCTACGTCTTCCAATAGCTCGTTTGGTTTTACACGTGCCAACGTCTGGCTCAAACTCGAACTCGGAGCATCTGCCACACCGATTGAGAATGCGCACTTGTCCATCTGGCCACCGCGGTTGGAAAACGTTCAGCTGTTCAAGGTGTCACACCAAGGGCAGATCGAGGAAATTCTGGTTGATAAGCAGTATTTAAAAAATGGCAATCAATACTACGACGCCTTCAAATCAACCATGTTTGAACTGCATCACACAGATCATCCATCCACTTATCTGTTGCGGTTGCACAGTGACTTTTCTCTTCTAACCAAAATTGAAGTTCTAGACCAAAGCAAGCTCAACGAACATCGCACCAACATTGGTTTTTTGATTGGCAGCATTTCTTTTGGATTAGCGCCTTTCATCATGATTTTTCTGTTCTTTTCCATCAAAAACAGAAATGTGGTCTACGCCAGCTATTTACTCAACATCATTGGTATCGCACTCTTTTATCTGGCTTCAGTGGGCTTGGACTTTGCCAATTTACTGGAAATGAACACGCCCAGCCTAGACGCTCAGGTCGGGTATCTGGCAATCGTGAGTCCTTTGACCACCTATGTTTTTTTAAGCTTCATGAGCGAACTGTTGGGTGTTCCTGCAGTGGATATGAAAAACATGCGCGTGTGGATCAACATGCTGTTTGTGTTGAGTGCGAGTTATTTTCTGTTTGAAAAACAAAGTGTGTCGACTTTGTTTTTATACGTAAATTTTGCTTTAAGCCTTTATGTGCTGCTCAAGGCGTACAAGCACTTCAACCATCGCAACACAGCACACATGATGTTGTTGATTGTGTTCATCGCCATCAATCTTGCCGCCATCAATGTGTCACTCTCCTTGTTGGGACTCAAACAATCGAGTGACGATGTGTTCATCACACGCAGTATTCGCATTGCATTTGTTCCTTTTGCACTGATTTTGTTGATCACCCATTTCGAAGACATCAAGAATCAGGAGTTGATCCAACTGGAGGTCAAACGCATTGCGGCAGAGCAAAACAAAACCGTAGAAATTAATCGTCGACAAACTTATGAGAATTTTGTGACCATGCTATTGCATGAAATCAAAACACCTTTATCCATCATTCAAATCGCCGCAGGTTCTCTAAGTCGCAATTTGTCACCGAATACATCTGAAAGTAACCGTGTTGAGAACATCAAGCTATCGGTGATTGAAATCAATCAAATTTTCAATAAATGCATGCAGGTGATTGATCTTGAAAATGATGCACTCCATGTCGATGCCAGCGAGTTCAGCGTTGTCTCCCTGGTTGACGACATTCGTCGCTCACTCCACGACAGCCGCATTGTTTTCAATTCACCCTACGAAGGCAAGATCTTCACAGACTACGTGATTTTGAAAACCATCCTGAGCAATTTATTGACCAATGCCTTGAAGTACGGTCAGCGTGAATCCATGGTTTATCTTGAAATAGCACCGCACCTGGTCAACCCGAAACAACTGGTTTTCAAAGTCACGAATACGCCCAGCGATGTGGGGCAACCTGATGCCGACAAGGTCTTTCAGCGCTTTTATCGCGCGGAGTCAGCGAAAAAATTTGGCGGCAGTGGCCAAGGTTTATGGCTATCACAGCAACTGGCAACCATGATGAATTCCAGCATTGAACTTTCGACAACATCTGAGGAAACGTGTTTCACGTTGACCTTAACCATGATGTGACTATGACCAATCCAAACCCTGCTTCCGTCATGATTGTTGAAGATAACGTTCGCTTGCGCGGTGAGTTGTCTGATTATTTGCGTGATGAAGGTTTTGCTGTCACAGCTGTTTCGGATGGCGATGAGCTCAATGCAGCGCTAGAGTTCAACATGCCGTCCATCATTATTTTGGATTTGAATTTGCCAGGTGAAGACGGTATTGCAATTGCCAAACGGGTTCGGTCCGCCCTGCCCAAGATTGGGGTGATCATGTTGACCGCCCGAGTCAGAAGCATTGACCGCAACGAAGGATATGCCGCAGGAGCGGATGTCTATCTCACCAAGCCCACCAGCCCTGACGAGATTGTCCAGGTGATTCGTAATTTGCAACGACGACTGACGCCCACGGAAACCTCATCCGAATGGGTGCTCGATACCGAAAAGAACATCGTGCTGCTTGGCAATGAAGGTCAATTGGCCTTGACAAGCTTGGAAACCCTGTTGATCAAAGAACTGATCTTGCACGGTCGATTCATTTCGCATGACGATCTGATGTACTACCTGGGCGACCACAACGAATCCACAGAGTTCAACAAAAGCCGTTTCGAAGTGCTGATCAGTCGCATCAGAAAAAAGGTCAGCACCATCACTGACCCGAACTCGTTCATCAAGGTTATTCGTGGGCGTGGTTATCAATTGATCAAACCCATTACTTTAAAAAATCTAGCCCCCAGTGGTAAAAGCATGCACGCTAAGCCACTGGGTTAGAGAATCGCTCGCCCTCCTCTTTTTTAATTTTTCATGTGGAGCATTTCATGAGTTTGTTTGATGCATTCAAAACCAGCCCGTCGCAATTAACAGCAAAAATTTCACTCCCTGTCGCACTGCTCTTCATGATGGCGGCGGATGGTCATGTGGATGATGAGGAGATTGGTCAGTTAAAGTCTGTGATCGGTGACGATGAAACTCTGATCAAGACCGCCATTCGTTACATGAAGACCTTCGCATTCGAAGAGTTCTTGGCGCAAGCAAATGCCTTGTTGACGCCTCAGCAAAAGCTTTGCATCTTGCTCAATATCACCGATTCTTTGATGTCCGACGGCGCTGCAGACCCCGCCGAGCAAAACATGCTGTCGCAAACGATGGTTGCGTTTGGTATGTCTGAAGAAGAGTTCAGGCCTCATTTTGAAACCATTCTGGTTAAAAACAACCGCTCTATTTTCTAACCATCACATCACGCACAAGGATGAAAACTCTTGACGGCGTGAGGTGAGATAGGTGTCAAAATTTTTTTAATCCAATATTTTTAAATTAAAAACAGCATTTTTATTCGATAAATATTAATACCAAATACCGTGGTACTTTTTTTGCTTAGTGATGTGTATCCATCACTGCAATACGCAAGAAAAGATCACCATGGCAGCTGCTTATCAACCTTCAGAGATCGGTCACTCTACGGCTTGGCAAGGGTCTCAACAAGAAAGAGATGCCGTCTTTTCTGTCCTCACACTGTTAGATGTTGAAAGTCGGATTGACTGGAATACAGGTGGCACGCCGATGGAATATGGGTCTTCCAATCCACAAAATCTAGAAGCACCCACCGTGCTCGCGCAAGCCACGGCTCACGAGGCAACTTTGGCGCTGTCACACGCAGAGCCATCGCATCGCACCACGCCAGCAACGACGGACGCCGCATCGCCCGTCGCAGCGCAAGCCGTGGAAACGATGGAGCATTCAGTAGCAGCAGCCCCCCATGTTGAGACTGGCCTGCCAGTTATCGAGATCACCTCGCATGCCGCCTTTGAACATCACACACCTGATACGGTAGGACATCAGGCCGCAGCCTCACTGGCCACACCACATGCATACATACCGACACACCATGCCGCCCCTGTAGATCTGACGCACTTGTTCCAACCAGAACCCAACCCATTGTGGAGTTCAGTCAGCGGTTGGGGCGAAATCAATGTGTCGCAAGCGTTGAACAACATGGGTCAGCACCCTTCATCCGCCAACGACACCGCCAATGGCAGCACATCCAATACACCAGCCCATCTGAGTGCCATGGGTTTTGACACCGCCTGGCACAACGGTTTCACGGGTCAAGGTGTTGTCGTGGCGGATATCGACACCGGGATCGACTTGACCAATCAGGCCTTGATGCAGGGTTTGCATCTTGACGCCAACAGCTGGAACTTCTTGAACAACTCTTCCAACGTTCAAGACGACAATGGCCACGGCACCATGACCGCTCTTGAAATTGGCGCCAACGACAAAGTCGGTGCCAATATGGAAGGTGGCGCTTATGGCGCGCAAGTGATGGTGCTCAAAGCCATGGATGCAAACGGTCAAGGCAGCACACACGTCATAGGAGAAGCCATTCATTACGCTGTCGGCCATGGCGCCTCAGTGATCAATTTGTCCTTGGGTTCGAATGCTTCCGATCTGAACATTCAAAATGCCATGCAATACGCTTACGACCAAGGCGTGATTGTGGTGGCCGCAGCAGGCAATGAAGGCTCTTCAGCGATTGATTTTCCTGCCGCCTACAGCAAGGTTTTGCCCAATGTGATTGCCGTCGGCGCAAGCGACCAGGCAGGTGCACACGATGTGCTGGCAAGTTTTTCCAACCAAGCAGGCAGCAGCAACATGTACAACTTTGTGGATGCCATTGGTACCCACATCACAGGCTATGGGTTAAATGGCGATTTGGTCACATGGTCTGGCACATCGATGGCCTCGCCGTTGGTTGCAGCCGAGGCTGCGATTTTGAAATCTGCCAACCCTCAGCTCAGTGCCTATGAAATCGTGCAGGACATTTTGCACGCCACCAACTCGCTGGATAACCTGCTCAATCAGTTCAGCGCGACAAACGCAAACAGTCCAACAACCTCTTCACAGGCCCCGATTCAGATCGCGTCTGTCAGCGCTGTCTCTGAAGACGCATTGAGCCACTATGCGAACGCAGATTTTCTGCACGCCAGCTCTAGCTACGTGCCGACCGAACAGTACCATGGGTGACACACACCAACGCCTAACCTCGGGTTATCACTCTTGAGAAGACCTGCCGAGCAAATACATTGGTAAATCCATTCACTTTGGATTGCACATGTCTGTTTCTCGCCGAACGCTTCTTGCCGCCTTAGGCGCCATGTCAAGCGCCGCCGTTTGGCCCCAAAGCGCAACGAGTTTTCCCAACCGCCCGATCAAGATCGTGCCCTTTGGCACCGCAGGTGGCCCGATTGACACCTTGGCGAGAATTTACGGCGACAAGCTTCAGCAGCGTTGGGGGCAAGCCATTGTGGTGGACCCCAAGCCCGGCGCAAGCGGCATCATTGCCGCCGACTATGTGGCCAAATCAGCGCCCGATGGCTATACCGTGATGATGACACTGCCACTCACGCACGTGAACAATGCGATTCTGCAACCCAAACTGCCCTATGACCCCATCAAGAGTTTTACCCCTTTGAGCATGTTGGCCGTAGGAGGGCCAATGTTGGTGGTACGTGCCAATGCGCCGCTGAACAACTTGAAAGACTTGGTTGAATACGCGAAGAAAAAAGGCACCCTCAGTTATGGCACCTGGGGCAACGGATCTTCAGCCCATCTCTTTGGTGAATTGCTTGCACAGCAGTCGGGCACCCAGCTGATCCATGCCGCCTACAAATCAGAAGCGGCTGCACACAACGACTTGTTTGGCGAATTGCTCGATTTCGCTTGGGCCAATCCGTCGACAGCACGAGCTCAAGTGCAAGGCGGAAAAATGAAGGTACTGGGGGTCGCCGGCACACGCCGTGTTTCCACCATGCCTCAAATCAGCACTTTCTCAGAGCAAGGATTCAAGGGTTTTGATGTGGACAGCTGGATTGGCATGTACGCACCAGCCAACTTGCCTGCTGAATTGCAAAACACATGGGTCACCGCACTGCGTGAGATCACAGCCATACCAGAAGTGCAAGCCAAACTCATCAGCTTTGGCTTTGAACCCTTGGGCAATACGCCCCAACAATTCATGGAAATCTTCAAAGCTGACTATCCCCGTGTGTCTGAACTGATCAAAGCGGCAGGTATTTAAGTCAAAGCCAGAAAATCATGAGCGAATCACCATCTACCCCCGTGCGCACCATCCCCATCCATGTGGACACAGGAACGGCTTACAACAAGCCACCAGCCACCTCCAATTTAGAAATGACCCAAGTGGGCCGTGGCACGCCCATGGGAGAGCTGTTGCGTCGTTATTGGCACCCGATTGGCATCCTCAGTGATGCCAATAACACGCCACGCAAAGTCCGTGTTCTGGGTGAAGACTTGATTTTGTTCAGAGACAAAAAAGGTCGCCCAGGTTTGGTCTATCCCCATTGCGCACATCGCGGCACCTCCTTGTTCTACGGTAAGGTTGAAGACAACGGCATCCGTTGCTGCTACCACGGCTGGTTGTTTGATGCACAAGGTCATTGCCTGGAGCGTCCTTGCGAACCCGGTAACGATGAACACCGCCACAAAGTACGGCAGCCTTGGTACCCTGTGCAAGAGCTCTATGGCCTGATTTGGGCCTACATGGGCCCTGCTGATAAAAAACCCATTCTTCCGCGTTACGAATGTTTAGAAACTTTGGAAGAAGGCGAATTTTTAGAAGTCAACGACAACAGCATTGGCGGCGGTGGACCACAAATCATTCCCTGCAATTGGCTGCAACACTACGAAAACTTGGTCGACCCCTTTCATGTGGTGATCTTGCATTCATCATTCAGCGGCACACAGTTTGTTGAACAAATGGCGGTAATGCCCAAGGTAACCTGGGATACGCAAGAACACAGCGTGCGCACCATCTCTCTGCGGGACTTGCCCGATGGCCAAACATTGCGCCGCATCAGTGAAGCTGGTTTGCCAACGTTGCGTGTGATTCCAAGCCCGCGCATTGGACGCTATGGCATGGTGGAGTCATTGGGGTGGGTGCTGCCCATCGACGACCATTCTTTCCGTATTTATGTGGTGGGACGGGTGAAAGAAAAAGGTGAGCTCGTCAAAATGCGCTCACGCCTGAATGGCAAGTTATGGGAAGAACTGACCGAAGAAGAACACCAACAGTTTCCTGGCGACTACGAAGCCATGGTCAGCCAAGGCCCCATTGCTTACCACTCGGAAGAACACTTGGCGCAGTCAGACATTGGTATTGTGAAATTACGCCGCCTGTTGCAGCAACAACTTCAACGCATCAAAGATGGCGGTGATCCTGCGGGCGTGAGTTTTGATGCGAACTGTGCACCAGTCAAATTTTCTGCCGGTAACTTTCTGATTCCTCGGGAATAGGCACGCCGTTAGAACTTCGGAGGGGTGTTTGACATGAGCTTTTGTTGAGTCTCTTCGATTTCAATGCGAATCAAACGACGCAACTCCACCAGGGCCTCATGGTGGGTTTCAAAGTTTTGCAGCATGACATAGGTGTCGGCTTCAAAAGTGCACAACACCTCGTGCGAGACGGCTTCATAGCGGTTGTGGCGCTCAATCACATACCAAGTATTTTGAAAATCCATGCCGTCCTCATTTATTCGTTGGCGAGCAGATTGAAATTCTTGAAAGCCTTGAGCAAAGGCTCATGCGCTGTCGAGCTGACGCGCATCAGCGGTGGGCGCACCAGTTCCCATTCAGTCTGGTGGTAATGCACCGACAGGAACAGCTTAAGCGTAGCAATCATGGGTTGGTCGCCTATAGCCGTCATTAACTCTGTCACACGGTCATCAGGCTTTCTGACTTTCATGCCACTCATCACCGTGGTTTGCACTGCCGTGTCGTGGGACAGAATGTGCTGAATCACAATGGGAATCAAATTGGCCAATGCCGACAAGGTCGCCGTAGGTTTGAGCACCACCAGATTGGCCTCATGGGTCGGTATCACCGCCAGCTGAGGCGTGAAAGAGCGCATCAAGTCCAAGGTGTGTGATGGATGAATGTCTTGATCAACAATGCCAGCAAGCACCGATGGAAATTCACGCCTCAATTCACTGATGGTGGCTTCTGCCACATCGAGCCGAGAGGCCCCGCCCAATTGATGCAAATACAGCTGCCATGGGCTCAGATTCACCTGTCGAATCAATTGCCGAAAAAAATCCAGCATGGCACCTTGGCCAATCGGTTGGTAATGCAAAGGAGGTGCGACCATGAAGCGCTGAACCCCGGACTTGTGGGCACTCTGGATGAGTTGCACCGCATCGGTCATGGTGGTTGAGCTGACACCAAGCATCAGATCTTGCGCCGGTATGCCCGAGCCGGTGAGATGCGCCAGGGCATCTAATTTTTCAGCGTTAGAAAAACAAGCCCCTTCACCCGCATACCCAAAAATAGCGAATCGCTGCACACCTTTGGCAGACAAATTGCGCACATGTGCGCACAAGCGCGTCACATCGACATTGAAGTCGGATTTCAGTGGGGTTAACACATCGACCCAAACGCTGGGCAAACGCTCTGGGTGTGCGGCGGGTTGAAGCATCCTCGACACTCACTGTTCAGTAGAAAGAATACATGATAGCGAATCTGCATTCACACCAGCACACTGGATATCCCTTGCTCTTGGTTGAAGTGAATCACAAGCGACAACAAGGCCTTTCAAGCGACTCCAGATGAGCGATCTCTCTTCATAATAGGCCCATCGATGAATTGAACAGAAAATGGGACGTATGGATTTTTGGCGCACGCTAAGTCTTGACATTGAAGGGGCTTTTTCCTTCGTGGACATCGCTGGCGGATTGATCATTTGTGTTCTAGCCATTTGGTTTGGCACTTTGTTGGCTAAAAAACAAGCCCGCGCCTTTTCTAACCAACAAGCTATAGATAGCTCAGCAAACGCACAAAACAACGGTGATTTACCGGGTGTGAACTTTTTCGATTACGGTGACATGCGGTTCATGCATTTGGCCAGCCCTGCCGTGCAAGGTTCGATGAAGCTCAGCAAACCGTTTGACATTCACCTCGACTACCAACAACGCATGATGGCTTGGCTGTTGTTGGCTGATTTAGATCAAATCTGCCATCAGCATGCCATGCAACTGGGCTTGGGCGCCGCATCCTTGACCAAGTTTTGCCACACGCAATTGAACATGCACACCACTGCGGTTGAATTGAATCCGCAAGTCATCAGCACATGCCGAAGCTGGTTTCACTTGCCCGGCGACAACGACAAATTACAGGTGCTATTAGCCGATGCGGCCGATGTGGCGCGTCAATCTGCATGGCATGGATGCATCGATGCGCTGCAAGTCGATTTGTACGATCAGGAAGCCAATTGCCCTGTGCTCGACACCGAGGGCTTTTACCGTGATTGCCGTGATTTGCTAACACTCGACGGTTGCATGACTGTCAACCTGTTTGGTCAGGCATGCAACACCCACGACAGCATCCAAAAAATTGCAGCGGCTTTTGGTGCTGGGGCGGTGTGGTCTTTCAAGCCCACCGCCGCAGGCAACACCATCGTGCTGGCTTGGCGTCAACCTCATCTGTTTGACAAAACGCACTTACAGTCACAGGCTCAAGCCATTGAAGCGCGTTGGCCCTTGCCTTCCACCAAATGGTTAAAGGCACTGGCGCCCATCGCGTGAGACAGAGTTTTTCCTCTTTGAGCTCATTCACACACAGGAGATCTATGCGTTTACACAACAAAATCGTCGTCATCACCGCTGCAGGACAAGGCATCGGTCGTGCCGCAGCCATCGCCATGGCAGCGGAAGGCGCGCAGGTGTGGGCTACTGACATCAATCAAACGGCTCTGGCAACTCTGTCGGGCATTCCCAATATTCAAACCGCTTTGCTTGATGTGCTTAAGCAAGATGAGATTCAACGATTTTTTGAAAAATTACCCGTGGTCGATGTGTTGTTCAATTGCGCTGGCGTGGTTCACAACGGAACGGTCTTGCAAGCACACAATGCTGATTGGGACATGGCGTTCAACCTGAATGCACGCGCACAGTTTTGGGCCATTCAAGCGGTCTTGCCCAAAATGCTGCAGCAAGGACACGGCAGCATCATCAACATGGCCAGCATTGCCAGCAGCATCAAAGGGTTGGCCAGTCGCTTCGTCTACGGCGCATCCAAAGCTGCCGTGATTGGCTTGACCAAGGCAGTGGCAGCAGACTATGTGACCCAGGGCATTCGTTGCAACGCGATTGCACCAGGCACCGTTGATACGCCCTCGCTGGCCGATCGCATCAATGCCTACGATGATCCAGTTCAAGCACGTCAGAATTTCATTGCACGCCAACCGATGGGGCGTCTTGCGGTGGCCGAAGAAATCGCTCCTGTGATCATTTTCTTAGCCAGCGATGAAGCCAAGTTCGTAACCGGTCAAACCTATGCGGTTGACGGTGGCATGACCATTTAAACGCCTCCCAAACCACTCCATTTTTCTCTCACGCGAGAGATCAAGCGGTGAGAAATCACTGAAGAAAATTCCATGCAATCACAATTTCTCATGAATCGCCGGGCTGCTCTTGTGCAAGCAGTCAGTTCACTGATCGCCGCTGCCGCCCTGCCATCTATGGCATCGTCTTGGCCAAGTAAAACACTTCGAATCATTGTGCCTTTTGCACCGGGCGGTGGCGCAGACGTTTCTGCGCGTGTGCTGGCTGAATTGTTAGCACCTCAGTTGGGGCAAGCTGTCATTGTTGAAAACAAACCGGGCGCTGGCAGCGCAATTGGTGTCAATGCTGCAGCGCAAAGCAAAGATGGTCATACCCTGCTGATGGGCAGCAACAGCATGGTGATTAATCCATCGTTCAATCCCGCCATTGGCTATGACGTCGCACGCGACTTCGATGCGGTGGGCATGGTTTCGGCACAACCGCTGGTATTGGTTGTCCCTGCCAACTCAACCATTCAATCTGTCTCCCATCTGATCGCTCAATACAAAGGCAAGGCCGATCAATTGACAGCCGGCAATAGCGGCAAGGGAACGCTGGCTCACTTGACTTCAGAGATTTTTGAAGCTGAAACGGGTGTGCCTTTGACGCCCATTCCATACAAAGGCGAAAGTGCCTTGATGCCAGATTTGATCAGCGGTCAAGTGTCCATGGGCTTTTTGAATTTGCCCAGCGTTGCCACGCACATTAAGTCAGGAAAACTGCGAGCACTGGCCCTATCAGCCCCCCAGCCCTTACCCGAGCTGCCAGGTGTTCCCACATTCAGATCGTTGAATCTGCAAAGTCTGGAAGTACAAGGATGGGCAGCCCTGTTAGCGCCCAAAGGCTCTATCCCCGAGGACGGTATGACACGTTTGGAAACCCTGCTCACGCAGGCTCTGGCTTCTGAAACAGTCAAAACTCGATTCGCAGCGCTCAATGTCAGTCCTGTGATCTTGAGCCGTCAAGCAACCACCAATTTTTTGAAAAATGAAGGCACGCGCTACGGCAAAGTCATCAAAGATCGCGGGATCAAGCCAGAATGAGTAAACCATCCACACACTCGCCCCCCACCTTCACGTGCGATGTATTCGTGTGTGGCGGAGGGGTTGCAGGAACGATAGCCGCGGTAGCTGCTGCTCGCAACGGCGCGCGCGTCTTCTTGGCTGAGCGTTATGGCTTTTTAGGTGGCAATGCCACGGCGGGCGCAGTCGCACAATTCAACAGCTGGCAAACTGCAAATGGACGCAAAGTTGTCGCAGGTCTGGCCGATGAAGTCGTTGAACGTTTGCGCAGCTATGGAGCAGCCGCCGATCATCAGGTGTTTGTCATGTCGACAGGCCACACCATGGACCGCGTCGAATACGCACCCGAGATCTTGAAACTGGTACTGGATGACATGGTTTGCGAAGCCGGTGTTCAACCGCTGCTGCATGCGCAACTGCTGGATGTCGCATGTGAAGGACGACAAGTCCAATCCGTCCAGATGCTCACCAAAAGCGGCATCATCACCATCGAACCACGGGTGCTGATTGACGCCTCAGGCGATTTAGATGCGCTGCGTAAAGCAGGTGGAACATTTTTACCTTTGTCAGAAGGTGAGTCACTGCAACCGGCGACCATGATGTTTCGCTTTGGACCGGTGGACTTTGAGCGTTTCAACCAAACGTCCAAGGAAGACATCAAGGCATTGGCAAAACGCGGCTTTGAAACAGGTGCTTTAGCCCGTGCTGCACTGCATGCCTCTCGCAACCCTTATTCTGATGATGCTTGGTTCAACATCAGTCGACTCAGTGTCGATGCCACAGATGCATTGGCGCTGGGTCAAGCAGAAATGGAAGGCCGCCAACAAGCCTGGCGCGCCGCAATCTTTATACGCACCCATGTGCCCGGATGCGAATCTGGACAGCTGCAAGCATTTGCAACCCAAGTCGGCATACGTGAAACACGGCGGGCACAAGGTGATCACGTTCTGACAGCGCAAGAGTTGCTAACGCCCGTTGTGTTTGAAGACGCCATTGCAGCAGGGGCGTACCCCATCGACATTCACCCCGCACAAGGCGGCGATTTGATTTACAAGGCCATGGATAAAGACCATGCTTACCAAATCCCGTACCGCAGTTTGATTCCCATCAGCTTGAACAACGCCTTGGTTGTTGGCAGAGGCATTTCAGCAGACCATGAGGCTTTGGCCGCTATTCGCGTGATGACCATTTCAATGGCCGTTGGACAAGCCGCTGGCACAGCCGCAGCCCTGGTGTGTAAAGATCAAACAGGGGATATCTCGATAAGGTCTTTGAACCCCAAAGCGCTTCAGAAAAACTTGGCTGAAAATGGCGCGATCTTCAAATAGCCAACAAACGCTTGGCGGGTGACGATTATTTCTTCGCTTGAAAACTGGCCACCTCTCCGGGCTTGAGAGGATGCACTTGGATGTTGGGGTTCTTCATCAAAGCCATGAACTGCGCCAAAGTGCCTTTTGCCAAGGGATTGGCGCCATAGTGCATGGCAATGACGTTAGGAATTTTCATCAACTCATTGGCAGCATAAGCAGCGTCTTTTGGACCCATGGTGAAATTACCGCCAATTGGAATTAGCACCAAATTCGGTTTGTAGTAATCGGCAATGAACTTCATATCGCTGAAGAGCCCCGTATCGCCCATGTGGTAAATCTTGAATCCATCCTCCAGTTCAATGATGAAACCCACGGGCTCGCCGCCGACATGAATTTCGTCTTTATTGGTGGCTGGATTTTTCCAATTGATGACCGACGAATGCTCAGCATGCACGGGCGTGACTTGGATACCTGGACTAGGCTCAACAACGCCCGATTTGTTAAAGCGCGGCGCAAGTTCGGGCGGCAATATACCCAAAGCCACCACCGAGGCGTTCATGTCACCGGGGGCATACATCGGCACATTGTTGAGCTTCGCAATGGCTGGCGCATCGGCAAAGTGGTCTAAATGACCATGCGTAACTAACAGCACGTCGACCTTGCCCAAATTTTCCAACGTCTTGAACTCCACCGGGGTCAAAGGATTGGCTTTGAGCCACGGGTCGGTGATGATGATTTTCCCCGTTGGCGAAGTGATTTTGAAAGCCGCTTGCCCCAGCCACTGCACCTTCACCGATGCAGTTTGGGCCTGTGCCCACAGACCATTGAATGCCATGGAGCAAGCGATTAAAAATTTTAAATACCGGTTCATGTGGGTGTCTCCGTAGGGGATATCGAGCAGAAATTTCGTTTCAACCGTAAGTTTGCCTGTAATTCGTCGCTTGCGACGATTTTCTAGCCGATGCACGCCACTTAAGCTTGGCAACAATCCACTCACCTTCTCTCTTATGCGACAAAAATCCCGCGCCGTCATTGCCCGAGATCACTCCGGCACCGTCACCGTTGAAGACATTTGGGTCGAAGCCCCGCGCCATGGGGAAGTCATGGTCAAGATGGAAGCCTGCGGCGTGTGCCACAGTGATTTGTCCACGGCCAAAGGTGTCATCCCCCTGCCCCCGCCCGTCGTGCTGGGCCATGAAGGTGCAGGCCATATCGTGTCGGTGGGTGAAGGCGTCAAAGGTTTAGCGGTGGGCGACCGCGTGATCACCTCTTTTGTCAGCATGTGCGGACACTGCCGCTATTGCACCACCGGCCGCCCACAGTTGTGCGATCAAAACAGCCGAACCACGTTCACCTTGCCTGACGGCACAGTACGCACCTTTGACATGGCCAATCAAGCATTAAACGTCTTGTGCGGCTGCGGCGTGATGTCTGAATACGCCACGCTGCACATGGACAACCTGGTCAAGGTCGATCAACCTGACATTTCCATGGAATGCTGCGCACTCATCAGCTGTGGCGTGATGACGGGCGTGGGCGCTGTGATCAACACCGCCAAACTCACGGTCGGATCCATCGCTGTGGTGTTTGGCGCAGGTGGCGTTGGACTCAATGCCATCCAAGGCTGCGCCATCGCCGGAGCCGCCATGATCGTGGCGGTAGATCGCTCCGACCACAAACTGGAACTGGCTCGACTGTTTGGGGCCACCCACACCCTCAATGCCAGCCACGATGACAACATCATCAAGACCTTGAAGAAACTCACAGGCGGTGGTGCGGACTACGCCTTTGAATGCGTAGGCTTGGGCAGCGTGGTGGCACAAGCGTATGGCGCGCTGCGCAAAGGCGGTACCGCTGTGTCTGTGGGCGTGGCCAGCACACAAGACACCACCACCCTCAAGACGGTCACCTTGTCGTTAGAAGAAAAAACCCTCAAAGGTAGCTACTACGGCTCAGCCCGTCCGCGCGAAGATTTTCCACGCCTGATGTCGCTCTACCGCAGTGGCAAATTAAAGCTAGACGAACTCATCACCCACCGTTACCCCCTAGAGCAAGCACCACAGGCATTTGAGGATTTGGCGCAAGGTCGCAACGCACGCGGCATGATTGTGTTTTCTTAATCCCCAATAGCCCATGAAATCTTTATTCTTCTCACCGTACATCACAGCGACTTTGATGAGTCTGTTTGGTTTGCTGTCTGTCACCGCGCAAGCGCAATCCAACTACCCCAGCAAACCCATCAAAATCGTTGTGCCCTTCCCTGCGGGAGGCACATCGGATGTACTGGCGCGCATGATTGGGGTGAAGATCACCGAAGCTTGGGGACAAGCTGTGGTGGTTGAAAATCGTCCAGGATCGAGCGGGAACTTGGGCGCAGATGTTGTGGCCAAGTCACCCCCCGATGGCTACACCTTCGCACTGATGGACATTGGCAATTTGGTCATCAGCCCTGCACTCTATAAATTGCCGTTCAATGTGTTGAATGATTTGGCCCCCGTCTCCATGGTGGCTTACTCACCCCATCTCTTGGTCGTGAGCAGTCAAATACCTGCCAACACCACGGCCGAGCTGATTGCCTACGCCAAGGCACAAAAAGGAAAGGTCAATTTTGCCGCTGCCGCTGGCATGGGCAGTGCCACCCACTTGGCAGGGGTGGTGTTTGCCAAGCGCAGCGGTATTGACTGGGGCTATGTGCCCTACAAAGGAGGCGCACAAGCCATGACTGATTTGATCGGTGCGCAGGTTGATGTGACCTTCAACGGCATGGTGGCCACTTACCCCCATGTGAAATCAGGAAAAATCAAATTGCTAGCCGTCTCCAGCGACAAGCGCAATTCACAGCTGCCCGACGTCCCTACCGTCGCTGAAACCTTGCCAGGATTTCTCACCGGAAGCTGGCAGGGCCTGCTAGCTCCTGCAGGTACACCCAAAGCCATCATCGACAAAGTGAATGCCGAAGTCATTCGAATTACAGCCATGCCGGAGATCAAAGAACGCTTGGTCACTTTAGGCGCAGAACCATCTCACATGAGCGCTCAGGAGCTCACACAGTGGATGAAAAAAGAAATTCCCGCTATGGCAAAAATTGTCAAGGACGAAAAAATTACCGTGGAGTAAATCAACGGAGGATTCGCTTTACAAGACGCGTTGAGGTGTGCAAGGATTGCCTCCTGTGCTTCCTCTCAAAGGTTTCAAATCATGGAAACAACCCATCACACCTTGGCTGAACTGTTCAAACAACTCGGCCTGGCCAATGACCGTAAATCCATTGAATCGTTTCTAAAAGCACACCGCCCAATGAACACATCCACACGCATTGAAGATGCTGCCTTTTGGACGCCGAGCCAAAGTCATTTCATCAAAGAACAATTGGCCAACGATGCCGATTGGGCCGAGTTATTGGATCAACTGAGTTTGGCCCTTCGTTAAATCGAACCCGATGATTCAGTATTACCATCGAGCCACTTATTCATCAGACTGAAACAATCTATGGCTACTTTTGTTGATCAACTCAAAGCAGAAATTTCACGCATCGCCAAAAAAGAAGTGCGTGCAGAAACCAAGCAACTCAAAAAATCTTCGGCACAGTACCGCGCTGACATTGCGGCTTTGAAACGCCATATTGCCAGTTTGGAAACCAGCCTCAAAAGGCTCAGCAAAAACCAACCCAAACCAAGCTTGGAACCCAAAGCAACTGCCACTGGACTGCGTTTTCGTGCCGGTGGTTTCGCCACATTACGCAAAAAATTTGCTATGTCGGCCGAGCAAATGGGCAAATTACTGGGCGTATCGGCTCAATCTGTTTACCACTGGGAAGCAGGCAAATCACGCCCACGTGCAAGCCAATTGCCGACCATCGCTGCGGCCCGCACCCTGACGAAAAAACAAGCTTGGGAAAAAATCAGCTGATCACGCTTGGCCATCGACCAAGATGAAAGCAATGCGCGCGGCTTGTCCTGATCGATTCGCCCAGGCGTGGTTGGTGCCACGCTGAATCAACACATCGCCAGCGCGCAAGGTGGTTTCCCCTTTGTCCATGATGGCCACTAACTCGCCTTCCAACATCAACGCGTAATCCACCGTTGCTGTGCGATGCATGCCTGGATGCTCACCGGGTTTGGGCGCATGCTGCGCGTCGCGGTACATGCTGCCAAAAGTGGCATGCAACATCCGCTCCAAGGCTTGAGGGTCTTTGGGTTCTGGTGGGAAATCAATGATGCGCAGCACGGTTCCACCTGGAGGTGGCGCCACGCCCTGGTGTTCGGCAATTCGATCGGGGGCATGCACTGAAGAAGGCGACGCCTGGGTGCACCACAAATTCGTCACACGATAGCCAGGACGCTCGGGTACCAGACGCACCGCAGGAGAAGGCCCGTCTGTGATGATCGAAGACACGCCGTGCGCATCATCGCCCGTGACAACGCGCCGAATGGGGGGAAGATTCATCTCAGTTTTTCTCCAGGTTCAGACGCGGCACCAAGTCCGCGTGAAGACGATACGTATTTTGAATACGTGCTTTGAACTGCTCAGCACTCAAATAGGCAGGCACTTGTTGCAGTGTCTGAGCGGTTTGCTTAAAGCCTTCGGTCTCGAGTACTTTTTGACACAGACCTT
>Ga0228703_1000454_pt1 | contig 30377 bp, 28 predicted proteins | sample McNCre217_Aug_MG_3_FD_178020 | JGI IMG/M metagenome (GOLD analysis project Ga0228703, IMG submission 178020) | Freshwater microbial communities from McNutts Creek, Athens, Georgia, United States - 29-17_Aug_MG | ecosystem: Environmental > Aquatic > Freshwater > Creek | place: USA: Georgia...
GCGCTGACTCCCGAGCGTGTATTTGAGATATTCGAACCCGTGCTTGCTGGATTGGCGGCTGCGCATCAAGCCGGAATACTGCACCGAGACATAAAACCGGAGAATGTTTTGCTTTCGGACGACGGAAAAATCAAACTTTCCGATTTTGGTTTAGCACGCCCAATTAGCGCTCACACGCAAACCGGTGCAGTAATCGGAACAGTGGCATATCTGAGCCCTGAACTGGTGAGCAAAGGAATTGCAGATGCTCGAAGTGATGTGTATGCGGCAGGGATCATGCTGTTCGAATTACTCACTGGTAAACAACCATTCCGCGGAGAAGAAGCAGTGCACATTGCGATGCAGCACGCGAATGAAGACGTCCCAGCGCCATCTACTCTCAATGCACAAGTTCCAGAACTTCTCGACGAACTTGTACTTTGGGCTACAGCAAAAGATCCGAATCATCGACCAGCAAATGCAGTGGAATTCCACGAGGTATTTGTCCGAGCTAGGTCGGACCTTCGACACGGTCGAAAAAATACTTACCTGACTGAAAAGTTGGACTTAGGTAAAACTTCGGTATTGCCACAGTCAGCGATTAGCAATAACGAAACCGTGGTGCTTAGCAACATAAATGCCACTCGCGTACTTGAAGCTTCCGATCTCGCCACGCAGTCCTCTGCCATTGGTGTGCGTAGTCGCGCTGTGAAGGTGCTGATTTCTGGAGTGGTTACCTTGTTGCTTGGATTGGGAGCGGGCTGGTGGTTCAGCGCCGGTCCGGGTGGAATACAAGTAATGCCAAATCTCGCCAACCGAACTGAAAAACAAGCCGAATCCGCATTGGCTAGCTTCAAAGCCCAAATTGAGATAGTTCGTCAGAACTCTAAAACCATTCCGGCAGGCTCGGTCATTTCAACTAGTCCGAGCTCGGGAAGTATTTTTTGGGGCGGCAATATTCAGCTCGTAATTTCCAGCGGCCCCAAGTTGGTTGCAGTTCCCGCCCTAACTGGAAAGACATTGGTTGAAGCTACAGCACTACTTCTACAACAAGGCTTCAGTGTTGGGAAAGTAACTTCTTGGTTCAACGCAGCGCCAATCGGTACCGTATTTGCCTATAACGGCTCGGATGGCAGTGAGATCCCCGAAGAATCTGCCGTCGATTTGGAAGTTTCGCTTGGTGCCATTCCAGTAGTCTCTGGACTGAGTCAGGATGCCGCGAAGAACTTAATTCAAGTCGCCGGCTTAACCCTAAAAGACACCATCGAACAATACAGCGACACCATCGCCAAGGGCCAGGTGATTTCTCTTATTCCACTAACCGATCCGATCGGCAAGGCCGGTGAAGTCAATCTAGTTGTTTCAAAGGGCACGAACGTCGTGATCATGCCAAAGGTAATTGGAGAAACGATCAGTGCCGCCAAGACCCTACTTGAAGGCCTTGGCTTGCGCGTAATGGTCGACACAAATCAATTGACCAGCAAATGGGGTATCGCCAAGGTCAAGAAATCATCCGTGACAGTCGGCACCAAACTCAAAGTCGGCGACTCGGTCACGATTATTTCTAGATAATTAACGCTTAGCTAGTGACTCTGCAACTAGGAACGCAAGTTCTAGTGATTGCATGTGGTTTAGTCGAGGGTCACAAAGTGACTCATAGCGCTCTTCTAGTGAAGCTTCGTCGATCATTTCACTTCCACCGAGACACTCAGCGACGTCGTCGCCAGTAAGCTCAACGTGAATTCCGCCTGGGAATGTTCCGGCTGCGCGATGTACTTCGAAGAAGCCACGCACCTCGTCCATAACATCATCGAAGCGACGTGATTTGTAGCCGTTCTTGGTAGTTATGCCGTTGCCATGCATCGGGTCGGTAATCCATAGTGGATTCGCGTCTGAATCGCGAACTGCTTCAACTAACTTAGGAAGTTCATCTCGAATCTTCCCTGCACCCATGCGAGTGATGAAGGTTAGTCGACCCGGCTCGCGCTCTGGGTCAAGCTTTTCAATTAGCTCAAGCACATCGGTCACCTGCGTGGTTGGCCCAAGCTTTACACCAATTGGGTTTCGAACTCGCGACAAGAAATCAACGTGAGCGTGATCTAGTTGACGAGTACGCTCACCAATCCAAATGAAGTGCCCACTAGTGATGTATGGAGTTCCAGTTCTTGAATCGATTCGCGTAAGCGGGCGCTCGTAGTCGAAGAGCAAACCTTCGTGGCTCGTGTAGAACTCGGTGGTGCGCAGTTGCTCAAAGTCTGCACCACAGGCTGCCATAAAACGAATTGCACGGTCGATTTCACTGGCCAATTCTTGGTAACGAGCATTGGCCGGGTTGTCCGCGAAACCCTTATTCCACTCATGCACCGAACGCAAATCCGCGAATCCACCCTGAGTGAATGCTCGAATCAAATTTAGGGTCGATGCTGAGGTGTGGTACGCCTGCAAGATTCGCTCGGGATTAGCTTCGCGAGATTCAGGAGTGAAGTCGTACCCATTGATGATGTCGCCGCGGAATGCAGGCAACGTGACGCCATCGCGGGTTTCGTTGTCGCTTGATCGTGGTTTAGCAAACTGACCCGCCATGCGGCCCATTTTGATAATTGGCATGGACGAGCCATAAGTGAGCACCAGTGCCATTTGCAGCAGAGTCTTTACTCGGTTGCGAATTCGATCGGCGGTTGCGTCAGCAAAAGTTTCAGCGCAGTCGCCGCCCTGAAGCAAGAAAGCTTTTCCGCTTGCTGCTTGAGCCAAGCGACTTCTAAGAATATCCACTTCACCGGCGAACACCAAAGGAGGAAGCTTGGATAGCTTTTCTCGCATGCCTGCCACGGCGGCCGGGTTAGGCCAGTTTGGCTGCTGTACTGCAGGTAGGTTCAAATAGTTGTCGAGTCCCACGAGCACCGCTGGGTCGACTGCAACAACTTTTTCGTTCATTCTGTTCCTACCTGATTTACTGACGCACCAATTTGGCGCGCTTTTCTTTTACTGAAGATGCGTATGCGTCTACGTATTCTTGGCCACTCAATTTTTGAAGTTCATAAATAATTTCATCGGTCACCGCACGCAAGACAATGCGGTCACCTTCCATGCCATCGAACCTAGAGAAATCGAGTGGCTGCCCGACCACGATGCCAACTCGGCGAATTCGTGGCAGACGCTTTCCGATCGGTTGAACTTTCTCGGTGTCAATCATGGCTACCGGAATCACTGGAACCTTCGACTCGAGTGCCATTCGAGCAATGCCGGTGCGACCTCGGTAAAGTTTTCCATCCGGCGAGCGCGTGCCCTCTGGATATATTCCAAGCAGTAGCCCCTGACTCAAAACACCTAACCCGGTGTTCAATGAAGCCTCAGACGCTTTTCCACCGCTTCGATCGATTGGAAGCTGACCGGTGGCCTTAAAGAACCATCGAGTAAGCATGCCTTTCAGACCCTTACCCGTGAAGTACTCACTTTTTGCCAGGAACACCACCGGACGACGAGTCTGAAGCGGAAGGAAAATCGAATCCGAAAAGGACAGGTGATTGCTGGCCAAAATTGCTGCGCCGGTGTTTGGAATATTTTCCATTCCACGTACCCAGGGCCTGAAAATAAACTTCAGCAGCGGGCCGAGAATTAGGTTTTTCAAGATGAAGTAAGCCACCTGATTCCCTCTCGTCCGCGGTTAGAAGGTCTAGTTTACCTTTGCTCCCAAGCCACGCGCACTAGGTCTGCTGCCCCGACTACCCCTGCATCATTGACGAATTCTGCGGTTTTGATCTCTAATTCCGGCCTAAAGCCCTGTGCTGGCATATTGGCTAGGAAAGCCTTACGAATCGGTTCGAGCAATAGGTCTCCCGCTGCGCTAACTCCGCCACCAATGACGACAACCTCTGGGTCGAGAATTGCGCTAATTGAAGCTACGGTCTCGCCAATCCAGGTACCCAGTTCGGTGAGTACTCTCAGCGCACCAGGGTCGTGTTCTGTGATGGCCTGGTAAACCTGGGTGCCAGTCAATTCAGCAACAGTCTCTCGAAGCTCACGTAGACGAGCGCCAGCTGGGTCGTTTGATTCGGCAAGTTCGCGTGCCGCTCTGAGCAATGCGGTACCTGAGGCATACTGCTCAAAACATCCTTTAGCACCGCAGGCACAGTCGCGTCCATTTGGAACTATTCTCATGTGACCAAGTTCCGCTGCCACCCCAAAACCACCACGCAGCATTCGCGAATTTGTAATGATGGCCCCGCCGACTCCAGTACCTATGGTCAGCATGGTCATGTGCTTGTAACCTCGGCCCGCGCCATAGCGATACTCGGCCCACGCCGCAGCGTTGGCATCGTTTTCGATGATTACCGGAATATCGGTGAGTGCTTCCAGTTTGGCTTTGAGCGGCTCATTTCGACCAGTGAGGTTGGTCGCGTAGATCACGTTTGCCTGCGCGGCATCAACGAAGCCAGCTGCGGCTACCCCAGCCCCCAAAACCTTATGTCCCTGGGACAGCTCTTCAATAAGGCCAACAACAGCCGCTACTAGGGCGTCAATATCCTTGGCCGGAGTGGGTACGCGTGATTCCTTGAGGATATTGCCCTCACTATCAACTAATGCACCGGCAATTTTGGTGCCGCCGATATCAATGCCAATAGCGTGCATCTCCAGCCTTTCTGTTTCGTTTCAGTTTACCTGCGCTCCCGAATGCCGTTAGAGTTATGGCTAATCGCTGGCAAAGAAGGAGCACCGTGGAACATTTTGAGTTGCCTCCGTTAGTGGTTTCAGATACTAATTCCAACATCACAGACTTACTCGTAGATCGAGCGACGGCCACTCCAAAGCTTCCACTCTTCGCCTTGGACTCCAGCAGCGGCTACCAAAACGTTTCAGCTCAAGACTTTCTTGCCGAAGTAAAGGCTCTAGCCAAAGGCCTCATCGCCAGCGGAATTCAGCCAAGCCAGGCTGTCGCAATTCTCAGCCACACTCGATATGAGTGGACCCTGATGGACTTTGCCATCTGGTTTGCCGGCGGCGTTTCTGTGCCAATTTATGAGACTTCTTCTGCTTCACAAATGGAATGGATTCTTTCCGATAGCGACTGCGTCGCACTATTTGCCGAGAATTCAGAACATGTGCAAAGGTTTGAGCAAATCAAAGCATCCGTTCCGCTCGTGCGCACTGTAATGACTTTTGAAGGCAACGACTTAGAAGAGCTGAAACGTCGAGGTAAAGAGATCTCAGACGAAACCGTTGAACAGCGTCGTAAAATTTCCAAACTTCACGAACTTGCCACCATCATTTACACCTCTGGAACTACCGGAAAACCAAAGGGTTGCGAACTTAGTCATCGTGGTTTCGTGGAACTTAGCAAGAACGCGACTCTGGATCTAAAAGATGTAGTTGTTGCGGGTCGTTCGACTGTTCTGTTCTTGCCACTCGCTCACGTCTTTGCACGATTCGTTGAAGTGCTTTGTGTTCACGGTGGCATCAGGGTCGCATTCCAGCCTGACACCGCCAAGGTGGCAAACACTTTCGAATCTTTCAAGCCGGAATTTATTCTCGCCGTGCCAAGAGTATTTGAAAAGGTATACAACTCAGCAGAGCAGAAGGCCGAAGCTGGCGGTAAAGGCGACATTTTCCGCAAGGCGGCAGCAGTTGCGATCGCCTGGTCTGAGGCGCTCGACACTAAAAAAGGCCCTTCCACCAAGCTCGCACTTCAGCACTTCGTGTTTGACAAGTTGGTTTACAAGAAAATCCGCGCGGCCATGGGTGGCAAGTTACAGTACGTGATTTCCGGCGGTGCTCCGCTCGGCACCAGACTCGGGCACTTTTTCCGCGCCATTGGCGTGATCGTGCTTGAAGGTTACGGCCTCACTGAAACCACTGCCCCAGCCACAATCTCTCGTCCGGCAACACTCAAAATTGGCAAGGTAGGCCAACCACTGCCTGGCACTGGCGTGAAAATCGCTACAGATGGCGAAATTTGGACCAATGGCCACAACACGATGCTTGGCTATTGGCGCAACGAAAAAGCGACTGCCGAAGTACTGCAGGATGGCTGGTTTGCCACCGGAGACATCGGAACCCTCGATGACGAAGGCTATTTGGCGATTACCGGACGAAAGAAGGAATTGCTAGTTACTGCCGGTGGCAAGAACGTAGCACCGGCTCTCCTCGAAGATCCGCTTCGTTCACACCCCATCATCGGGCAGGCAGTCGTGATCGGCGACAATCTTCCATTTATTAGCGCGTTAATTTCGCTTGACCCGGAGATGCTCCCGGTGTGGTTGAAAAATCATGGCGGCGACAACACCACGGCAATCTCAGCTGCTTCGAAACTTCCAGTGGTAATTGCTGCGGTACAGAAGGCTGTAGACGAAGTAAACAGCCAAGTTTCAAAAGCTGAATCGATTCGCAAGTTTGTAATTATTGACAGCGAATTGAGCGAAGCTAGTGGTCACCTAACACCGAGCTTGAAGATAAAACGCAATGTTGTGATTTCTGACTTTGCTTGGGCAGTCGACGAAATTTACAACAACTAGTTTTTTAGGAACCAGTCAGATTCCCTAAGCGCCCTCATAGCCAGTTTGCGTTCCTCCGGCTCTAGGCGATCTAGATACAGCAGCCCCTCTAAGTGATCACATTCGTGTTGTAATGCCTGCGCTAACAATCCTGTGCCCTTGATTTCTACCTGCTGGCCATCAAGGTCCAAACCGGTCGCGGTGGCATGTTCGTATCGTGGAGTTTTATGCCACAATCCTGGGACTGAAAGACACCCTTCGTCGACGAGTTGTACGGAGCCAGATAGCGAGGTGATTTTGGGATTAATCAAGTACCCGGTTTTGCCGTTGACGTTGTAGCTAAAAACTTTAAGACTCACTCCGATTTGCGGAGCTGCCACACCGGCTCGCCCAGGCAGCGCAGTGGTGTCCAACAAATCCGAGACCAATGACTTGATTCCATCGTCAAAGACTTCGACGTTGGCACAGACCGTCTTGAGAACCGGATCGCCAAAGAGGCGAATTTCGCGAACTGCCACTAGTTATGCAGTTAGTCCATCAACAACTAGTGCGGCGAGCTCACGTGCAGCCTGCTGAGTACCCTTTTTAAGTTCCTTGAACTTGATGACAGATCCGGCAGCCAACGCCTCATCGTAAGGCACTCGAACGACCGCTCGCACTCGAGTCTTGAAGTGTTGCTCAATCTCATCAAGCTTCACTAGTTGAGTCGCCTGTGTTGCAGTGTTCAGTGCAACCACAGCATTGCGCACCAAGTCGCCGTAACCGTTAGCTTCCAGCCAGGTTAATGTTTCCGATGCCAAGCGAGCTTCGTCCACAGAACCACCTGAGACAATGACCAATCCGCTCGCTCGCTGCAGAGTCGGTCGCATGACCGAGTGCACGATTCCGGTACCACAGTCGGTTAGGACGATTGAATAATAACGAGCCGCCATATCGGCAACCACGTTGTAGTCGCCTTCGTTGAACGCCTCCGAAAGCATCGGATCACTGTCGGATGCTAAAACGTCCAGGCGAGTTACGTCTCGCGAGACCATTGTAGAAAAATCGGTAAATCCATCAATTGCTGCTGCGCGATTAACCACGTCTCTAACAGTAAATCGAGTTGACTTGCTGATTCGCTCGGCTAGTGTGCCTCGGTCAGGGTTTGCATCGATTGCGATTACTCGGTCTTCACGCGAAAGTGAAAGTGCCATTCCAAGCAGGGTTGAAACTGTGGTTTTACCCACTCCACCCTTACGAGTTAGCACCGGAACGAATCGAGCCCCGCCTTCAAGCGGTGCGCCAATGCGAGCGTCGAGTGCCTTACGCTCTCGAACCTTTAGTGAATCTCCAAGGTTGATGGTCTTTAGGCTCAGGTAGTAAAGAAACTTGCTGAAGCCAGACTCAGGAGCAGGTCGGTTCTTCGATGAAGTATCAATAAGTCGATCCGCTGTCAGCATTGCTGCCGGTTCAGGAGTATCGAAAGTTTCACCGCGTAACGAGTCCCTGCGCGAGTAGTTTGAGCGACGAGTCAGTGGCTGATCGGTTGGCTGAGTGGTCGGTGCCACAATTCTCGAAATGCGCTCATCTTCGGTGACAATTGGCACAGATTGGGTGCTCGGAGTTACATCGATGATGCCGGAGTCAACTGCAAGCTCTGCAAGCGAATGCGATTGCATTGGGTTTTCTTCATTGGAAACCGGTCGAGGTGCGAGAAAATCTTCACCCTCTGGGTTGTTGTCCCAATTTGCCAAAAGTTGCTCCTAAACCAATACTTCGCTTACGCGATAACCGGTCTAGTCTAACTAAAGACCCCTACGCCTCGGGCTCCACCACAACGATTAGATCCCCGGCATCAACGGCTTGGGTTTTGCCAATTGCCAGACGACGCACGACTCCAGACACGTTTGCTGTGATGGTTGCTTCCATCTTCATCGCTTCGATGGTTGCAACTGGTTGACCAATCTCAACGTGTGCACCCTCAACAGTTTGTAGTGTGACAACACCCGCAAATGGCGCAGCAACGTGACCGAGATTCGTAGCATCGGCTTTTTCAGCTGAGACAACGTCCGATGCAATTTTGCGATCTCGAATATTGATTGGTCGAAGTTGCCCGTTGAGTGTCGCCATGACTGTGCGGTATCCCTTAGCATCCGGAGAACCGATTGCTTCAAGTCCAACGAATAGCTGCACACCCTTAGAAATTTCGACGATGTGTTCGTGGCCAGCTTGCAATCCGTAAAGGTAGTCGAGCGTATCTATTTGATCAAGGCGTCCATAAGTTTCGCGGAACTTCTCGAAATCTTTAGTTGGTGCCGGAAACAGCAATCGATTCAAAGTTGAACGACGCTGTTGCGAATCAGAACCTGTAAGCAGTGCAGAATCTACATCTGAGATTGGCGTTACACCAAACTTAACATTCTTACCCTGAAGCACCTTGCTGCGGAACGGTTCAGGCCAGCCACCAGGAAGGTCGCCAAGCTCGCCAGCCATAAATCCAACCACCGAATCAGGTACATCGTAGTTTTGTGGGTTTTCCGCGAAATCCTTAGGATCGGCATTCACCGCTACCAAGTGCAAGGCCAAGTCGCCGACCACCTTTGACGATGGTGTCACCTTGGTTGGGCGACCGAGAATTTCATTGGCGGCGGCATACATATCTTCCACACGCTCAAAGTGATCGCCAAGTCCAAGAGCAATTGCCTGCTGACGCAGGTTAGAAAGCTGCCCTCCAGGAATTTCGTGTTTGTAAACGCGACCGGTTGGACCAGGCAATCCAGACTCAAACGGTGCATAAACGCTTCGCACTGCTTCCCAATAAGGCTCCAGAGCAGTTACGGACTCCAAAGGAATCCCTGAGTCGCGCTCGGTGTGTGCCAGTGCGGCTACCAATGCTGAAGCCGAAGGTTGCGAGGTCGTACCCGCCATCGGCGCGCTCGCTACATCAACGGCATCCACGCCAGCATTGATAGCGGCCATCAATGTTGCCAACTGTCCACCAGCGGTGTCGTGAGTGTGCAAATGGACTGGCAGATCAAAACGTTCGCGAAGTGCAGTTACCAACTTCGCCGCCGCACCAGGGCGAAGCAAACCAGCCATGTCCTTGATTGCGATGATGTGCGCACCCGCGTCAACAATTTGCTGTGCGAGGTCTAGATAGTAGTCGAGTGTGTAGAGCTTCTCGCTTGGGTCGAGCAAATCGGCTGTGTAGCACAACGCCACTTCGGCAACTGCAGTCTTGGTCTTTAGTACTGCCGCAATCGCTGGTTTCATTTGCTCAACGTCGTTGAGTGCGTCAAAGATGCGGAAGATGTCTACACCTGAAGCTGCTGCCTCTGAAACAAAGGCTTCAGTTACTTCAGTTGGATATGGGGTGTAGCCGACGGTGTTTCGTCCGCGCAGCAACATTTGGATACAGACATTTGGCATCGCCACGCGCAGTGCCTCCAAACGCTCCCAAGGATCCTCTCCCAAGAAACGAAGTGCAACATCGTAGGTTGCCCCTCCCCACGCTTCAACAGAAAGCAGTTGAGGCGTGAGTCTTGCAACATACGGAGCAATCTTTTGCAGATCGCGTCCGCGAATTCTCGTAGCTAATAGTGACTGATGAGCATCGCGGAAAGTGGTGTCAGTGATTGCCACCTTTTGCTGGTCGCGAAGTGCCTTTGCAAAGCCCTCGGGACCCAACTTTTGCAATGCCTGTCGAGAACCTTCAGGCGCTGGTTTTGTGATGTCAACCAGAGGAAGCTTGGTGTCTGGCGAATAGTGATCTGCACGTGGACCATTTGGCTGGTTCACAGTAACGTCTGCGAGCCAAGACAGAATCTTGGTGCCTCGATCTTGCGACGGTGCTGCTGTGAACAGCTGAGGGCGCTCGTCGATAAATGAGGTACTCAAATCTCCAGATTGGAAAGTCGAATCCGCGAGCACGGCCTGCAGGAATGAAATGTTGGTAGAAACACCGCGGATGCGGAATTCTGCCAGAGCACGTTCAGCGCGAACTACTGCAGACTTGAAATCGCGTCCCTTGGCAATCAACTTGACCAACATTGAGTCGAAGTGAGGGCTAACTTCCACACCAGTCGAAACAGTTCCACCGTCAAGGCGGATACCCGCTCCACCCGGAGAACGATAAGTGGTGATCTTTCCGGTATCTGGTCTGAAGTTTGCAGCCGGATCCTCTGTTGTGATGCGGCACTGAATAGCAAAGCCGTGGCGCTGAATGGTTTCCTGCGATAGCCCAAGATCACCGAGTGATTCGCCAGATGCAATACGCATCTGACTCTGCACCAAGTCGATGTCTGTGATTTCTTCGGAGACAGTGTGCTCCACCTGAATTCTAGGATTCATCTCGATGAACACATGTTTGCCGGCGTTTGGCCCAACCGTATCAATCAAGAATTCGACAGTTCCGGCGTTCTGATAACCAATCGCTTTGGCGAATGCCACAGCGTCGCGATACAAGGTGTTGCGCAAATCCTCGTCAATCAGTGGGGCTGGGGCAATCTCCACAACTTTTTGGTTTCGGCGCTGAATGGAACAGTCACGTTCGAACAAGTGAACAACGTTGCCGAAGGTGTCGGCGAGTATCTGTACTTCGATGTGACGAGGTCTAAGCACCGCTTGCTCAAGAAATACTCGAGCATCGCCGAACGCACTCTCAGCCTCTCGGGATGCCTCAACCAGTGCAGCACGCAAATCTTCTTTAGACGCTACGCGACGCATTCCGCGGCCGCCGCCGCCAGCAACTGCCTTTACAAATATTGGGAAGCCGATTGAATCTGCCTGATCAACAAGTTCATCCACGTTTGAAGAAGACTGTGTGGATTTCAGAACCGGCACATTGGCTCTAATTGCAGCGTCCTTAGCGATTACCTTGTTTCCGGCCATTTCGAGTACATCTGAACTCGGACCGATAAAAGTAATCCCCTCGGCTTTAGCCGCCTCGGCTAGTTCTGGGTTCTCCGAAAGAAAACCATAGCCAGGGTAAATCGCGTCTGCGCCAGACTCTTTGGCAACGCGAATGATTTCGGAAACATCCAGATAAGCGCGCACTGGATGCCCCACCGAACCAATTTGGTAGGCCTCGTCGGCCTTCAGGCGGTGGGTCGAATTGCGATCCTCAAACGGATAGACGGCTACGGTCTTGGCCCCTAGTTCATAGGCGGCACGGAAGGCACGGATGGCGATTTCGCCTCGATTGGCAACCAAAATCTTCTTGAACATCGGTTCCTTCAGCTGTAGTCCGAACAGGGTTTATCAAATAAAAAGGTAGCCTATTTAGATGCGAGTACTAAGCGTTAGCTCCCTCAAGGGGGGCGTTGGCAAGACCACGGTTGCCCTTGGGTTGGCTTCCGCTGCATTCCATCAAGGTTTGAGAACTTTAGTTGTAGATCTCGACCCTCAATGTGATGCCACTACCGGTTTAGGCGCGGTTGGAGAGTTCGAGTTCACCGTTGCGAGTGTCCTAAAAAACCCAAAACACAACGTCGTGTCTAAGTCAATCGTAGCGTCAGGCTGGGGCAAAGCGGGAACGGGATTGGTCGATATTTTGCTCGGCAGCCCTCGAAGCATCCACCACGACACCCCACACCCGACGGTACGCCAGACCTGGAAATTGGAAGAGGCGCTCCACAGTGTGGAAAAAGACTACGACTTGGTCATAATCGATACTCCCCCGTCAATCAATGCACTTACCCGCACTGCCTGGGTTGCCAGCGACCGAGTATTAATCGTTACCGAGCCAGGTATTTTCTCGGTGGTTGCCGCAGATCGAGCAATGCGTGCAATCGAAGAAATCCGACAGGCGATCACCAAGCGAGTAAGACCGCTAGGCATTTTGGTAAACCGGTATCGTCCGGCATCTAAGGAACAAGAATTCCGAGTAAATGAACTTAGAGAGATGTTCGGAGAGTTTATTCTGCCCGGCTACCTAGAGGAAAAAGCATATCTTCAGCAGTCACAAGGTGCCGCTCGACCAATACACACTTGGCCAGGTGAAGGTGCCGCAGTGATTGCCGACTTCTTCACCGATTTATTGCGAATAACTCAGAATGCATTTGAGGAAAGCAATGAGGAAGTAGCCATTGACGTTCCTAAAGAGAAGCGCAAGTTATTCCGTCGACACAAGCGCGGCAAACAAAAACCGCAAGTAATCGATCTCGATACCGCCATTGAAACTTTGGGTGTAGATCTTGAGAGCGACGATGCCGATTCTCAAACCGCCGAATGGGCAGAACCGGTGTGGAGCGACAACGAGATTTCTGCAGCTTCAGAACCGGAAATTTCAACCAATACCGGTAACTGGACTTTCAAACTTGAGATTGAAAACGACGAAAAAGAAAACTAAACCGCTTTACGGCTAGCACGACGAGCAGAAAGTTCGTCAACTTCATCGATGTGACTTGGATCTATGTGAAGCAGGCTGGCCTCAACTTCACGAAGCACCTTGCCCACGGCAATACCAAATACTCCCTGACCTCGGCCAAGTAGGTCGATTACTTCATCCTCTGTGGTGCACAGGTAAACGCGAACCCCATCAGACATAAGTGTGGTCTTAGCCAAGTCGCTAATTCCTGCAGCTCGGAGCTGCTCAACTGCAATTCGAATTTGCTGAAGCGATACACCGGTGTCGAGCAGACGCTTGACCAGCTTTAGCACCAAAATGTCACGGAAGGCATATAGGCGCTGCGAACCAGAACCCGCCGCCCCACGGACACTCGGTTGAACCAGCGCCGTACGGTCCCAATAATCCAACTGACGATAGCTAATTCCAGCCGCGGTAGCCGCAGATGTACCTCGATAGCCCAGTTTTGGATCGGTGCTAGGAGTGTCGTCGGTGAAAAGCATGTCCTGCCCGTAACCCTGGCCAGCTGGGTCTTCAGAATTGAACATTCCCAGCCTCCTTCAGGTTCAAGTACAGGTTTAAGTTCTAAAGCAATTGTTGCCGTCAACCGACCCATAGCGGGGTTAATTTTAATGTTCGGCGTGTCGCAGGTTTGGCTAGTCGTCGATTTTGGCGATCTCGGCAATTACCATTTCGTTGCGAATATTGGCAAAGTGAGCCTGAATTTCACCGGCGAAGTGCGCAGCCCTTGACCGGCTGGCTGAATCTTTTTTTCCGAGCACCGGCGCAATGACTCCCTGGATGATTCCGATTTCACGATCGGCCGCAGCCTTCACGCCTCGTAGGTGTCTCGGTGTGATTCCAAACCGCTGAAGCTGCATGATTGAGCGTGCGATTTCTATGGTGTTTGAATCAAAAGGCTCTTCGGCGATGAGTCCCACAGATTGGGCATCCGCAATTAGAGAGTCAGTTATAGAAGTTTCAGCGATGAGTTCGATGCGGGTAATTTTCTTAGCAGTGGTCAGTCGAGTTTTTACGGAAGGCGCATCTGCCTGGCCAGGAAAAGCTGGCTGCTTGCCTTCATCTAGGTCCGAAAGATACTGACGAATTACCTTCAACGGAAGATATCGATCACGCTGCATTTCCAGGATGAGACGCAATCTGGCTACGTCCTGCTCGCTGAATTTGCGATAACCCGAGTCGGTGCGTTGTGGAGTAACTAAGCCATTTTCTTCTAGAAAACGAAGTTTCGATTGTGTCAGGTCGCTGAATTCAGCGGTAAGTTCATTCAGAACTTGCCCGATTGTAAAGAGCTTGGCATTTCGTGCCTGAAATATTGGTGTCGGCTGTGACATTATTCTTTATTCCCCAAGATCTGACCGCGAAGCAAAGAAAGTTAGTTTGAACTTTCCAATCTGAACTTCTGCACCATCATCCAACAATGCTGAATCAATTCGAACCCCGTCGAAGTAAGTTCCGTTGAGAGATGCTAAGTCGTGAATCATAAATTTGTTTCCGTGACGACGAAATTCTGAATGCCGACGCGACACCGTTACATCATCTAAAAAGATATCCGCATTCGGATGACGTCCCACAGTAGTTACTTCCTGATCAAGCAGAAAACGTGAGCCTTGGTTTGGTCCGCGCTGAACAATTAGCAGAGCGCTTCCGCTTGGTAGCGCATCAATTGCGGTTCGTTCCTCTGAACTTAACCCCTGATTTTGATCCGCAAGCAAGTCGTCGCTAAATCGTTGCGTCGAATCTGACTCTTCTCGAGAGCCCCCACCGTCAAAGTCTGCAAATTCCATTTCGTCCTCAGTTGCCTAGCCTAATGCCTAGTCAGACCATCGATTTCACGACGTTACGCACCTGTAATAGATAGACAAAACCGGCCCACCAATATAGACCAACACCCCAAAGTGCGAATGCCCAAGCAACCGGAAGCACCACCATTGCGATATTCGGGAACGCTGCCGATATTAATAAAAGTGGAAATGCATACAGCAGTGCGAAGGTACCGGCTTTGCCCAAGTAATGCACCGGAAGCGGTCCGTAGCCGTGACTTGCCAAAATCGGATAAACAATCAGCATCAATAAATCTCGAGAAATAATGACGATTGCCAACCAGGCAGGAATGTACCCCACCAAGGTGAGGCCAATCAGAGTTGCAAAAATGTAAAGCCGGTCCGCCGCTGGATCAAGCAACTGACCCAATCTAGTGACCTGCTTGAATCGTCTCGCGAAATATCCATCCAAATAATCAGTGATTGATGCGATAGCCAAAACAACAACGGCTTGCCAATTCTGATGGTTCAAAATCAAAATTAGGAATACTGGAACCAAGAGAAGACGAAGCGTGCTCAACATATTTGGCACGGTTCGCAATTCTTGCCAGAAGTTCATTTCACAATCCTATTCATGCGTCGGGCTAGCCGGATTTGAACCGGCGACCCCTTGTCCCCCAGACAAGTGCGCTACCAAGCTGCGCTATAGCCCGCAAGCTTCTATCGCTTACGCTTTTCGCGAATTCTCATTCCGATTTCAATTGGACTTCCCTCGAAACCGTAGGTTTCACGTAAGCGTCGCTGAATAAAGCGACGGTAACCTGGGTCCAAAAATTCGGTAGTGAACAGAACAAATTTTGGCGGACGAGTGGCTACCTGTGAGCCATACAGAATACGCGGTTGCTTTCCACCGCGTACCGGGTGAGGGTTCGCCATAACCAGTTCCTGAAGAAAAGCATTGAACTTTCCGGTAGGGATACGAGTATCCCAACCATCCAGTGCCACTTCGAGAGCCGGTACCAGTTTTTCTAGGTGTCTTCCTGTTTTTGCAGAGATGTTGACTCGCGGTGCCCAGTCGACGTGCGCAAGATCTTGTTCAATCTCTCGCTCGAGATATTTGCGACGCTCGTCGTCGAGCTCATCCCACTTATTGAACGCAAGTACCAGTGCGCGACCAGACTCAAGGGCCATGTCTACGATTCGAATATCGGCTTCGCTGATTGGAGCCGTTACATCAAAAAGCACAACCGCAACTTCCGCTCTTTCAAGAGCGGCTGCAGTTCTCAAGCTTGCGTAAAAATCTGCTCCCTGTTGCAGGTGCATGCGACGGCGAATTCCGGCAGTGTCTACGAAACGCCAAATTCGACCTCCAAGTTCAACTTGCTCGTCGATTGGATCACGCGTTGTGCCAGCAAGGTCATTCACTACTGCACGTTCACTACCAACTGCCTTGTTCAATAGCGATGACTTTCCAACGTTTGGTCGGCCGATGAGTGCTACTCGACGAGGTCCACCGAATTCTTCCTTAGCAACCGCAGATTCAGTCGGTAGCACTTTCATGGCGGCGTCGAGCATGTCTGCAACACCACGGCCATGAACCGCAGAAACTGCATACGGTTCACCCAAACCGAGCGACCAAAGCGACGCCGCCTCAGGCTCCTGTTTCATGTCGTCGATTTTGTTGGCCACCAAAATTACTGGTTTGCCACTCTTTCGGAGTAACGTCACGACTCTTTCGTCACTAGAAGTTGGCCCAACCATTGCATCCACCACAAAGAGCACAGCATCAGCAAGTTCAATTGCAATTTCTGCCTGCAAGGCTACGGACTTGTCGATTCCTCTGGCGTCTGGTTCCCATCCGCCAGTGTCCACGAGTGTGAACTTTCGACCATTCCAGTCGGCTTTGTATGAAACTCTGTCTCTGGTAACGCCCGGCTTATCTTCGACCACGGCTTCGCGGCGCCCGAGAATTCGGTTTACCAGGGCACTCTTACCCACATTCGGCCTACCCACAATCGCCAATACCGGTAGTGCAGGTAGGTAGAGAGGTTCGTCATCGAGACCAAGTTCGGCCGCAAGAACCTCTAGGTCTTCCGGATCTAGGTCGTATTCCTCTAGCCCGACTCTTAGTGCCCTGGCTTTAGTTTCGGCATCTTCATCCGAAACTTCGCGCAACTTTTCAAGGAATTCAGGATCTACCGGCTCGAAAGAGTAATCATTTTCAGTCATGTTGTGCCTCCAGGTCTTTCTTAACTTGCTCGACCATAACCTCAACAGTCTGAGTGAAATCTAAATCCGACGAATCCACAAAAGCAACACCTGGCGCAGCCTCCAAGAAATTGACCACCTTGGAATCACTTGCATCACGTTTGGTTACCTGTGCGTGAACATTGCTCGCATTAGCCAACTCCTTGGATCTGCGTGCAAGGCGAACCTCTTCACTTGCGGTTAGCAAAATTCGGCTTTTAGCCTCAGGGTAAACCACGGTGGTAATGTCCCGCCCCTCAATGATGATGCCTGGCTTATTGCAGGCATCGGCAATTTCGTGAGTTTTACGCTTCATAAAACTTCTCACCTCGGAGAGCTGCGCTACCGAACTAACCGCCTCGGAAACCTCGCTACTGCGAATTGCGTCCGTCACATCATTTGAGCCAACCTTGACCCAAAAATCATCTGCATCGGTAGAGATTGAATAATCGAAAGCACTTTCAAAAGTACCGTCTTCAAGTGAAGTCATTGGAAGTCCGTGAAGCACCGACCAAGCAAGCGCCCGATAGGCAGCTCCAGTATCAAGGTAGCCAAAGGCGAATTCACGAGCTAGCTGCTTACTTACACTTGATTTACCTGATCCAGCAGGACCATCGATGGCGACTACGATTTTTGACATCAGCTGACCAATCTCCAGCCACGTAATACCAATTCGCTAGAAAGCATTTCAGCCGCAGTTGGTAGAACAAACAATTCAGCGAGGCCAATTTGATTACTTGGTGAGTGTTCCAACTTCAGTTCTTCGAGGTTTACTCCGATGTCGCCAACCTCGACTAGTAGGCGGGCTAGTTCGCCAGGCTTATCGTCAACAATCACAGTTACAACCGAATAGTTGGTTGCCTTGGCACCGTGTTTACCCGGCAACATTTCAGCACCGCGATTTCCGGCAGTTAGAGCTTCGCGGATACGTTCCTGACCCTCAGGGGTGTCGGAATCGTGAAGTGCAGCTATGACGTTGGTCAAATCGCCCTGCAAATGCTCAAGAAGCTTCACGACTTCCTTTGAATTGGCAGTGAGGATCTGAACCCACAGGTCAGGGTCACTTGCAGCAATCCGAATGGTATCCCTTATCCCTTGGCCTGCAAGGGCGACATCTTCGTGGTCAGCGCCAATCAGCTGTCCCGCAGTCAAACTGGCGACCACCTGAGGCAAATGTGAAACTAATGCGACGGCACGATCGTGTTCGTCTGCAGTTACTCGTATCGGTGAGGCACCAAGTTCAACTGCGAGGTTTTCTACTTGAGCAATTGCACCTGCGGATGTTGTCACGGTTGGCGAAATCACCCAAGGTCGTCCAATAAATAAGTCGGCGCGACCGGCGATAGCTCCGCTTCGCTCCCTGCCCGCCATTGGGTGTGAACCAATGTAGCGACTAATTTCAGCACCTGATTCCACGAGTGAATCCAATATTTGTTTCTTGACGCTAGCAACATCAGTAACCGTGGCTTGAGGATTGTTTCTTAATTCCTCTAGAACAATCTGACTCGTCGACTCAGGCGGAACACACACGATAATCAGCATCGGAACATCGCTAGAGGCTTCTTCGCGACCCGCACCGTACGAGATTGCTAAATTCTGCGCGGCCGGAGAAGCATCCGAAATGATTACGTCAACATCGTGTTTACGAAGGGCTAAGCCAATACTGGTACCGAGCAGCCCCGCACCAACTATGCGGACGCTGCCCGAAATTCGAGAACTCACTGCGCTAGGTCCCGTCGCAAAGCAGTCGCGCCACGAAGATAAACATGCTGTATTTCAGCTCGTTCCACCGGAAGATCTGCGTAAACCATAATGCGAATAACTCTTGGCAATGCGTGGGCCACGTTCATTTCCACAAAGCACATAAGCGGCACATCGCCAAGCCCAAGTTCGCGAGCTCCAACCGCTGGAAATTCACTGGTGATGTCCGGAGTTGCCGTGAAGAGAATCGAAATCAATGATGAATTCTCAATATTGTTGGCGTGCAAGACTTTGGTCAAAAGCTCAGCGGTTGACTTGAGTAGGTGTTCGCGCTCATCAACATCTAGCTGAATGGCGCCTCTAATGGCTCTAACTGCCATGACCTACCGCCTTTTTGGTTTGGAATCCCTGTTTCGTGGTTGGGATGAATTTCCCTCAGCGGCCTTGAGCAGCGCACCAACCTCCAGTTTACTAAGTTCCCTAATTTTCCCAACCTTGAGTGGGCCGAGCTGGATGCTGCCAAATTGCTTTCGCACCAGTCCAACTACCGGGTGCCCTAGGTGGTCGAACATCCTTCGGACTATACGGTTTCGCCCAGAATGGAGAACCAATTCGACCAAACTTTCGTCAAGAGCAGTTTGAACCAACTTTGCCTTGTCAGCTTTGATGAATCCATCTTCCAACTCAAAGCCGCTCAGAAGTTTGTGAATGATGCTGGCATCAATTTGCCCCTGCACCCTAGCTACATAAGTCTTAGAAACCCCAAACTTAGGGTGTGCCAGCTTGTGTGCCAGTTCTCCGTCGTTCGTCATAATGATTAGTCCGCTAGTTTCGGCATCCAATCGGCCGACGTTGTAAACCCGGTCATAACCAACAACAAACTGTGAAAGATCCGGACGGCCATTTTCATCTGACATAGTGCTAACTACGCCAACAGGTTTATTAAGTGCAAGATAAACCCGAGACGCATCCAACTGAATCGGAGTTCCGTTGACCATAACTCGATCAACTTCAGGATTGATTCTGGTTCCGAGTTCAGTTACCCGTTTGCCATTTACAACCACTTTTCCCTGACTAATCAGGTCTTCGCACACTCGACGAGAGGCAACTCCTGCCGCAGCTAACACTTTCTGGAGTCGAACTCCCTCAACATTAGAGTTCTGCATCAAAATTGGTTGAAGCATCTGGAAGATATGGACTAATCATTGGAAGCTCCTCGAGACTATTGATTCCTAATAGTTCAAGGAAGAGCGGAGTTGTGCCGTAGTTGATTGCACCTGTTTCGCTATCGGTGTAGAGCTCGGTGATCAGACCGCGACTCAATAGTGTCTTGACTACCGAATCAACATTTACGGCTCGAATTGAAGCCACCTGCCCACGAGAAATTGGCTGCTTGTAGGCAATTACCGCGAGAGTTTCTAGCGCGGCCTGCGACAGCTTGGTCGGATTTTCATTGGCAATAAACATTCGCACTGCCCAGTCAAAATCCTGACGCACATAGATGCGCCAGCCGCCGCCAATTTCGCGCAGTTCGAAACCACGAACTCGCGCACCATTCGTACCGTTGTAATCGGCCTGCAGTGAGAGCACAGCATCACGAACTACATTAACCGGACGCTCGAGCGCAGTAGCCAACGCAACGAGAGAAAGCGGAACATCAGTAGTGATCAGAATCGCTTCAACCGCAGCTTCCAAATCATCTTCAACTACCGAATTCTCAGTTACCGCTTCAAGCAGCACATTCAATTCAGTTGATTCAGGCTGAAGTTCTTCGTTATTCATAATCCGCCCCTAACGCAGCTAACTGTTCATCATCAAAATTGTTTCCACGCCAACTAATTTGAAGGTCCCCAAGCGGACTGTCCTGCTCAAAGGCAATTGCGTTGTAGCGGTATAGCTCCAGGACTGCCAAGAATCTAGCCACCACAACTGCGCGGTCGGAAACCGAAGCGATGACTTCACGGAAAGTGACTTTTGGCGAACGACGCAGGATCGAAATAACCTCTGCCGCTTGCTCGCGGATGCTTACGCGTGGTGCATGCAGGTGAGTTAGCCCTACGTTTGGAATTAGCTTCGGGGTGAGAACTTCCTCGGCTAATTTCGAGAATTCTTCAAGGGACATTGTCCAATTGAGTTCAGGCTTTTGTTCGCGGAAGCGTTCTTCAATTTGTACTTCGCGTGGCACACGCCCAAGTTCTGCAGAGAATGAATCGGCAAACCAAACTGAAACGTCTTTGAACGCTCGATATTGCAGCAATCGAGCAAACAGAAGATCTCGAGCCTCAAGTAATGCGACGTCATCGGCATCGACAACTTCACCCTTTGGAAGCAGGCCGGCGATTTTCAGATCGAGCAGTGTTGCCGCGATAACCAAGAACTCGGTAGCTTGCTCGAGTTCTTGAGCCTCGTCCAGTGTCTTTAGGTAACTAATGAATTCATCAGTAACTTTGCTTAGCGCAACCTCGGTGATGTCCATCTCATGCTTCGAAATCAACGAAAGCAAAAGATCGAATGGGCCGTCAAAGTTTCCGATGTTTAATGCAAAGCCGGCACTCTTCTCTGTGCCCTCAATCAAGTCCGATTTAAGGGGCGCAGCCACGACTTACCAACTCTCTAGCAACTGAGCGATAAGACTCAGCGGCTTCGGAACTGGCAGCATATGCAGTGATTGGCAATTGTGCTGCAGTTGCATCTTTGAACTTAACAGTTCGATTGATTTGGGTTTTGAAAACTTGGTCGCCGAATGCTTCGTAAAGCCGATCGAAAACTTCCTTGGCGTGCAAGGTTTTATCATGCATGGTCACGATAATTCCATCGAGCTTAATTGCCGGGTTCAATCGGTCCTGAACCTTATGTACGTGTTCAATCAACAAAGCCACACCTCTAAGCGCAAAGAAGTCCGGAGCCATTGGAATGAGAACTCCATGAGCGGCGGTCAGTGCGTTTACAGTAAGTAGACCAAGCGAAGGCTGGCAGTCGATGATAATGACGTCGTACTCATTAGAAACTTTTCGAAGGATGTTCGCCAAAATACTTTCACGAGCTACCTCGTTGACCAATTCAATTTCGGCCGCCGACAGATCGATATTGGCCGGCATCAAATCCAAATTCTTAATTGGCGACTGACGAATTACCTCGTGAGGATCTTTAATTGTCCCTTTTAAGAGGTCATAAACCGTTGGAATCTCGCCAGGCACAGCAAGTACACCCAGATGAGTGCTCAGTGCGCCCTGCGGATCAAAATCAATAGCTAGGACTTTGCGTCCATAATCAGCCAAGGCTGCAGCCATGTTTACCGCGGTGGTAGTTTTACCGACGCCGCCCTTTTGGTTACACATGGCAATAATTCGGGCAGGGCCATGGGCCGAGAGTTTTTTTGGGGTGGGGAAACGAGTGTCTACGATCGCCCTTTTAGAAGCCACTTCATTCCTCCCGAATATAGTTTCGGGTCTAGCCTACCCTTCCAGAATGGGGCTATTTTCGCGCCCGCGGATGGGCTTCAGAGTAGACCTCACGCAATCGATCCACGGTTACCAGAGTGTAAATCTGGGTGGTGGCAACAGAGGAATGGCCTAATAATTCTTGAACTACACGCACATCTGCCCCACCCTCCAGCAAATGGGTGGCGAACGAGTGACGGAGTGTGTGCGGCGAAATCTCACCCGTCTGCTCGGCTTCGCTTGCCGCATCGGAGATTATTTGCCAGGCACTCTGCCTACTCAGCCTGGAGCCTCGCTGATTCAGGAATAGCGCGGGTGTCCCCTTGCCGAGCGCCACCAAGCCTGGTCTAGTTCTGACCAGATAGGCCTCCAGAGCGCGCTGAGCGTATCCGCCGACTGGAACTATTCGTTCTTTTGAACCCTTACCAAAGAGCCGAACGAGAGTTGGATCGACCAGGTCATCCAGGTCCAAATTTACGATTTCGCTTACGCGAGCACCAGTTGCGTATAGCAATTCGAGCAAAGCCCGATCTCGAACCCGAATCGTCGAGACGGAGTCACTCGCTTCAGGGTCCGGCCCCGAAGCAGATAGCAATGCCTCCACCTGCTGAACTGTAATTGCCTTAGGGAGACGACGAGCAGCCTTTGGTGGCTTTACCACTGCAGCGACATCATGCTGAATGAAATTTTCTTGAAGCAGGAATTTGTGCAGTCCCCGAACCGCGGCGAGTGACCTGGCTATCGAACTTGAGGCAAGACCCTTCTTTTGGGAGAGCTCTTGTGCATAGTTGGCAACAATAACTTCGGTAACTTGAGAAACTTCATCGACATGCAAAGCAGTTAGATGATCAAGATATTTCTGAAGGTCTCGACGATAGGCGGCAACAGTGTTCTTGGCTACGCCTCGTTCGATTGCAAGATGTCGAAGATACGAATCAACCGACTTCTGAAGCGACACGATTATTTCCTGCTGATTTGCGCAGCAGCCAATACAGCTACTACTGCACTTGGACTCTTTACTTCGCTTTGTAGAATTGAGCTCAACACTTCATTGAATGGAATCCATTCGATTTGAAGGTCGCGTTCTTCACCCTCTTGGTTCACGGGTCTCCCCACGAATTCAAGTTCTTGGGCCATAAAGATTCGAATCATTTCGTTATTGCCACCTGGAGTGGTGAAAAAATCTATGAGGTGCGACAACTTTTTCGACTGATACCCCGTTTCTTCATGCAGTTCTCTTAGAGCCGCAGCCTCGAGGCTTTCTCCGGGAATGTCCAACAATCCCGCTGGAATCTCCCAGAGATACTTTCTAACTGGCTGCCTGAATTGACGAATCATTAAGACTTCGTTGGCTGCGTTAACAGCTAAAACAGCCACCGCACCTGGGTGCTCGACATATTCTCTGGTGAGAGTTTGATCAGCGAACTCAAAAGTTTCGCTGACCACATTCCAAATCATCCCTTGGAAGACCGTTTTGCGATCAGAAATCTGAGTCACAAAATCTTGGTCTTTAGGCATCCTTCGCCTCGAAAAGCTTGCTAGCTTCCTGACGTTCAAGGGCCGCCACTACCAAACCACGGAACAGCGGGTGAGCTAGGTTTGGGCGAGATTTGAATTCAGGGTGTGCCTGCGTTGCCACGTAGTAAGGATGCACGTCACGAGACAATTCAACGTACTCAACAAGGTGTTCGTCAGGCGAGGTGCCTGAGAAAACTAGTCCAGCAGCCGAGATTTGGTCGCGGTACTTATTGTTGACTTCGTAGCGGTGACGGTGACGTTCGTGTGAAACTTCGGCGCCATAAACTTCCGCAACAATCGAACCAGGCTTCAACTTCGCCTCGTAGAGTCCGAGGCGCATAGTTCCACCCATGTCGCCAGCTGCGAGGATGTCCACCTGTTCAGCCATAGTAGCGATTACGGGATAGGTTGCCTCAGGATCAAATTCAGTCGACGATGCACCAGTCAGACCAGCCATGTTGCGTGCATATTCAATAACCATGCACTGCAAACCAAGGCACAAGCCAAGCGTAGGAATTTTGTTTTCGCGTGCAAACTTAAGCGCACCAAGTTTGCCTTCAATTCCGCGAACCCCAAATCCACCCGGAATACAAATTGCATCCACATCAGAAAGCAGCTTCTTTGCTTCAGCCTCGTCTTCGCAAAGGTCAGACGCGATCCACTTGATTTTAACTTTTGCCTGATTTGCGAAGCCTCCAGCTTTTAGAGCTTCGGTAACTGAAAGATATGCATCTGGAAGGTCAATGTATTTTCCAACCAAACCGATAGTTACTTCGTGCTTTGGCTCATGTACAGCCTTAAGCACAACATCCCAACGAGACCAATCAACCTCGCCGGCTTCAAGACCAAGCTTCTTGATGATATAGGTGTCTAGTCCCTCGTTATTCAAGACAGTAGGAATGTCGTAGATACTTGCTGCGTCAGCCGCAGTGATTACTGCCTTAACATCAATGTCACACATGAGAGCAATCTTGTTCTTGATTGACATTGGAAGATCGCGATCTGAACGACAGATCACAGCATCCGGCTGAATACCAATTGAGCGCAGTGTCGCCACCGAGTGCTGCGTTGGTTTGGTCTTCAACTCACCTGAAGGCCCAAGGTAAGGAATCAGGGATACGTGTACATAGAAGACGTTGTCTCTTCCGACTTCGTGTCGCACCTGTCTAGCAGCTTCCAAGAACGGCTGGGACTCAATGTCACCAACGGTGCCACCGATTTCAGTAATAATCACGTCCGGAGCTGGAGTTTCGTGAGCCTGAAGACGCATTCTGCGCTTGATCTCGTCAGTGATGTGCGGGATTACCTGAACGGTGTCGCCAAGGTATTCACCGCGACGTTCACGAGAAATTACGGTCGAATAAATCTGACCGGTGGTTACGTTTGCTGACTGCGAGAGGTTGATGTCGAGGAATCGCTCGTAGTGTCCGATATCTAAGTCGGTTTCGGCGCCATCATCGGTAACGAAAACTTCACCGTGCTGGAATGGGTTCATGGTTCCAGGGTCAACGTTTAGATAAGGGTCGAGCTTCTGCATGACGACTTTGAGTCCACGTGCTCTTAGAAGATTTCCAAGGCTTGAGGCGGTAATTCCCTTACCGAGTGAGGATGCAACACCTCCAGTGACGAAAATATGTCTGGTTTTAGAGGTATCCATTGCATCTGCCATGGAAGTCCAGTTTACTAGTTCGCCGAGTCCGATTTTGCCAATGACATGAGTTCGGCGGCATGTTCTCTGGCACTGGTTGAATCGGCAAGCCCAGAGAGCATTCGGGCAAGCTCTTCCAGGCGCTCATCTTGATTCAGTACCACCACATCGGTTTCGGTCACGTCAGCGCTTGTACTCTTGAGCACTCGCAATTGGTGGTCCGCAAAAGCAGCAACTTGAGCCAAGTGGGTCACCACTATGACCTGAGCCTGCCTAGACAAACGTGCAAGTCTGCGGCCAACTTCAATGGCTGCAGCCCCACCAACTCCTGCATCTACCTCGTCAAAGATGAAAGTTGTTGCCTGGAGATCCTTTGCCAGCACCACCTCGATGGCTAGCATGATGCGCGAAATTTCCCCACCACTGGCACCTTTGCCAAGCGGTCGAGCCTCAGCCCCCTTGTAACTTGAAAGCAATAGAGTCACGGCGTCGGCGCCATTCGAAGTCAATTCACCTAAATCTTCGACATTCACGACCAAGCTGGCCTCCGACATTGCTAGCCCATGCAATTCGGCGGTTACTGCAGATGCGAGTTCGGTTGCGGCTAGTCTGCGTGCCGCAGACAACTGCGTGGCCAGCGCCTGCGCCTTGGCTAATTGCGCCTTGGCCGATTCTTTTAGTTGTTCGATTTTCTCGTCAGAGTTATCTAGAAGTACCAGTTTCTCAATCGAGTTCTCTCGGTGAGCAATTACCAATTCAGAAGTTTCCCCGTACTTCCGCAGCAGGGTATTGATTTCCGAACGACGAGTCTGAACCTGATCAAGCGATAATTCAGAGTCACCGTCTAGCGACGCGAGATAACTTGCCAACTCTCCCGAGACATGTCGAAGCTGCAATAGTTGCTCACTGATTTGCTCGGCAAGATTATTCAAAGTTGAATCGTTCTCATGTTCCAACGCTTTTTTAGCCTGACCGAGCAATCCGATAGCATCGGAATTGTCTGAATCACTGGAAAGTAGTTCATGAGCGGTACTCGCTGCAACTCTCAGGCCTTCAAGATTGGCAAGTCGATTCGCTAAGTCTGCGAGTTCTATTTCTTCACCGATTACTGGATTTACTTTCGTAATTTCATCAATGGCCTGCTTGAGCGATTCGATTTCGCGAGCTCTATCCGCACTGGCATTTTCAATGCTTGAAATAAGCTTTACGGTGTTTTGCCAATCGTTGTATTCATCTCGATATTCGTCCAGAAGCTCGGTTGCTCCCGCATAGTTATCCAGAGCTTCGCGCTGCGCGGCTGCAGACTTCAGGCGAATTTGATCTGACTGCCCGTGAACCACCACTAGTTCACTGGCAATTTGTCCAATTGCCGCCACCGGAACGCTGACTCCACCGAGTGAAGCTCGTGATTTACCTTCGCTCGAAACTATACGGTTCATGACCAGTTCATCGTCATCCAATGAACCACCAAGCTCTTCGATTTGTCCCCTGAGTTGAGGACTTGAGACTTGGATTCGCCCTTCCACCAGGGCTTGGTTTTGGCCAGCTCGAACAGATCCGGAATCCGCCCGCTGCCCAAGGAGCAAGCCGAGCGCACTTAGCACCATGGTTTTACCGGCACCGGTTTCACCCGAAATTACATTGAATCCGGGGCGAAAGCTGAGTCTCGCCTCGCGAATTACGCCGAGGTCTCGGATGTGAAGTTCTTGAATCATGACCTATTGCGCTGCTGGCCCACGCCATCCAGCTACCGGCAGTGAGAACTTCTTAACCAGTCTGTCAGTGAACGGCCCTTCAGTTAATCTCGCGAACTTGACTGACTTTTCGGAACGCCTAACCTCTACACGTGAACCCGGAGCGAGTTCAGTTGATCGCCTGCCATCACACCAAAGCACTCCGTGCCCTGCACTGCGCTGTAAAACTTCAACTGCAAGTAGTGAGTATGGATTGACCACAAGTGGTCGAGCAAATAATGCGTGCGCTGAAAGCGGCACCATGAGCAGAGCTTCCACGTTTGGCCAAACCACCGGGCCGCCGGCCGAGAAAGCGTACGCGGTAGAGCCGGTCGGTGTGGACATCACAATTCCATCGCAGCCGAAACTCGAAAGTGGGCGGCCATCTACTTCAATCACAACCTCGAGCATTCGCTCTCTTGCGCTCTTTTCGACCGTGGCTTCATTTAGTGCCCAGGTGCGATAAACGATTTTTTCATCAACTAAGACTTCAACGTCGAGCGTCAAACGCTCCCTGACTTGGTAATCACGACTCACTGCACGCTTTACAGTGTCGCTCAGTCCCTCGCGTTCACTCTCAGCCAAGAAGCCAACGTGTCCGAGGTTTACACCCAGAATAGGGGTTTGCGCGTCGCGAACCAATTCCGCAGCTTTCAAAATAGTGCCGTCGCCGCCGAGCACCATCACCAATTCGAGTTCGGTCAATTGGCAATCGACTCCAATTTCGGCAACAGTGTTTACCGCTAATCCCTGACCCGGAGTAAGTGCCTTGCCTCGCAAAACCGCTAATTCGTCTGCGGTCATCACAGGGGTTACCCCAGCAGCAACCAGCTGTTCACAAGCTTCAAGCGCTGCGGTGACAGCATCCTGTCGACCAACATGAGTGACGATCAGGATGTAGCGAGTTTCGCTCATTTACCTTCCTTCGCCAATTGCTCAATCTTGCTATTCCATTGTGACTGGTTTCGCTGCTTCTGCGCACTAATCCACAGCACGTACTCAATGTTGCCATGAGTGCCCGGAAGCTCTGAACGAACCAAATCCCGCACTCCGAAACCATGTTCGTCGGCACAGTCCACCACCTGCGCGATGGCCTGGGCTCGTAGTCGGTGATCATTCACGATTCCTGATGCGTGCAAGGACTCCTTACCTACCTCAAACTGCGGCTTGATTAGTAACACGAAATCCGCGTTTGGGGCCACGCTGATCATCGCCGGCAGTACCAGAGTGAGAGAAATAAATGAAACATCGGCAACCACCAAATCGAAATAGTGCTCGTCGACATTAGTTCCGATGATTTTGCTTAACTTTTCAAATGAAAGGTCTCGTGCATTGAAGCCCTCGATGCTGAACACGTTCGGGTTGTCCTGAAGTTCTGGAACCAACTGATCATGACCCACGTCGAGCGCCACTACTCGGCGCACTCCCCGACGCAACAAGACATCGGTGAATCCACCGGTTGATGAACCTACATCTAGGGCAGTTCGGCCCTTAACATCCAACTCGCCAAAATTGTCGAGTGCTCTTGCGAGCTTGTGCCCTGCCCTACTGACGTATTCAACGGCATCGAGCACGACTAGTTCTGAATTCTCGTCAATATTCTGCGACGACTTCTTTACTTCACGGCCGTCAACGTAAACTCGATTGGCTTCAATCAGCGACGATGCATGATTTCGAGAGCGAGCTAAACCGCGCTCAACCAGCGCGATGTCGGCACGCACTAGTTACCTTCGACCTGATTGAGGGTATTTTCTAGCAGTTCTCGCAATGCAGAGTATGCCGAAACCTGTTCGGCTAGCGGGAGCGCCTTAATGCGTTCCACCTCTGCCTTAAGCTGCTCTACCAATTGAGTTTCTTCAAATTCTGCTGACATGTTTTCCTCTTTACTAAGCCTATCTTTTGAGCTACTCGTAGAGCGCTGGTTCAACCTCTAGAGCGTAAATCGGCTGTCCACTGCCCCATATGACGGCACAAGCCGCTCGAAGTGCACCGATAGATTTCGGATCACCGTGAGTTACCAATACTTTGTTGCCGAGAAGTTCAACTTCGGCGCCTAGGCAAGAGAATCCGCGCTTGATTTCGACTGGTGGTTCGTAAGGCCTTAGCAAATCGGCAAGGGTTTGCAATATGTATTTTGGACGACCAGAACTATCTATACCGAGTAACTCTTTGCGCGTGCTAACTCCAGTCAGAACTAAAGCAGAATCAATTCCGGCACGATTGGCACCTACGATATCGGTGTCGATGCGGTCGCCAACAAAGAGAGCATTGCTAGAGGCGAAGTGTTTGGTAGCCGTGTGAAAAATGGCCGGCTCTGGCTTTCCGGCGACAACCGGAAGCTGTCCAACTGCAGTATGCACAGCTGAAACTAGAGTGCCGTTTCCCGGGGCTAGGCCGCGATCCTGCGGCAGGGTCCAGTCTGAATTAGTTGCCACCCATTTAGCGCCTTTTTGAATTGCAAATGCGGCCTCGGCTAAATGTTTCCAGGCAACATCTGGAGCAAACCCCTGGATTACGCCAGCAGGATTATCGTCAGCTGATTCAACAACCTGAAAACCAAACTCTTCTATTCGAGATCGCAAACCCTCGCCGCCAACTACTAGTACTTTTGAACTCTTCGGAATCAAAGTACTAAGCAACTCAGCCCCGGTTAGTGCAGATCCAATTACATCCGCTGGCGAAACGCTAAGTCCAAAACCATTTAATTGATCGGCAATTGTTTCCGGTTTACGTGAGGAATTATTAGTCACATAACCAACCGGGATACCACTCGATACGAGTTCATTAATCGACGAAACCGCGTCGACTATCGCGTGCTTACCCTCGTAAACCACGCCATCTAGGTCGGCGAGAAGCGTGTCGTAACTACCCCAGAATTTAGCGACCACGATTGCCGCCGAACTTGCCGCGGCCTCCACCCTTATTTTGGCCAGACTGGGTCGCCCCTCTACCTACGCGTGAACCGCCCTGTGCGCCATCTCCACCGTAAGTGTTTCTGCTCTTGCGAATTTCGTCGAGTGACGGGCGCTTCTTTTCTCCATCACCGTCATTGTTATCTTGCTTTGGCTTGTCGCTCAATTTAGGTATCTCTATCTCTTCGATGACATCGAAAAATTCGCTGTCGGGCTTTTGCTTTTCTTCAAATTGTTTCTCGGCACGAACGGCTAGGTCATCCCACTTCTTGGCTTCAGAGTCTCGATTGAGTTCGCGAAGACACTCAGCATAGGCGCGGAACAATGGCACCGTATGTTCAAAAACTTTACTTGGGTTCAATTCCGGAATCTCAAGCTCGGCAAGAGCAAGATCGCCTTGACCTAAATCAAGGCGTGCACCGGACATAGCAATGGCCAAATCCACTCGCTGTTGTGGTTGCAGTTTAGATCGATCGAGTGAACGCCCGAGCTCCAGGGCGCGTTCCGGACGCCCCATTCCGCGCTCACTATCGGCAATCAGCGCAATCTGATCGTTCGAGCCACTGATTCGGCGATGAGTCAATAGCTCGCGCAGTGCCAGG
>Ga0228703_1000458_pt1 | contig 30154 bp, 24 predicted proteins | sample McNCre217_Aug_MG_3_FD_178020 | JGI IMG/M metagenome (GOLD analysis project Ga0228703, IMG submission 178020) | Freshwater microbial communities from McNutts Creek, Athens, Georgia, United States - 29-17_Aug_MG | ecosystem: Environmental > Aquatic > Freshwater > Creek | place: USA: Georgia...
GCCCAGGCGTTTGAGGTCACGCACCAGATAGCCGTTGATCACGGTGAATTCGCCCGACAGATTGGACTTGACCGACAGGTTGCCAAAGCAGGGCTCGATCGATGCGTCCACGCCGATGATGTTGGAAATGGTCGCGGTCGGGGCGATGGCGATGCAGTTGGAGTTGCGCATGCCATCTTGTGCGATCTTTTTGCGCAGTGCATCCCAGTCCAGGGTGAAGGAGCGGTCAACTTCGACATAACCGCCACGTTCGCGGGCCAGCAGGTCCAGCGAGTCGTGCGGCAGGATGCCCTGGTCCCACAGCGAGCCTTTGTAGCTGGAGTACTTGCCGCGTTCCTTGGACAGCTCGGTCGAGGCCCAGTAGGCGTAGTAGCAGATCGCTTCCATCGACTGGTCGGCGAATTCCACGGCGGCCTGGCTGGCGTAGGGGATGCGCATTTCATAGAGCGCGTCCTGGAAGGCCATCAGGCCCATGCCCACCGGACGGTGGCGCAGGTTGGAGTCGCGTGCTTTCTTCACGGCGTAGTAGTTGATGTCGATCACGTTGTCGAGCATGCGCATGGCCGTCGAGATGGTCTTGCGCAGCTTCTCGTGGTCAAGCTCCTTGCCGTTGGCGCCATCCTTGAGGTGTTTGACCAGGTTGACCGAGCCCAGGTTGCAGACGGCGGTTTCCGCGTCGCTGGTGTTGAGCGTGATCTCGGTGCAGAGGTTGGACGAGTGCACCACGCCCACATGCTGCTGGGGCGAGCGCACGTTGCAAGGGTCTTTGAAGGTGATCCAGGGGTGACCGGTCTCGAACAACATCGAGAGCATCTTGCGCCACAGGTCCAGCGCCTGCACCTGTTTGGCGGGCTTGATCTCGCCACGGGCTGCTTTCTCTTCGTAAGCCACGTAGGCTTTCTCGAACTCGCTGCCGAACTTGTCGTGCAGGTCCGGGCAGTTCGACGGCGAGAAAAGGGTCCAGCTGCCGTTTTCCATCACGCGGCGCATGAACAGGTCGGGGATCCAGTTGGCCGTGTTCATGTCGTGCGTGCGGCGGCGGTCGTCGCCGGTGTTCTTGCGCAGCTCCAGAAATTCCTCGATGTCCAGGTGCCAGGTCTCCAGATAGGCGCACACCGCGCCCTTGCGCTTGCCGCCCTGGTTGACGGCGACCGCGGTGTCATTGACCACCTTCAGGAAGGGCACGACGCCCTGCGATTCGCCGTTGGTGCCCTTGATGTGGGAGCCCAGGGCGCGCACGCGGGTCCAGTCGTTGCCCAGGCCGCCGGCATATTTGGACAGCAGGGCGTTTTCCTTGAGGGACTCGTAGATGCCGTCCAGGTCGTCAGGCACGGTGGTCAGGTAGCACGAGGACAGTTGTGAGCGCAGCGTGCCGCTGTTGAACAGCGTCGGGGTCGAGCTCATGAAGTCGAAGGTGGACAGCACCTCGTAGAACTCGATGGCACGGGCTTCGCGGTCGATTTCATTGAGGGACAGGCCCATGGCCACGCGCATGAAGAAAATCTGCGGCAGCTCGATGCGGGCCTTGCGCACGTGCAGGAAATAGCGGTCGTACAGCGTCTGCAGGCCGATGAAGTCGAACTGCAGGTCACGCTCGGGCTTGAGCGCGGCAGCCAGGCGTGGCAGGTCGAACTGCAGCAGGTCGGGGTTGAGCAGCTCGTTCTCGACGCCCTTCTTGATCGCTTGCGGGAAGAAGTTGACGTATTCCAGGCCCATTTCGGCCTGGGTCAGTTCCTTGCCCAGCACTTCCTTGGCGATGGTGTGCATCAGCAGGCGAGCGGTGGCGTAGGTGTAGTCGGGCTCTTTTTCGATCAGGGTGCGGGCGGCCAGAATGGACGCCTTGTAAACCTCCTGCAGCGGCACGCCGTCATAGAGGTTGCGCACGGTCTCGGCCAGGATGGGCTCGGGACGCACGTCCTTGCCCAGGCCGTCGCACGCGTGGGCGATGATGCCCTTGAGGTAGTTCATGTCCAGTGCCACGCGCTGGCCACCGTCGGTGGCGAACAGTTCGGGGTGGGCCGGCTCTGCAGACGCCTGCTGTTGCTGGGCACGCTCCTGGGTGCGGCGCTCGCGGTAGAGCACATAGGCGCGGGCCACATCGTGCTGGCCGCTGCGCATCAGGCCGAGTTCCACCTGGTCCTGAACATCCTCGATGTGGAAGGTGCCACCCCCTGGACGCGAACGCACCAAGGCGCGCACCACCACACCAGTCAATTCGTCCACCACCTCGCGCACGCTGGCCGAAGCGGCGCCCTGGGTGCCATGCACAGCCAGGAAAGCCTTCATCAGGGCCACGGCGATCTTGTTGGGCTCGAAGGGCACCACGGCGCCATTGCGGCGAATGATCTGGTAATTGGCCAGTGCATGCGTGGCGGCCGACGGGGACTGTTCCTGGCCAGGCAGGCTCATCGGCCCGGATGTGGATGAGAGGACATTGGATTCGGTGTGCATGGTCATTTTGTAGGTGTTCTTGGGGTTCGAAAGGGTTGCGGTGCAGCTGCCAGAGAGGTCGGTGTTTTTTGTGCGTTGATGCCGCTGGACACTATATCTGGTGTTTGTGACACGTTCAAGCCACTAGATGTAGTGTACCGGCCGAAATTCCACTTTCCGCGTTGTGCCTCTTGCGCAGAAGATGGAGCGGCTTTTCATCTGATGAAGTGTCGGTCGCCAAGCCGCATGTTCAGGGCCTGTGTGGTGGCCACCTCAGCAGTGGTGCGGCTTGTCGAAGGTGCTGTGGCTACAAGCCTTGTAACAAGCTGTTTCCAGCACTGTTTGCCAAGGCGGTTGTGGGCTCAAAAATCTCAAAATATTTTTTGAGGAGGTGTGCGGCAACTCGCGCTCAGGGAAAACACCGAGGGGAAAAATCCAACAAGGCGCGGAGCCGAAGCCAGTCAAACCCTGGGCCGGGGTCCTGTTTGCGGCCAGGCGCCACATGCTCATGTCCGGCCACATGTGCAATGGGGTAGCGGCAGGCCAGGGCCTGACACAAGACGGCCAGAGCGTTGTATTGCGCAGGCTCGAACGTGTCGCCTTCCAGCCCCTCCAGCTCGACGCCAATGGAGTCGTCGTTGCAGTTGTCCCGGCCTCGGTAATGCGAGCGGCCGGCATGCCAGGCCCGATCGTCGCAACTGACGAACTGCCAGAGTTCGCCATTGCGCCGTATATAGAAGTGGGCCGACACCTCCAACCCGCGGATCTGCTGGTAGTAAGGGTGCTCGTCCCAGTTCAGTCGGTTGGTGAACAGGGCTTGCACGGCGTCACCGCCGTATTGACCCGGGGGCAGGCTGATCGAATGCACCACGACCAGGTCGGTGCAGACTTTTTCGGGCCGAGGGCCAAAGTTGGGAGAGTCCAGCCGGATGGCTTGGCGCAGCCAACCGCCGTCCCATTCTTCGGGGCACGTGGTCAGGGTGTCGACAGCCATGCCTTCAGTCGGGGTTGCGGTCGCCGGCCGCACTGCGGTGCGCGGTGCTGCAGTACTGCCCACGGGAGCCTGTCACCGCCTCGTCGTGCGGCAAATGGATGCCGCAATGGGCGCAGACCACCATGTCTTGTGGGGCGGCCTCGGCCGAAGGCTGCGGCGCTTGCGGGCCACGGCTGCGCCGCCAGGCCCACCAGACCAGACCGATCACCAACAGCCAGAACAGGTATTTCATGTATTGCGCCCCAGCATCAGTTCCAGCACAAAGCGCGAACCGACATAGGACAGCAGCAACAAGCCCGCGCCGGTGTAGAGCACGCGCACGGCCCGTTTGCCGCGCCAACCCCAACGCTGACGCCCCCACAGTAGCACGGCAAAGGTCAGCCACGACAACAGTGCGAACACCCGTTTGTGGTCCCAGCGCCAGGCCCCCGAGGCGGCACCGTAGAGCTGCTCGCCAAAGAAGGCGCCGGCCAGCAGCGTGGCAGACAGCAGCACAAAGCCTGCAGTCACAAAGCGGAAAGTCAGACGCTCCAGCGTCAGCAGAGGCAAACCTGGCGAGGCATGGGCCTGGCGGATGTCACGCTCGGCGCGCGTCATGAGCCAGGCGTGCACGACGGCGGCGGCGAACATGCCATAGGACGACAAGCCCAACGCCCAATGCAGTGGCAACCAGGGCGAGGCTTGCATGTGCAAGGCATTGCCTGGAAACACGACTGCGAGCACCACGGCCAGCGCCCCCAGACTGCCCAGCGCCCAGCGCCCGCGCAACTGGGGGTAGAACTGGCTTTCCACCAGATAGGCCGTCAGCACCAGCCAGGCCGTGACCGACAAGGCCGGTGCAAAGCCGAAGCGCAAGGGCAGCGTGAAGCTGCCGCCCAACAAGGCCAGGGCGTGGGCGCCACAGGCCAGCCACAGCAAGCGACGTGTCTGGGCATCCCCCAGGCGCTGGGGGGCCAGCGCCGGCAGCACGTAGCAAAGCACGGCCATCACTGCCGCCAGCAGGCTCCAGGTGGGGGGGCTCGCTAAAATCATGCCTCCAAGTTTAGCCTTTCGGGCCGGGTCAACGGGACCTGCGCCAGGGCAGACCCTTCTTTCTGGATGGCATCCATGGCTTCCGCCCTCACCGACAAACTCTCGCGCCTGGTCAAGACCATCAGCGGCCAGGCCCGCATCACCGAATCCAACGTCGCCGACATGCTGCGCGAAGTGCGCATGGCTTTGCTTGAAGCCGACGTGGCCTTGCCCGTGGTGCGCGACTTCATTGCGCGGGTCAAGGACCAGGCCCTGGGCCAGGAGGTCATGGGTTCGCTCAAGCCGGGCCAGGCCCTGGTGGGCATCGTCAACAAGGAACTGGCCGCCACCATGGGCGCGGGCGTGGCCGACATCAACCTGGCCGCGCAGCCGCCGGCCGTGATCCTGATGGCAGGTCTGCAAGGGGCAGGTAAAACCACCACCACGGCCAAGCTGGCCAAGCACCTGATTGAAAAGCGCAAAAAGAAAGTGCTGACGGTTTCGGGTGACGTTTACCGCCCGGCGGCCATTGAGCAGCTCAAGACCGTGACCGCGCAGGCCGGTGCCGAATGGTTCCCGAGCACCCCGGACCAAAAGCCCGTGGACATTGCGCGTGCGGCCATCGACTACGCACGCAAGCACTACTTCGATGTGCTGCTGGTGGACACCGCCGGTCGTCTGGCGATCGACGAAGCCCTGATGGCCGAGATCAAGGCGCTGCACGCTGAACTCAAGCCGGTCGAAACCCTGTTCGTGGTCGATGCCATGCAAGGGCAGGACGCGGCCAACACCGCCAAGGCTTTCGGCGAGGCACTGCCGCTCACGGGCATCGTGCTGACCAAGCTCGACGGTGACTCGCGCGGCGGTGCCGCGCTGTCGGTGCGCCAGATCACCGGTGCGCCGATCAAGTTTGCCGGTACCAGCGAGAAGATCGATGGCCTCGAAGTGTTCGACGCCGAGCGCCATGCTGGCCGCATCCTGGGCATGGGCGACATCGTGGCCCTGGTTGAACAGGTGGCCGCGGGTGTTGACATGGAGGCTGCGCAAAAGCTGGCCGCCAAGGTCAAGGGCGGTGGCGGCTTCGATCTGAACGACTTCCTGGCCCAGATCCAGCAAATGAAGCAAATGGGGGGGCTGTCCAGCCTGATGGACAAGCTGCCCAGCCAGATCACGGCCAAGGCCGGTGAGATGGACATGGGCAAGATCGAGAAGGACATTGCCCGCAAGCAGGGCATCATCCACAGCATGACGCTCAAGGAGCGCACCAAACCCGAGATCATCAAGGCCACACGCAAGCGCCGCATCGCCGCTGGTGCCGGCGTTCAGGTGCAGGACGTCAACCGCCTGCTCAAGGAGTTCGAGCAGATGCAGGACATGATGAAAAAGATGCAGGGCGGCGGCCTCATGAAGATGATGAAGCGCATGGGTGCCATGAAGGGCATGATGGGTGGTGGCGGCTTCCCGGGCATGCCCCGCTGAAAGTGCTTGCTCACCTCGGGGCCGAGGTGTTCATCCCCAGCGCCTGTGGCCCACTTTGTGGATAACTGAAGGGACAAGTGCCGCAGGCCTTGTCCAGCAAGGCCTTCAGCGAAGCGCCTGTTTTTTAGGCAGTGTCCTCAGTCCTTGAGGTCCAGTTCGCCGCGCAGCGAGTGCGGGTAAGCCTCGGTGATGCGCACATCGAGCATCTGACCGAACAAGCGGTCCCGGTTCGGGCCTGACGGAAAGTTGACGATGCGGTTGCATTCGGTACGGCCCATCAGCTCGGTTGGGTCTTTGCGCGAAGGCCCTTCGACCAGGACGCGCTGCACGGTGCCCACACGGCTGGCACTGATGCGCTGAACGTTTTGTTCGATGGTCGCCTGCAGGTGCTGCAGGCGTTTGAGCTTGACCTCGTGGGGGGTGTCGTCGTGCAGGTTAGCGGCGGGTGTGCCCGGACGCGGGCTGAAGATGAAACTGAAGCTGGTGTCGTAGCCCACGTCTTCGATCAGTTTCATCATCTTGCCGAAGTCTTCTTCGGTCTCACCAGGGAAGCCCACGATGAAGTCACTGCTCATCGAAATGTCGGGGCGGATGGCGCGCAGTTTGCGCAGGGTGCTCTTGTATTCCATGGCGGTGTAACCGCGCTTCATGGCCATCAGGATGCGGTCGCTGCCGTGCTGCACGGGCAGGTGCAGGTGGCTCACCAGCTGTGGCACCTTGGCGTAGACGTCGATCAGGCGCTGTGTGAACTCGTTGGGGTGACTGGTGGTGTAGCGGATGCGCTCGATGCCGGGGATCTCGGCCACGTATTCAATCAGGGTGGCGAAGTCGGCGATCTCGCCGCTGTCCCCCATGGGGCCGCGGTAGGCGTTGACGTTCTGGCCCAGCAGGGTGACTTCTTTCACGCCCTGTTCGGCCAGGCCAGCCACTTCCACCAGCACGTCCTCAAAGGGGCGCGAGAATTCTTCGCCCCGGGTGTAGGGCACCACGCAGTAGCTGCAGTATTTGCTGCAACCTTCCATGATCGACACAAAGGCGCTGGCGCCTTCCACGCGTGCAGGCGGCAGGTGGTCGAACTTTTCGATCTCTGGGAAACGGATGTCTACCTGTGGCCGGGCCAGGCGCTCGCGCTCGGCCAGCAACTCGGGCAGGCGGTGCAGGGTTTGTGGGCCGAACACCACGTCCACGTAGGGCGCGCGCTTGACGATCTCGTTGCCCTCCTGGCTGGCCACGCAGCCGCCCACGCCAATGAGCACCCCTTTTTTCTTGAGGTGCTTGACGCGGCCGAGGTCGGAAAAGACTTTCTCCTGCGCTTTCTCGCGCACCGAGCAGGTGTTGAAGAGGATCAGGTCCGCTTCTTCGGGGTTGTCGGTGGGTTCGTAGCCCTGCGCGGCATTCATCACATCGGCCATCTTGTCCGAGTCGTACTCGTTCATCTGGCAGCCGAAAGTCTTGATGAAGACCTTTTTAGGGGACGTGGCGGTGCTGGCGCCTTCGGGCGCGGTGGTGCAGCGGTTCATGGTGTAGATCCAGAGGCTGAAAACAGAAAGTCACGACAGGGCTGCCGTGGCGCATGCCCCGATTATCGCCGCAGGGCGCTTCGCCTCAGGGGCGGGTCGCGCTCGGCCAGTGTCCGTGCAGGGTTTCTGTGGCCTGGGCTTGCAGCACGGCATCCACGGTGGCCAGTGCTGTGACGTGGGCGGCCAGGCTGGTCAGCAGCATCAGGTCGGGTGGTGTGTCCACAGCGCCAGTGGCCAGGGCAAACAGGGTGTCACCGTCCAGCGTGGTGTGGACCGGGCGGATGCTGCGCGCCAGCCCGTCGTGTGCACTCACCGCCAGGCGTTGGGCCTGCGCCTTGCTCAGGGCGGCGTTGGTGGCCACCACGCCGATCGTGGTGTTCGTGCCGGGCATCGTGCGTCGGGTGGTTTCACCCGCCAGCAAGGCGGCTTGCGTGTCGATCAGGCCCTGGCCATCGGCATAGCGCGCACCGGCCAGCAGGCAGCCGGTGGCCGGGTCAAGCACGTCGCCCACCGCATTGCAGGCGATCATGGCTGCCACCACCCAGGGGCCGACCTGTACGCTGGCGTGTCCGATGCCACCTTTCATGGCGCGATCCAGCCCGAACAGCTTGCCCACTGCCGCGCCCGAGCCGGCGCCCACATTGCCTGCTGCGGGCGGCTCGCGACTGGCGGCTGCGCAGGCGCGCCAGCCGCAATCGGCGTCAGGCCGCACCTTGGGGTCGTCGTGGGGGCGCACGGCCGGCAGGTCAAACAGCACGGCGGCTGGCACGATCGGCACGCGGCCAAAGCCGGTCTGAAAGCCGATGTCCTGTTCCTCGAGCCATCGCATGACGCCACTGGCCGCGTCCAGACCAAAGGCGCTGCCGCCGCACAAAAGCACAGCATGCACGCGTTCCACCAGGTTGGAGGGGGCCAGCAAATCGGTCTCACGGGTGCCGGGCGCTGCGCCGCGCACATCCACAGCGCAGACCGCGCCTTGCGGGGCCAGCACCACCGAGCAACCGGTCAACCGCCGGTGCATTTGGGCGTGGCCCACGAACAGGCCCGGCACATCGACCAAAGAGCCTTGGGGCCTGTCGGCGGTGGTGGACCTGGTCATGGGGTCAGCGATTTTCTGTTTTGGGTTTGTAGAACATCGGGTAGGCGCGCGCCACGGTCGGGCTGTCCAGCGCCCAGGTCATGCAGTGGCCCAGATGAAAGGGCGGTTCGGTGAACGGCGGCTGGGACTCGCCGCGCAATTCGCGCCGGTGCCATTGGCCAGACGGCAAGGTCTGGAATGCTGCGGTGGCCATGTTGAACAGCATCTCGCGCAAATGGGTGCAGCCCGCCGTGCCACCAATTTTTTCATCGATCGCCTTGCGCCAGCCGCGCCCCAGGCGGCAGCCCACCAAGGCCTGCATGGGGGGCGGCACCTGGCTGCACTCCGGGTGCGGGATCTGGTCCATCGAGGTGGCGACCGCATGGATTTGCATCTGGTCGTCGATGGTCAGGCGGATGCTGAGGTGGTGGATCGGCTCGTTGGCGGGCAAGGGGCGCTCGTTGGGCACCTGAAAGGTGTAAGGCTTCACGTCGGTGAGTTCGGCCTCGATGTCCCAAAGGCCATCTTCGCGGTCATAGCCACGGTAAACCACGGTTCGCGTATGCGACAGTTTTCGGGGGGATGCTGGGGGTAATGCCACTTGTCGGTCTCTGCACTTCGGTTTTCAATCTGCCAATCATAAATATTTGATGGAGTTCAAGCCGATGTCGCACATGATCGCTCCTGTGGTTCGCCGCCAAACCCTGGCCGATGCCTTGCGTCGCACCGCGCAGCGACTGCCGGAAAAAACCGCCATCGTCTGCGGCAGCACCCATTGGACTTATGCCGAGTTCGATGCCCTGGTGTCGCGCCTGGCGGCCGGGCTGGCCTCGCTGGGGGTGGCTGAAGGCGACAAAGTGGCGGTGCTGGCGCGCAACTCGCACGGCTTTGCCGCACTGCGCTTTGCGCTGGCACGCCGGGGTGCGGTCATGGTGCCGATCAACTTCATGCTCAAAGCCGACGAGGTGGCCTACATCCTGCGCCATGCCGGTGCCAAGACCCTGGCCACCGACAGCGGGCTGGCCGAACTGGCGCAGACTGCCGCCCAACTCGACACGCAGGTCATGCAGTTCATCTGGCTGCCAGCGGAAGACCCGAGTACACCGGTGGTGGGCATGCACAGCTTTGACGCGCTTGCCGCCTGCACCAATGTGTTGCCTGAGCCTCAGCTGCGCAGCACCGATGTGGCGCAAATCGTCTACACCAGCGGCACCGAGTCCAGCCCAAAGGGCGCCATGCTCACACACGATGCGGTGCTGTGGCAGTACGTGAGCTGTGTGATCGATGCCGAGATCGCCGAAAGCGATGTGGCCTTACATGCGCTGCCGCTGTACCACTGTGCCCAACTCGATGTGTTTTTTGGCCCCGCCATCTACATGGGCAGCACCAACGTCATCACCGCCAAGCCCGTGCCCGACAACCTGTTGTCGATGATCGAGCGCTTTGGCATCACCAGTTTTTTTGCGCCGCCCACGGTCTGGATTGCCCTGCTGCGCTCGCCCCTGTTCGATCCGGCCAAGCTCTCGCAACTGGCCAAAGGCTACTACGGCGCGTCCATCATGCCGGTGGAAGTGATGAAAGAGATCGCCACGCGCCTGCCCAGCATGCGGCTCTGGAACCTGTATGGCCAGACCGAGATCGCGCCGCTGGCCACCATGCTCGGCCCCGAGGACCAGTTGCGCAAACCTGGCTCGTGCGGCAAGGCGGTGCGCAACGTCGAGACCCGTGTGGTCAACGACCAGATGCAAGACGTGCAGCCTGGCGAGGTGGGCGAGATTGTTCACCGTTCGCCGCACCTGATGCTGGGCTACTTTCACGATGACGAGCGAACGAAAGCCGCTTTCGAAGGCGATTGGTTCCACAGCGGAGATCTGGCCACCATTGACGCGGAGGGCTACATCACGGTGGTGGACCGCAAGAAAGACATGATCAAGACCGGCGGCGAAAACGTCGCCAGCCGCGAAGTGGAGGAAATGATCTACCGCCTGCCCCAGGTCAGCGAAGTGGCGGTGATCGGCCTGCCCGACGCCAAATGGGTGGAGGCCGTGACCGCGGTGGTGGTGGTCAAAGCGGGCCAGACCCTGGACGAGGCTGCGGTGATCGCACACTGCGCCCAGCACATGGCGCACTTCAAGGCGCCCAAGCGGGTGGTGTTTACCGATGTGCTGCCCAAGAACCCGAGTGGCAAGCTGCTCAAGCGGGAACTCCGGCAGCGTTTTGCCGCCTGAAAGGGTGCCCTGGCATGGACAGCACAAAGCAGGCTATAATCCAGGTCTTTGCGCTGTACCCAACAGGGACAGCCAGACCTCTGGAGATATAGCTCAGTTGGTGAGAGCGCGGGATTCATAACCCCGAGGTCGGTGGTTCAAATCCACCTATCTCCACCAGACACCCCAAAAGGGCCCAAATGTTTTGGGCCCTTTTTGTTTTTGGATGGGTCGTTTTCCCCTGGCGGCCTGCTTATGCAGAGCCCGCTTCGGTGCTGCTGGCGGCAGCGGCCAGCTCCTTGAGGCGCGACACCATGAAGCCCGACGCCTGCATCAGGTGTTCGCGTGCCAGCTTTTCTGCCGCATCGGCGTCTCCATTGGCGATGGCTTCCAAAATGGCAGCGTGTTGGTCCCAGATGTTGCGCGGGCTTTGGTCCTGTATCAGGACTTCTCCCATGGCACGCTGGGTGTAGGTGAGGTGCATGTCCATTGCGGGGCCAATCAGGGGGTTGCCGGCCAGAGCGTACAAGAACTCGTGAAAGCGGATGTCGGCTGCAATCATCTTGGGCACGGAACCGCTGGCCACCGCCTTGCGACCGGCGTCGATCAATGCGGCGCCTTGCTTGCTGGCCTGGTCGGCCTGGTTTTCTGCCGCCAGGCGGCAGGCCAGACCCTCAATGGCCGCGCGGATCTGGTAAACATGGTGCACATGGTCGGGGTCAAGCGGCGTGACAATCAGCCCCCGGCCTCCGGCGTCGCGCAATACGCCCTGGTTGCGCAGCAGCATCAGCGCCTGTTGCACCGGCTGACGCGAAACGCCCAGTGCCTGGGCGATCTGTTCCTGGATGATGCGTTCACCGGGCTTCAATTGGCCGGAAGCGATTTCACTGAGCAGGGCATCCCGAACCTGTTCTACCAGGTTGGGGGTAGGCGATATGGCTTTCATAAGGCAGCTAGTCTAGCGCGTGCCCCTTGCTCAGCGTTCAATGGGCGCAGCAGGCATGCTCAAGCTGTTGCCGATGCCATTTGGTCGCGCAGGATGCGGTGCAGGATTTTGCCGGTGGCGGTGCGCGGCATCTCCGCGTCGTTGACAAACCGGATCGATTGGGGGCGCTTGTAGCCCGCCATGCGCCCTCGGCACCACTCGATCAGTTCTTCCGGGGTCAGCGACTGCCCTTGGTGCAGGACCACCACGGCGTGCACGGCTTCGCCCCATTTGTCGTGCGGCAGTCCAATGATGGCCACATCTTTGATTTTTTCATGCGCCCCAAGGATGGCTTCGACCTCGGACGGGTAGATGTTCTCGCCGCCACTGATGATCATGTTGCTTTTGCGGTCCACCAGGTGGATGAACCCATCGGCATCGCGGCGCGCCATGTCGCCGACCGAGCACCAGTCACCGCTGAACGATTCGGCCGTTTTCTCCGGGTTTTTCCAGTAACCGTCAAACACATAGGGCGTATGTGAAAACAATTCGCCTACTTCACCATCTGGCACTTCCTGGCCTTGAGCATCCAGCAGTCGAATCGGGCCTGACCCAGCCCACTCACGGCCCACCGAACCCAGTCGCGCAAACTGCTCTTGCGGGCGCAGCAGGGTGACCCAGCCCGCTTCGGTTGAACCATAGAGTTCGTAGAGCTTGCCGTTGCGGAAGAATTCCATGATGGCCAGCTTGGTTTCTTTGCGTGCAGGGGCGGAAGAGATCATCAGCTTTTCCACCGCGCTGACGTCATAGCGGGCTTTCACGGCTTCGGGCAGGCCGAGCATCATGATGTAGTGGGTCGGCACCAGAGAGGTGAACGTGACATGTTCTGCGGCCAGCGTGGCCAGCAGGGCCTCGGGGTCAAAGCTGCGCCGGTCATCGATCACGCAGGTGGCGCCCAGGTGCACAAAGGTGTGGCTGAAGTACAGCGAGTTGGCGTGGCACATGGGCATGACCAGCAAGGCGGTGTCGTTCTGGGTGAAGCCCATTTCCAGCGCCGTCGCCAGTGCGATCAGGGTGCTGCCTTCGTGGCTGCGGATGGCGCCTTTTGGGCGGCCCGTGGTGCCAGAGGTGTACATGAGTGCACTCATGTCGCCTGGCAACACCTGCACAGGTGAAAGATCCACCGGTGCTTCGGCGATCAGTTGCTCGTAGCGTGTCCAGCCTGCCGGCACCTCGCTGCCAAAGCCGATCCAGGCGCCAGGCTCCAGGCCAAGGCTCTGGCGCAGTGGCTCGACGACAGAAGCCAGTGCGTCCTGCACGATGAAGGCGCGGGCCTCGCTGTGTTCGGCGATGTAGGCGATCTCGGGCGCGGTGAGCCGGAAGTTCAGCGGAACCGCTACCAGTCCAGCGCGGGCCAGGGCCGCGTAAATCTCCATCCATTCCAGGCAGTTGTAGGCCAGCAGGGCGACGCGGTCGCCTTTTTCAAGGCCCAGTGTGCGAAGGCCGGCGGCCAGGCGTTCTGTGCGGTCGTGCCATTGGGCAAACGTCAGGCTGCGGCGGGAATCGCGCACGGCGAGCTTGCCGGGGCTCAGGCGGGCATGGGTGGCGACGGCGTCGCTCAGGGTGTTCAGGCGGTTCATGGCGGATCTCCAGGTGCGGCACGTGGCCGAATGGGTGCGATCATAGTATTCTGAATTCAGAATGCACTAGGGAAATTACCGATGCAATGGAACTCTGAATTCAGAATACTTGCGGACGCTTCGCAAGCAAAACCATTTCAGGGCGCCTCAAGGGCGCTCTCATTACCAGGAGACCCCCATGATTCAACGCAGACATTTCCTTCAGGCTGGTGCCGTCGCATCGAGTGCCTTGGTGCCCGGCCTGACGCTGGCGCAAGGCAAGGCGCCCGAATTCAAACTGAAACTGGGCACCGACTTGCCGGTGACCCACTCGGTCAACGTGCGGCTCAAGGAAGCCATCCTGGCCATCCAGGGTGAAACCGGTGGGCGTGTGGCGATCGAACTGTTCCCCAACAACCAGCTGGGCAGCGACTCGGACATGATGTCGCAGATCCGCTCGGGTGCGCTGGAGATGGCCACCTTCCCGGGCACTGTGATGTCCACCCTGATCCCGGCGACGGCGCTCACCGGTGCCGGCTTCCTGTTCTCGGGCTACGACAAGGTCTGGGCGGCCATGGACGGTCCGGTGGGAAACCACATCCGTTCTGCCATCGAGAAAACCAATCTGGTGCCCTTCAACACGGTCTGGGACAACGGCTTCCGTCAGATCACGACCAGCTCGCGGCCGATCCGCACACCCGAAGACCTGAAGAACTTCAAGATCCGCGTGCCCGTGGTGCCCCTGTGGGTGTCGATGTTCAAGGCCCTGGGTGCTGCGCCTGTGAGCCTGCCCCTGTCGGAGGCCTACCAGGCGCTGCAGACCAAAGTTGCAGACGGTCAGGAAAATCCGCTGGCGCTGATCGACACCGCCAAGTTCTACGAAGTGCAGAAATACTGTTCCTTGACCAACCACTCCTGGGACGGATTCTGGTTTGTGGCCAACAAGCCGATGTGGCAGACCCTGCCGGTGGATGTGCAGCAGATCATTTCGCGCCACATCAATGCCGCCGCCCGCCGCCAGCGTGACGACATCGCCCGCGCCAACCTCGACCTGCAAAAGCAGCTCGAAGCCAAGGGCCTGGTGTTCAACACGGTGGACACCGCCGCCTTCCGCAAATCGCTACAGAACTCGGGCTTCTACACCCAGGTGAAAGAGAAGTTTGGTGCCGAAGCCTGGGCCTTGCTGCAACCCTTTGTGGGCCAGACGGTCTGAGGTGCGCCATGAGTGCCCAGCTTGCCAGCCTGCAAGGCATTTCCGAGGGGCAAACCCACGGTGCGTCCTCGGTGACGCGCGGTCGTGGGCTTGGCCTGATTGAAGCGGTGATCGGTCGCAGCGTCGAGGCGCTGGCGGCTGTGTTGATCGCGGTAGAGGTCGGCATTTTGCTGGCCGCCGTCATCGCACGCTACTGGTTGGACACGCCCTTGGTGTGGAGCGACGAAGTGGCTTCGCTGCTGTTCCTTTGGCTGGCGGTGCTGGGGGCCGTGATCGCGTTTCGCCGTGGCGAGCACATGCGCATGACGGCGCTGGTGGCGCGCCTGGGCCCGCAGCGGCGCGCCATGGCCGACACCTTGGCGGTGGCGGCCTCGCTGGCTTTTCTGGTTCTGCAGGTGCCGGCTGCCTTCCGCTACGCCCATGAGGAGGCCGCGATCCTGACGCCAGCGCTCGAGATCTCGGCCGCCTGGCGCGCCTCGGCCTTGCCGGTGGGGTTGGGGCTGATGGCCGTCATCACCCTGCTGCGGCTGCTGCGTCACAGCCACTGGCGGCAGGCCGGTGCTGCGCTGCTGGGTGTGGTGGGTGTCTGTGTCGGCATGGCCGCGCTGGCGCCGGTGTTCCAGGGCTTGGGCCAGCTGAACCTGCTGATCTTCTTTGTCGGCATCACCGGCCTGTGTGTGTTTGCCGGTGTGCCGATCGCGGTCTCTTTTGGACTGGCCACACTGGGTTTTCTGTCGCTCACGACGCGTCTGCCCCTGGGCGTGATGATCGGCCGCATGGAAGAGGGCATGTCCCATGTGGTGCTGCTGTCGGTGCCGTTGTTCGTGTTCCTGGGGCTGCTGATCGAGATGACCGGCATGGCGCGTGCCATGGTGGCTTTTCTGGCCAGCTTGCTCGGGCATGTGCGCGGAGGGCTGTCGTATGTGCTGCTGGGGGCCATGTACCTGGTGTCTGGCATCTCCGGCTCCAAAGTGGCCGACATGGCGGCTGTGGCGCCCGTGCTCTTTCCTGAGATGCGCCAACGTGGCGCGAAAGACGGCGACCTGGTGGCCCTGTTGTCGGCCAGCGGCGCGCAGACCGAGACCATCCCCCCCAGCCTGGTGCTCATCACCATCGGTTCGGTGACCGGCGTGTCGATTGCCGCCCTGTTCACCGGCGGCATGTTGCCCGGCGTGGTCATGGGCTTGGCCCTGTGTCTGGTGATTGGCTGGCGTTACCGCCGCGAAGACCTGTCGCATGTGCGCCGCGCCAGCATGGGCGAGGTGGGCAAAACCTTGCTGGCCGCGCTGCCGGCCATGGCCTTGCCGTTCGTGATCCGGGCCGCCGTGGTGGAAGGTGTGGCGACCGCCACCGAGGTGTCCACGCTGGGCATCGCCTATGCCGTCATCGCTGGACTGGTCTTCTACAAGCAGTTTGACCTCAAGCGCCTGGTGCCCATGCTGGTGGAAACCGCCGCACTGACGGGCGCCATCTTGCTCATCATCGGCACGGCCAACGGCATGGCCTGGTCGCTCACCCAGTCGGGCTTCTCGGCGCAACTGGCGCAACTGATGGGCAGTCTGCCAGGAGGCGCTGCCATGTTCCTGCTGGTGTCGGTGCTGGCCTTCATCGTGCTGGGCAGCGTGCTCGAGGGCATTCCGGCCATTGTGCTGTTTGGCCCCTTGCTGTTTCCCATTGCCCGCCAGATGGGGGTCCACGAAGTGCACTACGCCATGGTGGTCGTTTTGGCCATGGGCATCGGCCTGTTTGCGCCGCCGTTTGGCGTGGGCTACTACGCCGCCTGCGCGATTGGCCGCGTCGACCCCCGCGAAGGCATGCGCCCGATCCTGGGCTATGTGATGGCCCTGCTGCTGGGGCTGGCCGTGGTCACCGCCTTCCCCTGGATTTCCACCGGTTTCATCGCCGCCCGTTGACCCCTACAAGGACAAACCCATGAGCTCACCCACCGTCACCGACCGCAGCACGGCTGCCTGGATCGCGCGCTGCCTGAAAGCGCGCGGCGTCGACCGTGTTTTCGCGCTGTGCGGCGGCCACATCATGCCGCTGTGGATGCGTCTGGACGCCGAGGGCATCCGCATCATTGATGTGCGTGACGAACGTGCCGCGGTCTACATGGCCCATGCCCATGCCGAGCTGACCGGTCAGGTCGGTGTGGCACTGGTGACGGCGGGGCCTGGCGTGACCAATGCCATGACCGGCATCGCCAATGCCCATGTGGCACGCGCTTCGGTGCTGGTGCTCTCGGGCACGCCCCCGCGTGCCCAGGAAAACAGGGGCGCCCTGCAGGACATGGTGCACACCGAATTCGTGCGGCCGCTCACGCGTTATGCGCGCACGGTGCGCGAACCCGATCTGGTCATGCAGGAGTTGGACGAAGCGCTGGCGCGTGCGCAGGGCATCGGGGGTGAACCCGGCCCGGTCTATCTGGATTTCCCGGTGGACACCTTGCGCGCCGAACCCAGCGCAGCCATGCAATTGCCCGAGTGGCTGGCGCCCCGCCGCAAGCCCCGGCTGCAGCCGGATCCGGCGTCGGTGGCCGAAGCGGTCGAGGTGCTGTGGTCGGCGCGCCGACCCCTGGTCATCAGCGGACGCGGCGCGCGCGGTGCCAGCGCTTCCCTGATCCGCTTGCTGGACACGCTGGGGGCGGTCTACCTGGACACCGGCGAGAGCCGTGGTCTGGTGCCCGAGTCGCACCCTGCGGTGGTGGCGGCCATGCGTGGCACGGTCATGACCGAAGCGGATGTGGTGATCACCCTGGGGCGCAAGCTGGACTTCCAGCTGGCTTATGGTTCGCCAGCCGTCTTTGGCGATGCGCGTTTCGTGCGCATCGCCGACACCCCGACCGAGATGCGCGACAACCGCCGGGGTGCGGCGGAGGTGCTGGGCACGGTGGATGCGGTGCTCGAGGCCATCCTGGCCGCCGCTGGCAACCGCCCGCCGGCCAGCGACCGTGAATGGGCGCAGCGTGCCCGCGCCGGCCACGAGGCCCGCTCGCAAAAATTGCTGGCCACGATGCAGCAGGCGCCAGCGGGCAGCGATGGCCGCATGCACCCCAACCGTTTGCTGGCGGCCTTGCGCCAAGCCTTGCCCGAGGACAGCGTGGTGGTCGCCGATGGCGGCGACTTTCTGAGTTTTGCCCGTGTCGGCTTGCCCGCGGCCACCTACCTCGACCCCGGCTCGCTCGGGTGCATCGGCGTGGGTACCCCGTTTGGTGTGGCGGCCAGTCTGGCCTTGCCCGACCGCACCGTGGTGGTGGCCACGGGCGACGGTGCCTTTGGTTTCAATGCCATGGAAATCGACACCGCCGCAAGGCACAAGGCTCCGGTGCTGATCGTGGTGGCCAACAACGGATCGTGGGCCATCGAGGTGCGCGACCAGCAGGAGACCCATGGCAAAGTGGTGGGCACCCGCCTGCAATACGCCGACCATGCGGCCATGGCCAAAGGCTTTGGATTGCATGCCGAACGCGTCGAACGCGCCGAAGACCTGCCCGCGGCCATCGCGCGTGCCTTGCAGAACCTGCCGGCCTTGCTGGACGTGGTGGTCACGCCCGAGGCGGCATCATCGGATGCCAAATCGGGCCTGGCCTGGGTGCCGGATTTGCAGGCACTTGGCGCGTGGGACGAGGCGGAGAGCCGTTGGCGGCAGGCGCAATAAGGCGCAGTGCCGGCCTGACCGATGGGCATCTGGAGTGAATGACGTGACGCATTTTGTGAAATTCATCGACACCTCGGTGCTGCGCATCGGCTACCAGGAGTGGAACCCGACCGCCGATCGCACGGTGATTCTGCTGCACGGTTGGCCGGACAGCCCACGGACCTGGGCCCAGGTGGCCCCGGCTTTGGCGGCCCAGGGCTGGCGTGTGATCGTGCCGGCCTTGCGGGGTTGCTCGCCCACGCAATTCCTGCATGCCGACACGCCGCGCAGTGGCCAACTTTCGGCCCTGGGGTGCGATGTGCTGGAGCTGATCGAGCAGTTGCAACTGAAGCGACCCGCCCTGGTCGGGCATGACTGGGGCGCCCGGGCTGCGGCCAACGCCTGCGCTTTGCAGCCCGGTGTGGCCAGCCACCTGGCGCTGCTGTCGGTGGCTTATGGCACCAACCTGCCCGCACAGAACCTGTCGCTGGCGCAGGCCCGCAATTATTGGTATCACTGGTACATGGCCACGCCACGCGGGCAGCAAGCGGTGCGTGAATCGCGCCAGGCGTTCGCCCAAATCATGTGGGACACCTGGTCGCCGCCGGGCTGGTTCACGCCCGAAGAATTCGAGGCCACGGCCCAGGCTTTTGCCAACGACGACTGGCCGGAAGTCACGCTGCACTCCTACCAGCACCGCTGGGGGCATGCGCCCGGCGACAGCCGCTACGACCGGGAGGAGCAAACGCTGGCCCAGGTCTCGCCGCTGGATGTGCCGACCCTGGTGCTCCATGGCGGCGCGGATGCGGTGAATGCGCCAGAAACCTCCGAAGGCAAGGCGCATTACTTTCTCGGTCGCTACGAGCGCAAGGTCTTGCCCGGGGTCGGGCATTTCCCGCAGCGCGAAGTGCCGCAACGGGTGGCGGACGAACTGATCGATTTTCTGGGGCGGTAAAGCCCCACCGCCTTGCGCCGTGTGAATGCCGTGGCCATGGCGCCGGGTTCAGGGCCGCCAGGCCGGCAATTGCCAGTCCTGCCACAGGGCCAGGCCCCGCATGCCGGCGGTCACGGCCACACAGGCGCCCATGGCGACCCAGCCCGGCACACCCAGAGTGGACAAGCCCACATCGGTCCAGCCGCCCACCAGTGCGCACACGGCATACGGCCGGTGATCGCTGAAAGCGGCAGGAATCTCGTTGCAAACGATGTCCCGCAACACCCCTCCGAACACCCCTGTGATCACGCCCATGATCACGGCCACCATGCCTGGCAGTTCCAGCGCGAGGGCCTGGCTCACGCCGGCCGCCGTGAACAGTCCCAGGCCAAGTGCGTCGGGCCACTGGATCGCTTTTTCGGTGAGCTGGAAATGGCTTTGCCGCATGAAGGCCATGGCCAGCACGCACAGGGCCAGCACGCCCCAAAGCACGTCCACATGCCTGACCCAGAAGAACGGCCGTTGGTCGAGCAGCAAATCGCGCAAGGTGCCTCCCCCGAAGGCCGCCAGAAAGCCCACGACACACACGCCCACCGCATCCAGGCCCTTGCGTGAGGCTTTCATGATGCCGGAGAGCGCAAAGGCCGCCGTGGCCAAAAGTTCGACGATGAATTGAAGGGCAGGGCCCCAGTGCGCAAGGGTGTTCATGTCAAGTTCCGGGTGGGTTCAGCAAGGCCGGATGCGGATGTGCTGACGCAAATCCTGTACAGCTTGGGCCTGGCACAAGCCGGTGCCAGCTTCCATCACCGCTGCGGCACCGGCGGCCATGGCCGTGGCCAGGGCTTCGGGCAGTGGGGCATCGCTGTCCAGTGCCCAGACCAGGGCCGCCAGAAAACTGTCGCCCGCACCCACGCTGCTGGCCACGGGCACCGACAGGGCTTCGGCCCAAAGGCATTGGTCGGCCGTGACCAGCATGGCCCCTTGTTTGCCCAGCGACAGCGCCACCATCTGGGTGTGCCCCTGGTTGATCAGGGTGCGCGCGGCGTTGCGTTGCATCTCCGGGGTGCTCAGTTCGGCACCGCTGAGCTCGCACAATTCGCGCAGGCTGGGCTTGATCAGCCAGACACCGGTTTGCAGTGCCGCTGTCAGGGCTGGCCCTGCACTGTCGACGACCATGCGGGCGCCTATTTGTTGTGCCAGGCGAGCCACCTGGGCATGGCCCCCATCGCCGACGCCCGGGGGCAGGCTGCCGCTGGAGATGAGCCACCGGGGCGGTGGCTGAAGCTGTTCAAGCTGGGCCAGGCAGTGGGCCCATTCGGCTGGCGCCAAATGGGGACCGGGCAAGACAAAACGGAATTCCCGGCCACTGCTGCGTTCATGCACGGTGAAGCTCTCGCGCGTGTCGGCCGCGATGGCCAGTGGCAAGTCAGGAACACCTTCGGCGTGCAGCAAGTTGTGCAGCCGCGTGCCGGTGCTGCCTCCCGCGGCATAAACCGCCAGCACATCGCCGCCCAAGCGGTGCAACACCCTTGCCACATTGATGCCACCGCCGCCCGGGTGCACCTGCGGGGCATCGCACCGCAGCTTGTGTGCGTCCTGCAGCTGGTCCACCGAGGTGGCGATGTCCAGTGCCGGGTTGGGGGTGAAGGTGACGAAGCGGGGCATCTGCAGGTCAGGGTTGGGGGCTCGGGTGCGTCAAATTATGGGGTGTCTGTTCGCAGGGCTGTTAAGGCTGGATGGCTTTGACACGGTCGCCATCGCGCAACCGGGTTGGCGGGTAGGACACCAGCACCGAACCGCTGGCCAGATCTGTGCGCAGCCAGGCCTGCAGGCCATTGCGTCCGAGCAGTTCGACCGGGTGCAGGCGTGCGCGGCCACCGTCGATCACGAACACGGCATGCCCCTGGCCATGCGGAAACACCGCACTCACCGGCGCCAGAGGCACGCCCTGGGCCTGCTGTACCGCGATGCGGATTTCCATCTTGAACCCATCGCCCAGGCCTGGGGGTGGGCTGTCCAGCCAGTCGAACACGGCCCGCACGCGCTGCTCTTCAACCCCCAGCGCCGAGACTTTGGTGAAGGCGCCCGATTCGATGCGTGCCAGGCGTGCGCGCCGGCTGCCTTCGCCGCCCCAGTGGTCGAGCAGGGCCTGGGCCTGGGTGGGCAGGCTGGCGGCGTCTTCGGTCAGCAGCTCGGTCACGACCTCCTGCTTTGCCGGATCACCCAGGTCCATGATGGGGGCCCCGGCCGCGATCGGGCCTTCGCTGTCGCGGTACAGCTTGAGCACCCGACCCGTGACTGGCGCGGTGACGCGGCCTGATGGGCTGGAAGGGCCTGCGCCACTGGCATTGGGTTGGGACAAGCCGATGCGCAGGCGACGCAAATCGTGCAAGACACTGTCCAGTTCTTCGCTGGCCATGGCCAGTTCCTGGCGGCGTTGCTGCAGGGTCAGTCGGGCCGATTCCTGCTGGGTGGGCGAGACAAAACCCTGTCGGGCCAGCGACTCGGTGCGTTGCAGGTCGGCCTGGGCCTGTTGCTCGGCCGCACGGGCGCGCGCCTGATTGGCTTGTGCACGGGCCAGGCTGGCCTCCATGGCGCCAATGCGTTCACGTTGCTCGCTCTGGCTGCGGGCGTCCAGCAATCCGGGTACGGCGGGCCAAATTTCGGCCACCACTTGCCCGGCACTGACGGCATCGCCGGCCTTGAGCGTGGGGCGCACCAATTGTCCGGTCAGGGGTGCGGTCACGGCAAAGCGTTCGCGCACACGGGTCTGGGCGTCTTCGACCAGTTCGCGCACAAAGTCACCTTGTGTCAGGCGCGCGGTTTCGACCCGTTGGGCCTCGGGCCAGGCGGCCCACACCAGCAGACCCAGGGCCAGCACAACGGCCGCGGCGATGGAGAGTTTCTTCTTGTTCATCGACAACCTCATTCTCGGACTTTGAGGACCCCGACCAGGTCGAGGCCACGGATGCGGCGGTTCACGATCCAGGCGCTGAAGACCGCGGCCACCACCACGCACACCGAAGCAAATGCGTAGGTGGCGGGGCGAATGTGCACCGCAAAGAAAAATTCATCGGTCTGGATCAGCCGCACGATGGTGCCGGCCAGGCTGTAGCCACCCCACCAGCCCAGCGGCAGCGCGATCAGCATCTCGAGCAGCCATTCGCCCAGCAGCAGGCCCGAGACCTCTGCCTGCGTGAAGCCCAGCACGCGCAGGCTGGCCAACTCCCAGGCCCGCTCGGCCAAAGCGATGCGGGTCTGGTTGTACACCACGCCCACGGCGATCACGCTGGCAAAGGCGGTCAACACCGCACTGAAGATCAGCAGGTTGCGCGCCGTGATGCCCTCCACATTGCGCAGCATGACGGCCTTGCTGAACGCACCCGCGACCCGGGGGCGTTGTTGCAATGCCTGCAGCAGTTCGGTTTCGCGCCCGTGCTCGACCAGCAAGGTGAGCTGGTTGACCATGTCGCCTTCGTGCAGCAGTTGGTTGAGGCGGCTGCGCGCGATGTAGGCGTTCATGCCCATCGCTTCCTGCAGCACGCCGACCACGGGCAGGCTCCAGACGCTGCGCGCGCCTTCCTGCCATTCCACGCGCACCTCGTCGCCCACGCGCAGGCCCAGCTGGTTCGCCAGCCGGTCGGTCAGCAGCAGGCCGTCGGTGCTGGGTTCGTGGCGCTGTTGGCTCACATCCACAATGCGCAGCAGCTCGGCCGATGGCGTCCGCCCTTGCAGGTTGCCGCGCCAGTGGCGGTGGCCGTTGACCAGGCGCACGCCCACGCTGCGCGAGGCCTCCACCGCCGTCACGCCGGGCAGGCGCAAGGCTTCGCTGCGCACCTGGGCCGGCGTGGCTTCGGCCAGGGCGAGCGACACATCGCCGCGCAGCACTTGCTGGAATTGGGTGTTGAGCAGCAGGTCGATGCTGTCGCGCCAGAAGCTGCCGCTGATGACGATGGCCACCGAGGCGGCCACGCCCAGCACCGTGAGCAGGCTGCGCCAGGGGTGGCGCTGCATGTGGCGCAGCACCATGCGGTTGCCGGGGCTGAGCCAGGCCGCCAGTGCGGTGTTCTCGAGCCAAGTGCGGCGGTAGCGCCCGGGCGCCGGGGGCCTCATGGCTTCGGCGGGCGGCAGGGTGACGCTGGCGCGAATCGCTTGCAGGGTGGCCAGCAAGCCCATGCCCACACTCAGGCCCACGGCCAGTGCCAGCGCATCGATGCGCAGCCGGTAGTGAAGCTGCGGGAAAGTGAACACTTCGGTGTAGAGCGTGGTGAACCAGCGCCCGAGCACTGCCCCCAGGCCCACGCCGATCACGCAGCCCAGCACCACGATGACCAGCACCATGCGCAGGTAATGCCAGCCAATGCGTGGGTTGTCGTAGCCCAGCGCCTTGAGTGCCGCGATCTGTTCGCGCTGCAGACCGATGTGGCGCGTCATCACCGTCTGCAGCAAGAAGGCCGCCACCAGCAGAAAAATGGTGGGCAGCACCGAGCCCATCACCTGCTGTTCGCGGATTTCCGAGTTGAGCATGCGGTGCGAAAGGTGATCCTCACGCCCATAGGCATTGATGCCGCCATAAGGGGCCAGCGTGCGGTTGAGCGCGTCGATCACCTCGCCCTCGTGCGCGCCCGGAGCCAGCCGGACCGAGAGCTGGTTGAATGCGCCGCGCATGTCGTAGGCGGCGGCCACCGCGTCGCGGTGCATCCAGAACACGCCAAAGCCATGCACATCGGGCGAGCCGCCCATGCCGGCAAAAATGAATTCGGGTGACAGCGCAATGCCGGCCACGGTCAAGGCCTGGAGCTTGCCGTTCATCAGGGCCTGCAGATGGTCTCCGGGATGCAGGTTGCGGGCCTGGGCAAATGCGGCAGACACCAGCACCTCCAGCCGGCCCGAGCCCACGCTTTGGCTGGGCCAATGGCCGCTGCGCAGCGCGACCTGGTTGAGGTGCTGGGGCGCGCGGGGATCGATCGCGGTCAGGCGCCCGCGGATCGGGTCCTGCACGCCAGGGATGAACACCTGGACACCATGGGCCACGCCGTCCTGTACCTGGGCCACGCCGGGCAAGGCTTCGATGTGTGGCAGCAGGGCGAGCGGTGCGCGTTTGAGGCTGATGAAGACATCGGAAAAACGGGCTTCGGCGTAATACTGTTCACGCGACCACGACAGGGAATCCCAGGCGCTGAAGGTGGCCAGAAAGCCGGCCACACCGCTGGCCACCACCAGTGCAATGGTCAGCACCTGGCTCCAGAGCTGACGCAGGTCACGCCAGAGTTTGCGGTCCAGGGTTTGCATGGCCGGGCCTCACCAGGACAGCTCGTCCGGGCGCAGTTTGCGTGCGGGGCGTTCTTCGCGCTGGATGCGCCCACCGGCCAGGTGGATCACACGGTCGGCCATGCCGGCAATCGCCGCGTTGTGGGTGATGACCACGGTGGTGGTGCCCAGCTCGCGGTTGATCGTCTCGATCACTTCAAGCACCTGCTTGCCGGTGGCGTAGTCCAGCGCACCGGTGGGTTCGTCACACAGCAGGACTTGCGGGCGCTTGACGATGGCGCGCGCAATCGCCACACGCTGCTGCTCGCCACCCGAGAGTTGCGCAGGGAAATGGTCCAACCGTTCGGACAGGCCCACCAGGGCCAGGGCTTCCTCGGCGCGCATGGCGCCGGGCACCAGATCGGTCACCAGTTGCACGTTCTCGCGCACCGTGAGGCTGGGCATGAGGTTGTAGAACTGGAACACAAAGCCCACATGTTCGCGCCGGTAGCGGGTCAGCGCGGCATCGTCGGCGTCACTGAGGTCGTGTTCGGCAAACCAGGCGCGCCCGCTGCTGGGCCGGTCCAGGCCGCCCAGGATGTTGAGCAAGGTGGACTTGCCGCTGCCCGACGGTCCCAGCAGAACGATGAATTCACCGGCCAGCACCCGCAGGTTCACATCCTGCAAGGCCGCGATGTCTTGCTGGCCGGTGCGGTACCGTTTGCCCAGGTGCTCGGCCACGAGCACCACAGGCCGTTCGGCGTTCGGCGCTGAGGGCATCAGCCGTGGATGAAGTTGGGCGCGCGTTTGTTCAGGAAGGCGTCCATGCCCTCTTTCTGGTCGGCGGTGGCGAACAGGGCGTGGAACATGCGGCGTTCGTACATCACGCCGTCCGACAGACCGCCTTCAAAGGCGCGGTTGACGCTTTCCTTGGCCGCCATCACGGCCAGCTGGCCGTAGCCGCAGATCACCAGAGCGGCGCCCAGGGCTTCGTCCATCAGCTTGTCCAGCGCCACCACGCGGCTGACCAGTCCGGCGCGTTCGGCCTCCTGGGCATCCATCATGCGTGCCGTCAGCACCAGGTCCATGGCCTTGGACTTGCCCACAGCGCGCGGCAGGCGCTGCGTGCCGCCGGCGCCGGGGATGATGCCGATCTTGATTTCAGGTTGGCCGAACTTGGCGTTGTCGGCGGCGATGATGAAGTCACACATCATGGCCAGTTCGCAGCCACCGCCCAGGGCAAAACCGGCCACGGCGGCGATCACGGGTTTACGGATGGAGCGGATGGTTTCCCAGTTGCGGGTGATGAAGTCCTGTTTGTAGACCTCATGAAAGTTGTACTTGGCCATGGCGGCGATGTCGGCGCCCGCAGCAAAGGCCTTTTCGCTGCCGGTGATGATCATGCAGCCAATGGCTTCGTCGGCGTCAAAGGCCTTGAGGGCGGCGCCCAGTTCGTCCATCAGCGGGCCATTGAGGGCGTTCAGCGCCTTGGGGCGGTTGAGGGTGATGATGCCGACCTTGCCGCCTTCGACGCGGACTTCGATGTTTTCGTAGCTCATGGGGGCTCCTGCTGGTGTTTTGTAGGCGCGCGCTCCTGCGTGCGAAGGCATTCGGCTGCAGAGTCAGCCTCCTACAGTGGATGACCCAAACACTATAACCAAGGGATCTTGGGCTTTTCTGTCACCCTCAAGCTAGGGAAAACATTAACCAACCGATCGGTCGGTTAATGGTACATTGGCCCCCAAGGAGATCTCCATGACCGATTCGACCCCTGAATCCGTGCTCTACGAAGAGCGCGGTGCGGTGGCTGTTGTCACGCTCAACCGGCCACAAGCCCTCAACAGCTTCACCCGCGAAATGCACCAACGCCTGCGCGCTGCACTGGACCGCGCTGAAGCTGCGCCACACATCCGCGCATTGGTGCTGACCGGCGCTGGCCGGGGGTTTTGCGCCGGACTGGACCTGTCCGAACTCGATTTCACGCCCGGCCCTGGCCTGCTCGAGCGCGCTGACCCTGGCCCGGTGATCGAGCAGGAATTCAACCCCACCACACGCCGCCTGCAGTCGCTCCAATTGCCCACGGTGGTGGCCGTCAACGGCGTGGCGGCCGGTGCCGGTGCCTCGATCGCCATGGCTTGCGACATCGCCGTGGCCGCGCCGGGCGCCAGTTTTGTGCAGGCCTTCAGCAAGATCGGCCTGATCCCCGATGCGGGCGGCAGCTGGCTGCTGGTCGAACGCCTGGGCCTGGCGCGTGCGATGGCCCTGGCCATGACGGGTGACAAGCTCACCGCCGACAAGGCGCTTGAATGGGGCCTGATCTGGCAGGTGGCCGAAGACCCGTTGGCCGCAGCGGTGGCGATGGCCGAAAAACTCGCCGCCATGCCGACGAAGGCGCTGGTGGCCACGCGCCATCTGCTGGCGGGCGCCGGCACCCGCTCGCTCGGCGAGCATCTGAATGTCGAGCGCGACACGCAGTCGGCCTTGGGCAAGACACACGACTACATGGAGGGCGTGAACGCCTTCCTGCAAAAGCGCGCACCGCAGTTCAAGGGGGAGTGAGATGACGCCTCAAGAGATCGCCCGCAAGGTTGGCGAGACCATGTTCCCGGTGGACGTGGCGTCCAAAGACACCATGGGCATGGCGCTTTTGGTCTGCGAACCGGGCCGGGCCGTGCTGCGCATGGAGGTCAAGGCGCTGCACCTGAACGGTCACAAGATCTGCCACGGCGGCTTCATCTTCACCCTGGCCGATTCGACCTTTGCCTTTGCCTGCAACAGCTACAACAAGAACGCGGTGGCTGCGGGCTGCAGCATCGAGTTCCTGCGGCCCGGCAAGCTGGGCGATGTGTTGACCTGCGAAGGCATTGAGCAGACCCTGAGTGGTCGCCACGGCATCTACGACATGAAAGTCACCAACCAGAATGGTGAAGTTGTGGCCATGTTCCGCGGCAAGAGCGCCCAGATCCCGGGTACGGTATTTCCGGAGTGATAAACAAATGAGCACCAAGACCTTTCCCCTGGAGCCGATTGAAAAGGCCAGCATCGACGAGCTGCGCAGCCTGCAGCTCAAGCGTTTGCAGCAGACCCTGCACCACGCCTACGCCAATTCGCCGGTCTACCGCGCCAAATTCGACGCGGCGGGCGTGCACCCCGACGACTGCAAGTGCCTGGCCGACCTGGCCAAGTTCCCGTTCACCACCAAGGCCGACCTGCGCGACAGCTACCCCTTTGGCATGTTTGCTGTGCCACGCGAGCAGTGCGCCCGCATCCACGCCTCCAGCGGCACCACGGGCAAGCCCACAGTGGTGGGCTACACCCTCAAGGACATTGACACCTGGGCCACGGTGGTGGCGCGCAGCATCCGGGCCGGCGGCGCCAAACCCGGCGACATGGTGCACGTGAGCTACGGCTATGGCCTGTTCACCGGTGGCATGGGGGCGCATTACGGCGCTGAAAAGCTGGGCCTGACGGTGGTGCCCTTTGGCGGCGGCCAGACCGAGCGCCAGGTTCAGCTGATCCAGGACTTCAAGCCCAACATCATCATGGTCACGCCCAGCTACATGCTGGCGATTGCCGACGAATTCGAGCGCCTGGGCTTGGACCCCAAGAGCAGTTCGCTGCGCATCGGCATCTTTGGCGCCGAGCCCTGGACCAACGACATGCGCCGTGCGATCGAAAAGCGCATGGGCATGGACGCGGTGGACATCTACGGCCTGTCCGAAGTGATGGGCCCGGGTGTGGCCAGCGAGTGCATCGAGACCAAGGACGGTCCGACCATCTGGGAAGACCATTTCTATCCCGAAATCATCAACCCCGACACCGGCGAACCGGTGGCAGACGGTGAAATGGGTGAGCTGGTGTTCACCAGCCTGACCAAAGAGGCCTTGCCCATCATCCGCTACCGCACGCGCGATCTGACGCGTCTGCTGCCGGGCACGGCCCGCCCGAGCATGCGTCGCATGGAAAAGATCACCGGCCGCAGCGACGACATGATGATCATCCGTGGCGTGAACGTGTTTCCCAGCCAGATCGAGGAACTCATCCTCAAGCGCAGCGAACTGGCGCCGCACTACCAGTGTGTGCTCACGCGCGATGGCCCGATGGACAACCTCAAGGTGCTGATCGAGACCAAGCCGGGCGTTGCGCCCGAGGGCATAGAGGCACGCGCTGCGGCCAAGCTGCTGCAGCACGAGATCAAGGTCTACATCGGCTCCAGCGTCGAGATTGAACTGCGGGCCGAGGGCGGTGTCGAGCGCAGCCAGGGCAAGGCCAAGCGGGTGGTGGATCTGCGCAAGAAATGATGGGCGATGCCCTTGGGTGAGGCCGGCCCTGGATAATCCGGGCATGACTTCTCCCTCTGCGTCTTCGGACGACTTTGGCGCGCTGCGCCTGTCCTCTTCTTCTCTCGCCAACCTGGAGCAGCTGGGCTACACCCGGATGACCCCGATCCAGGCGGCCAGTTTGCCCCTCACTTTGGCAGGCCATGACCTGATCGCCCAGGCCAGCACCGGCAGCGGCAAGACCGCGGCCTTTGGCTTGCCGCTGGTCGAGCGGCTGCAAAGCACCGGCTCGCCCAGCGCGCCGGTGCAGGCGGTGGTGCTGTGCCCCACGCGTGAATTGGCCGATCAGGTCACGCAAGAGATCCGGCGGCTGGCCCGTGCCCGCCCCAACGTGAAAGTGGTCACCCTGTGCGGTGGCGTGGCCTTGCGGGGACAAACGGTGAGCCTGGAACATGGTGCCGACATCGTGGTGGGCACGCCGGGTCGCATCCTGGACCACCTGGAGCGTGGCTCGCTGAGCCTGGCCGATGTGAAGACCCTGGTGCTGGACGAAGCCGACCGCATGCTGGACATGGGTTTTTTCGACGACATCGCCAAGGTGGTGCGCCAGTGCGCCAAAGAACGTCAGACCTTGCTGTTCTCGGCCACTTACCCAGAGGGCATCGCCAAGCTGGCGGCGCAGTTCATGCGCTCGCCGCAAACGGTCAAGGTCGAGGCCTTGCACAGTGCGCACAAGATTCGCCAGATTTTTGTCGAAGTGGGTGACACCGAGCGCCTGCACGCGGTGTCGAGCGTGCTGGCGCATTACCGGCCCGAGCGCACGCTGGCGTTTTGCAACACCAAGCAGCAATGCCGCGACCTGGTGGAGGTGCTGCAGGCCCAAGGCTATGTGGCGCTGGCGCTGTATGGAGAGCTGGAGCAGCGTGAGCGCGATCAGGTGCTGGTGCAGTTTGCCAACCGCAGCTGTTCGGTGCTGGTGGCCACCGATGTGGCGGCGCGGGGTCTGGATGTGGAAGGGCTGGAGGCCGTGGTCAATGTGGACGTGACGCCCGACCCCGAGGTGCACATCCACCGCATTGGTCGCACCGGCCGGGGCGATGCCGAGGGCCTGGCCATCACGCTGGCCAGCATGGACGAGATGGGGCGTGTGGGCCGGATCGAAGTTTTGCAGGGGCAGGCTTCGCAGTGGCAGGCGCTGGACAGTTTCAAGCCTGCTGCGGGTGGCCGCTTGTTGCCGCCCATGCGCACGCTGCAGATCGTGGGCGGGCGCAAGGAAAAAATCCGGCCCGGGGATGTGATGGGTGCTTTGGCCGGTGAATGCGGTTTGACGCGCGAGCAGGTTGGCAAGATCAACGTCAACGAGTTTTCGACCTATGTGGCGGTTCAGGCCGAGTTGGCTCAGAACGTCTGCGTTCAGCTGTCGCGCGGGAAGATCAAGGGCAAGAGCGTGAAGGTGCGCTTGATCTGACCTGTTGACTCAGTGGTTCTCGGGTCCCGGCGGGTGATGGGGTGCGAGGTGGAGGGTTTGAAGTGCCACGGTCTCTGTTTGGGTGGGGGCCGGGTGACGATTTGTGGTAC
>Ga0228703_1000461_pt1 | contig 29958 bp, 31 predicted proteins | sample McNCre217_Aug_MG_3_FD_178020 | JGI IMG/M metagenome (GOLD analysis project Ga0228703, IMG submission 178020) | Freshwater microbial communities from McNutts Creek, Athens, Georgia, United States - 29-17_Aug_MG | ecosystem: Environmental > Aquatic > Freshwater > Creek | place: USA: Georgia...
CAGGTGACTTTTTGGCTAACTTTTATATGGTTTGTGGCCTGATTTTTAGTTACTCAACGCTGGCAGGTTGGGCACCAATAAAGCTTTCGACCGGCCTCGATGGCAATGGAAATGTTGGTTTGACACACTCGACAAGGCTGATTTTCTCGCTTGTAAACAAAATTTCTGTCTTCTTTTGAAGGATTTTTTGTGAAGAGTTCTTTTCGAGTAATCATGAATCCGGTTTTCACGCCAACTTTCAGTAACGCCACCGCATCTTTCCACAGTGAGTGAATCTGTTCCTCACTGAGTCTGCTACCCGCGGTATAAGGGTCAATCCCCGCCCTAAACAGCAGTTCGGCACGGTAAACGTTTCCGATTCCGCTCACCACGGCCTGATCCATTAGTAACAACCCGATTGCCTTGGGACTCCTCTGCACCTTGTTCAAGAACCGCAGGTATTGCTCCCCACTAGGCTCGACCGTGAATTTGTCTGGATTCAACGGGTCTGGCCCGAGACGTTTTTCTACAGCCTGCACCTCATCGTTGGTCAAAATCTCACAAACGGTGGGTCCGCGAAGTTCAGCCACGGTGGTTTCGGTAAAGAATCTAGCTCGCACCTCCCCCACAACAGGTTGGTTTAGGAACGACTTTGCATCGATGTTGGTGCGCCAGTTCCACTTGCCGTAAATGCCAAGGTGGATGCGGAGCGTCAACCCGTTTTCAAATACCAGGAAGAGTTGTTTACCGATTGCGCGGGACTTCTTGAGTTTCTGCCCCGAAATGAGCGCGGCGCCTGCAGAGAACCTACCCTGCGGCGAATCTACCCAGACCTGCTGACCACCAAACTCCGACGCGAAGGCGTTGGCGGTTCGGTGCACGGTATGACCTTCGGGCACGCTTTTGGCCCTCCCTGCTTGCTCTTGCCTTTATTTGCTCAGTGTCCTTAAAGGATTTCGCCGGTCTGCTCGTAGGTTGCAATCTTGCCGATGCGACGAACGTGGCGCTCATCCTGGCTGAACGGTTCGGCAATGAAGGCCTGGATGAGCTGTAGCACCTCGTCCTGGCTGTGCTGACGGGCGCCGATTGCAATCACATTGGCGTCGTTGTGCTCGCGAGCCAAGCGTGCGGTGTCAAAGTTCCAAGCCAGTGCGGCTCGAATGCCCTTGACCTTGTTTGCGGCAATCTGCTCACCGTTGCCAGAGCCCCCCAGAACAATTCCCAGAGCCTCTACCCCAGCCTGCTGGTCTGCAACCACGGCGAGCGCTGCGTTGATGCAGAAACTTGGGTAGTCGTCTAGCGGGTCGTAACTTGAGGGACCGTGGTCAAAAACGTTATGCCCCTGCTTTGTGAGTTCGCGAATGAGAAAGTGCGAAAGCTCTAGGCCGGCGTGGTCGGTAGCAATGTGAATGCGCATCGGTTACTTTTTCTTTTTCTTGGCGGATCGAGTGGACGAACGAACTAAGGATGGATTTACCGGCGCGTAAATTGGCTTACCTTCAGGTTTCCGGTAAATCCACAATTGCGTCACCGCCGCGGCTACTGCGGTGGAAATGAAGTAGTTGGCAATAGCCAAATTCATCGATGAGACCACGTTGGCCTGACTGGTCACACCTGCCGGCAAAAGTGCAACCAGAATGGCGGCAACAACGGCTAGTACCGAAATGACGGTGATGTTGGCGAAGAACCTGCCGTATTTGGTCACATTCGCCTTTTTTGCTCGACCCTGCAAGTAGGAAACAATGGCGATGATTCCCCAAGTTGGCATTAGTAGAAGGATTGCCACCATTTGCGAAAGGGTAACTGCCTTGGTGAGACCAAAGCTAAGCAAGAAGATCAAAAAGCTGAGCACAAGAGAAATGCCGTAAACCAGGCTGGCTTCAATGGCTGGCGTGCGCTTCATTTTTGGCTTCTCTCCTTGGCAAGATTTGCTCCTATTAGGCTAGTTGATGAATCGGCCAACTGACACAGGAGTCAAACTTGCCAGGCGAAAACCTAACCCGCGCAGAAGCTCAAGCCCGCGCTGCAATCATCGATGTTCAGTCTTACAAAATCGAACTGGATCTGACCACTAGCGAAACCACTTTTGCTTCCAAGACCACGGTGAACTTCACCAGCAAGAAGGTTGGCGCAGAAACATTCATCGATGCCATCACTAACGCTGTGCATAGTGTGACCCTCAATGGCGAGGCCTTGGATGTGGCTGCCGTTAACGATGGCGTGCGCATTCAACTGCCAAATCTGCAGTCCCAGAATGAGCTTGTAGTTGTTGCCGACGCCAACTACATGAACACTGGTGAAGGCTTGCACCGCTTTGTGGATCCAGCCGATGGCAACGTATACCTCTACACCCAGTTTGAAGTTCCGGACAGCCGCCGAGTGTTTGCCGTGTTTGAGCAACCTGACCTCAAGGCCACCTTTGAGTTTGTAGTTACGGCACCCACCGGCTGGAAGGTCATCAGCAATCAGCCAACCCCTGAGGCAGTTGCCATCGATGCAAGCAAATCGGTTTGGAGTTTTGAGCCAACCCCTCGTTTGGCTTCCTATGTGACCGCACTGGTTGCCGGCCCCTATCACGAAGAGCGCTCCGAGCTAACTAACTCGGCAGGCCGTGTGATTCCACTTGGTGTGTTCTGCCGCCAGAGCATGGCCGAGTTTGTTGAAGCCGATTACATGTTTGAAAAAACCCGACAGGGATTCGAGTTTTTTGAGAAGCAGTTTGGTGTGGAATACCCGTTTGCCAAGTACGACCAGATGTACGTACCTGAGTTCAATGCGGGTGCCATGGAAAACGCCGGTGCGGTGACCTTCACTGAGACCTATGTGTTCCGTTCTCAGGCAACGCTTGCCCTGCAGGAGCGCCGCGTAATCACAATCCTTCACGAGCTAGCCCACATGTGGTTTGGAGACCTTGTCACCATGCGCTGGTGGAACGACCTGTGGCTAAACGAGAGCTTTGCGGAGTACGCCGCTGAACTTGCCGTTTCGGAGGCAACTGAGTGGACCACCGTTTGGGCCACCTTCTGCTCAAAGGAAAAGTCCTGGGCCTACGAGCAGGACCAGCTTCCAAGCACCCACCCGATTGTTGCGCCAATCAACGACCTGAACGACGTGCAGGTGAACTTCGATGGCATCACCTACGCCAAGGGTGCCAGCACTCTGAAGCAGCTTGTGGCTTGGGTTGGCCAGGAAAAGTTCATGGCCGGTGTTGGCGAGTATTTCAAGAAGCACGCTTTTGGCAACACCGAACTACCTGACCTGCTGGTTGAACTGGAAGCCACCAGCGGACGCGACCTCAAAAAGTGGTCCGAGCTTTGGCTTGAGACCGCGGGAGTGAACACCCTGGTACCTGCCGTGACCGAAGACGAGTCTGGCAAGATTCTAGGTTTTGCAATCTCACAGAGTGCCGCAGAGGACTACCCCACTATTCGCCCACACCGCATGCGAGTTGGTTTTTACAACCTCATCGATGGAGTTGTGGTTCGCACCCACCAGATTGAAACTGAAATCGATGGAGCCGTGCGTCAGGTTGAAGAATTGGTTGGCTTACAGCGTCCCGATCTGATTCTTTTGAACGATGACGACCTGACCTACGCCAAGATTCGTCTAGATTCAAAGTCTTTGGCCTTTGCCAAGCAGCACCTGAGCGAAATCAGCGACCCGCTAGCGCGCGCGCAGATTTGGTTGAGCATTTGGAATGCCGCTCGCGATGGCGTATTGCCGCCGCGCGATTTCATCAACTTCGTTTTGGCTCACATCGCAAACGAGGACCAGTCAATGCTGGTCATGGCATTCCTCGGTTACCTAACCGGGTTTGTGTTCCAGTACACCGCGGCAGAGAACCGTGAAACCACCATCGATGAGGTAGCAAACCGCTTTTGGCACCTCATCAACGTCGCTAAGCCGGGTAGCGACATTCAGCTGCAACTGGTGAACTTCTATGGCCGTTTCGCACGAACCACTTCCCACCAGGAGAACATCAAGGGCATCCTGAGCGGGCAGATTATTGTGGCCGGATTGGACCTTGGCCACGACGTGCGCTGGGAGCTAATCACCGGCCTGGCTGCTGGTGGTGCCATTTCCCAGGCCGAAATAGATGCCGAATACGCCGGCGATGCCACCGCGAACGGGCAAAAGGGTCACGCTTCCGCGACTGCGGCGCTGGCGCTGGCAGATTCCAAGGCTGCGGTTTGGTCGAAGTTGGTAAACACCGATGATTACTCGAATGCTCAGTCCGCTTCTGCAAGCCTCGCCTTTGGACGCGCGCTCAAGCCAGAGCTCTTGGAGCCGTTTGTGGATCGCTACTTTGCCGACGCCGAGAAGATCTGGGAGAGCAAGACCTACAAAATGGCCGAGTACCTATTGCAGCGTTTGTTCCCAATCAACCTGGCAACTCAGGAACTTGCCGATCGCACCCGCGCCTACCTAGCGGCAAATACCCACTTGGCACCTGCCATGCGCCGCATGATTGTGGAAAACTTGTCTCGTCTAGAACGCGCTCTTGCAGCCCAGGCACTGGACAAGAACTAGTTCAAACATCAACTATTGAATCACCACGAGCGTTGGATAGGAACCACCATGCACACTCTCGCAGCCACCACGGCAGACTGGTTTACCTCTTTCTGGGACCAGTGGCACGTAGTGATTCGAGTTGCCATCATCATTTTGGCGTCTCTAATTGCTAGGTGGTTGTTGCTGTTCTCGGTTCGCCGAGTTGTGAATCGAGTTTCCTCGGGTGTTCGAGTCAAGAACAATCTGGTTGCCAACCTGGCAAAGGAAATCAGCCCTATCGCCAAAGAACGCGTTGTTCAACGAACCCAGACCATGGGTTCGGTTCTCAACAACTTCATCACATGGACTGTGCTGGTTCTAGCCATCACCATGGTGTTGAGTGAGCTCGGCGTGGCCATCGGTGCTTTGGCGGCTGGCGCAGGTCTGATTGGTGCGGGTATCGGTTTTGGTGCTCAAAGCCTAGTGAAAGACCTAATAAGCGGTTTGTTCATTGTTTTTGAAGACCAGTTTGGCGTTGGCGACAGCGTGAACCTTGGCGAAATCAGCGGAACCGTTGAGCTGGTCGGCTTGCGTGTGACTCAGGTGCGCGACGTAGACGGCGTGCTCTGGTACGTGCGAAACGGTGAGATTTTGCGAGTTGGTAACCACTCTCAAGGTTGGTCTCGCGCGGTTGTTGATGTGGCTCTTGCCTACGATGCTGACGTGCAGAAGGCACAGAGCGTCATTGAGAAGGCCGCTGCGGTGGTTGCCAGCGAACCGCACAACACCGCCAAGGTATTGGCTGCTCCAGAAGTTTGGGGCGTGCACGCCCTTAGCGGCGACCAGGTAGTAATTCGCGTGGTTCAGAAGGCAAAAGCCGGCAGCTCCGACGACCTGGCTCGCGACCTGCGTAGCCACCTGAAGCAAGCGCTAGACGCAGCCTCAATTCCTCTGGCAAACACTAAGACCGCCATCTACATCGAAAGTAAGTAACTAGCGTTGACCGAGAGCGCCGAGCAGGCAGACGCCGGCCGCAGGGAAACCATTCGGCTTGGCGGAACCGACGGGCAAAAGGTTGGCGGAAACTTCTTTGAACAAGTAGGCGGCACCGCGGTTTTTGCACAGCTTGCTGCAGAGTTCTATAAGGGTGTGGCCACCGATGAGGTGCTCAAACCCATGTATCCCGAGGACGACATGGCAGGCGCCGAAGACCGTTTGAGAATGTTCCTTGAGCAGTATTGGGGCGGTCCAAGCACCTATCAGGAGCAGCGTGGACACCCCCGGCTGCGTATGCGTCACAGCCCATTTAAGATCAACCCGCTGGCGCGTGATCGCTGGCTGTTGCACATGCGTGCCGCTGTGGAATCGCTCCAGCTGCCGCCGCTCAAAGAAGCGGAACTCTGGGCCTACCTCGACCGAGCAGCCACCGCGATGCTAAATACCTTTGAGGATTAGGGTCGGCAAGAAACTATTGCCGCACTCCTAGAGTCGGCACGCCCCCTGCCGTTCTCCTAGAGTCGAACGGCTGCCTTAGCTAGCACGTGTCCGTGACTGGCGCTCAGGCGCACCCAACCATCGGTAATGTACTGCTCAACTTCTTCGCCCTCGGTGAGGAAACCAAGGCCGGCGGCTACAAAAGCCGCTCCGGCAGGAACTTTGGAGTCAAACGCGATTGCCTTACCCCAAACCTCACCACGAATGCGAGCCGCGATTGGGCCACCCACGGATTCTGGGATTGAGTTCTTGACCTCATCGATGCCATCTTTGGCCAACTGAGTAAGCACACTTTCGTTAATGGTGCCGTTTTCAACCCAACCAACTCGTGGTGGAGCGATTCCCGCCCAAGGAGCACGCTCTGCAGGAGGCAGGCTCACAATCAACTTCTCGTTACCGCCCGCGGTTTGCAACTTGGCAAGACGATCCAAAATGGCGGCTATGGGAACCACCGCGTCCACTTCTCCCTCGGTTGCAAGCTCCATGGTGCGCAAACCGAGAACTGTGGGGCCAGAATCCATGAGATTTCCCGAATAGATTGGTGCTACATAGGCTGCCAAAATGGGGCCGAACGCACGCAGCCGAACCATGCCGTCTGGGTCAAGTCTCTTAGCCCTCTGCAGGTAGGCCTGTAGGTCGGCCACGGATTCTTGGTCGATTAGCTCAAAGGTGTTTTTCATCTCCTGTCTAAACTAGCCGTAAGAGGTGCAAAATGCAGATTCCAATCCCGCAAGACCCGTTACAAGAGATGATTCAGACTCTCAACTTGGACAATGCCAAGGGTGCTCGCACCACCGAAGACATATTCATTGGCCCAAGCCAGTGGATGCCGCACGGACGCGTGTTTGGCGGTCAGGTGTTGGCTCAGAGCTTGGTGGCTGCCGAACGAACCATCGAAGACGGACGTATGCCACACAGTCTGCACGGCTATTTCCTTCGTCCGGGTGACATCAACCAGCCCATTACGTTTTCGGTAGACCGACTCCGCGATGGCAGGTCTTTCAGCACACGTCGGGTGCAAGCGTTTCAGAGTGGCCAGCCGATTTTCAGCATGATCGCCAGCTTCCAGGAGCACGATCCAGGGTTGGAACATCAGGACGCGTTCCCAGTTGGTGTGCCAGATCCTGAGACACTCCCCTCGGCCGCGGAGTTGATGGGCGAAAATCCGCACCCGGTAGCCCAGTATTGGGCAAAAGCCAGGCCGTTCGACATGCGTCACGTTGGTAGTCCAATCTATTTCTCGGTGGACCCAAACCAACAGGTGCCGCACCAAGCAGTTTGGCTCAAAGCACTGGGAACGCTTCCAAACGATCCAGCACTTCACCGTGCGGCTTTGGCCTACGCCAGCGACTACAGCATTCTGGAAAGCATCTATCGAGCCCACGGGATTGCCTGGACTCATGAGGGCTTAAAGAGCGCAAGTTTGGACCATGCAATGTGGTTTCACCGCGACCCAAAAGTAGACGAGTGGATGCTCTACGTGCAGGAAAGCCCTAGCGCCCAGGGTGGCCGTGGGCTAGCACTGGGTCGCATTTTCAGTCGCGATGGAGTGTTGCTCGCCACGGTTGCCCAAGAAGGCATGGTCCGCGTGCCTGAACTGCGCCAGCCATAGTGCAATCTCACCGAGCTAATTGCTAGGCTCAAATCATGATTGACAGAGCCGTTATGAATACCCTTTTTGCCCGTGAACAGGCAGAGTTTGCCCGCACCCACGCAAAGAGCGCCGCCGCCTACGCCAAGGCCGATCACCTGTTTGGCAGCGTTCCTATGACCTGGATGAACAAGAAAGCGGGCGGCTTCCCCATCTACCTCGATCGCGCTCACGGCAACCGCGTGTGGGACATCGATGGTAACGAATACATTGATTTCGCACTCGGAGACACCGGGGCAATGGCCGGCCACTCGGCTCCAGAGGTGGTTGCCGCGGTTCAAAAGCGCGTGGCCGATCTCGGTGGTCTAACCACAATGCTTCCTACCGAGGATGCCGAATGGGTGGGCGCAAACCTTAGCGAGCGTTTTGGAATGGCCAAGTGGAGTTTTAGCCTCACAGCAACAGACGCCAACCGCTGGGCCATCCGCTTAGTGCGCGCTATCACCGGTAAACCAAAGATTTTGGTTAACAGCTACTGCTATCACGGTTCGGTCGACGAGACTCTGATAGTTGTTGGCCCCGATGGCGAGGGTATGAGTCGCCCAGGCAACGTTGGCTCCCCCGTGGACGTAACTCTCACCAGCCGAGTTGCCGAGTTCAACGACCTAGCCGGACTTGAGCGTCAGCTGGCTCACGGAGACGTGGCCGCAGTACTTATGGAACCAGCGCTCACCAACATCGGAATAGTTTTGCCGGAGCCGGGATATCTGGCTGGAGTTCGCGAACTCACTCGCAAGTACGACGCGCTCCTAATCATTGATGAGACCCACACATTCAGCGCAGGCTGGGGTGGAATGACCATGCGTGACAATCTGGAACCCGATGTATTCGTGATTGGTAAGGCCATTGCAGGTGGAATTCCAACTGGAACCTACGGCCTAAGTGAGAGCTTTGCAAAGCGAGTTCTGGAACGTACCGACCTTGACCTGATTGACATGGGTGGCGTTGGTGGAACCCTCTCGGGAAACCCGCTTCAGGTTGCGGCAATGCGTGCCACCTTAGAGACGGTGCTCACCAAGGAAAACTTTGTCAAGATGATTGACCTGGCAACCCTTTTCACCAATGGTGTTCAGGAGCTGTTTGACAAGTACGACCTACCTTGGAGCATCAACCAGCTAGGCGCACGGGCCGAATACCGTTTTGCCAAGCCCTACCCAAAGACCGGCACCGATGCGTTCCATGCGGCAGACCCAGAACTCGAAGACTTCTTGCACCTCTACCTGGTGAATCGTGGCGTGATGCTGACCCCGTTCCACAACATGGCCCTCATGTGCCCAACCACCACGGTTGCAGACATCGAGCGCCATCACGAAGTGTTTGAGGCAGCGATCAAGGAATTGGTGAGTGCCTAGCAGCCGCCAAAAACGCGAAACGCTCCAGCCGATTGGCTGGAGCGTTTGCGGTTAAGGCAGCTAGTCGCGGGTAGCCCACGACCAAAGCGCGACTAGTCGCGCGTCAGTCTCCGGTAAGTGCTGCGGTGAGGCTTTGCCGCATCCGCACCCAAACGAGCAATTTTGTTTTCCTCGTAAGACTCGAAGTTACCTTCGAACCAGTACCACTGGTCTGGCTTGTCGTCGGTGCCTTCGTAGGCCAAGATGTGGGTGGCAACGCGGTCTAGGAACCAACGGTCGTGGGTGATCACAACGGCGCAACCAGGGAACTCCAGAAGGGCATTCTCGAGGCTTCCCAGAGTTTCCACATCGAGGTCGTTAGTTGGTTCATCGAGTAGCAAGAGGTTTCCACCCTGCTTCAGAGTAAGCGCAAGGTTCAAACGGTTGCGCTCACCACCAGAGAGAACTCCAGCAGGTTTCTGCTGGTCTGGACCCTTGAAACCGAACGCAGCAACGTAGGCACGAGAAGGCATTTCAACCTGACCAACTTGCATGAAGTCCAGGCCATCCGACACAACTTCCCAAAGGGTCTTGTTTGGATCGATTCCGCCACGCCCCTGGTCTACATAGGAGATCTTTACGGTCTCACCAACCTTGAGCTCACCACCGTCTAGCTTTTCCATTCCAACGATGGTCTTGAACAGGGTGGACTTACCCACACCGTTTGGACCGATCACACCAACGATTCCGTTGCGAGGAAGGGTGAACGAAAGACCGTTGATGAGAGAACGGCCCTCGAAGCCCTTCTGAAGGTCTTTAGCCTCGATGACGATGTTGCCAAGACGCGGTCCGGCCGGAATCTGAATCTCTTCGAAGTCCAGTTTTCTGGTGCGGTCAGCCTCGGCAGCCATTTCCTCATACTTGGCCAAACGAGCTTTGCTCTTGGTCTGACGAGCCTTAGCACTGGATCGCACCCACTCGAGTTCCTCGGCCAATCGCTTGGCAAGCTTGGCATCCTTCTTGCCCTGAACCTCAAGGCGTTCGCGCTTCTTTTCCAGGTAGGTGCTGTAGTTACCCTCGTATGGGTAGGCGCGTCCGCGGTCTAGTTCAAGAATCCATTCGGCCACGTTGTCTAGGAAGTAACGGTCGTGAGTTACGGCCAAAACCGCACCTGGGTACTTGGCTAGGTGCTGCTCAAGCCACAGCACACTTTCTGCGTCAAGGTGGTTTGTTGGCTCGTCGAGAAGCAAAAGGTCTGGCTTCTCAAGTAGTAGCTTGCAAAGTGCAACACGGCGACGCTCACCACCCGAAAGGTTGGTAACAGGCATGTCGCTCGGAGGGCAGCGGAGGGCATCCATGGCCTGCTCCAGCTGGCTGTCTAGGTCCCATGCGTCGAGGTGGTCAATCTGCTCCTGCAACTTTCCCATCTCTTCGAGGAGAGAGTCGAAGTCGGCATCTGGGCTGGCCATCTCTTCAGAAATCTGGTTGAAGCGGTCTAGTTTGGCCTTGGTGTCCTTCACGGCAAGCTCTACGTTGCCCAACACGGTGAGGGTCTCATCCAGCGGCGGTTCCTGCATGAGGATTCCCACGGTGTGTTCTGGACTGAGGCGAGCCTCACCATTACTTGGCTGGTCAAGTCCGGCCATGATCTTCAAAACGGTGGACTTACCGGCACCGTTAGGGCCAACCACACCAATCTTTGCGCCTGGATAGAACGCCAAAGTTACGTCGTCAAGGATTACTTTGTCGCCGTGCGCCTTGCGCGCCTTGATCATCTGGTAAATGAATTCAGCCATGTTTATGCCTTGCTGTTGTTGGGCCTGCTGGGTTTTGCCACAGGACGCAAAAGCGCCCTCTCTGTGTGGTCTGCTGCGGATAAGTTTATCCGACCTAGTTTGCGGGTTGTATGACCCGTGGATGATTGCAGACCCAGAGAGGGCACTTTGCGGTTACCAACAAGGGGGTGTGCGATAACCGACCCTACGGAGCAAGGGGGCCAACGCCGCAGGGAGTTTGGGAAGTGACTAAGCCACGCTGTCTTCTAGAACGCCGGACTCATCGGTTTCCTCGGCTTCGAGGTCTTCGGTTTCGCGAACCAAAACGGTGCGGGTGAAGTTGCTAGTACCCCAGGTGAGGTCGTGACCGAGGGTATTTGCCTCTATCTCAACGCTGGTGCCGGCGCGCTCGCCGTTCTCCCAGTCACGAACGCGAACCTTGCCGGAAACGGTGATGCGGTCACCCTTGGAAACCGACTGGGCAACGTTGATGGCTAGCTGGCGGAACGCGGTGATGGTGTACCAGTTGGTTTCACCGTCTACCCACTTGTTCTGGCTGCGGTCGAAGCGACGCTGGCTGGCGGCGAGACGAAACGAGGTGATCGGAAGGCCGTCCTGGGTAACCAGGTGACGAGGGGTGGTTGCTACCAGACCGTTGATCTGAAGGGTTTCCATTGGCTAACGCCTTTCTTGATAACTTCCGCTTGAGCGGCTTGTTTCAAGAATGGAGAGCACCCACCCCGCCTGACATCCATCGATGCCAAACTGTGGAGAACTGCGGCGCGGATAGAGCTGTGGACTACTTAACCCACTCCGCAAAGCTCTTGCGAGTCTTCTGCATCTTGGGCACAACCACGTAATTGCAGTAACCCTGGTTGGGATTCTTGGCGAAGAAATCCTGGTGGTATTCCTCCCCCATAAAGAACTCCACCAGCGGTTCAATAGTGGTAACCACGCCGGCACCCCATGCCTCAACTGCACGCTGGCGAGCAGCCTCGAAGACCACGCGCTGCGCCTCATCGGTGTAAAACATGGCAGAACGGTACTGTGTACCAACGTCGTTTCCCTGGCGGTTCAACTGAGTTGGGTCGTGCAGGGTGAAGAACATGTCCAGCACTACATCGGCTGGAATCACGTTCTCGTCAAAGTGAACTCGAGCCACCTCAACGTGCCCAGTTGTGCCGGAACACACGCTCTCGTAGTCGGCGAGCGCATGTGGACCACCTGCGTAGCCCACCTCCACGTCTTTTATCCCCTTGAACTGCATCAACGTGGAATCGAGGCACCAAAAGCAGCCTCCACCGAGAACAAAACTTGTCATGTGCCTAGCCTAAAGTGGTGAGTATGACTTATGTGGCCAATGAAGACCGTTATTCGCAGATGAAGTACCGTCGCACCGGAAAAAGCGGCCTTTTGCTGCCAGAGATTTCATTTGGACTTTGGCACTCATACGGCGACATCGATGACCACACCACCGCCCGCGATATGTTGCGCCGGGCGTTTGACTTGGGTGTGACCCACTTTGACTTGGCTAACAACTACGGCCCACCTTACGGATCGGCCGAGACCAACTTTGGCAAACTCTTCAAGCTGGATTGGGAGCCTTACCGTGACCAGTTGATCATCAGCACCAAGGCTGGCTACGACATGTGGCCCGGCCCATACGGCGAGTGGGGTTCCCGCAAGTACCTAACCGCCAGCCTGGACCAAAGCCTCAAGCGCATGGGGCTCGATTACGTGGATATCTTCTACTCCCACCGGTTTGACCCAAACACTCCGCTTGAGGAAACCATGGGTGCGCTGGCCAGCGCAGTGCAGCAGGGTAAGGCGCTCTACGTTGGGATCAGTAGTTACGATTCTGAGAACACCCGCAAGGCTCAGGAAATTTTGGCATCGATGGGTGTTCCTCTGCTCATCCACCAACCGCGCTACAACATGTTTGACCGCGGGGCCGAGAACGGCCTACTGGACACCATTGGAAACACAGGAATTGGGTCAATCGTTTTCTCTCCCCTGGCTCAGGGACTCCTGACCAACAAGTATCTCAAGGGCATTCCGAGCGACAGCCGCGCCGCCCGCGATTTCTATTTGAAGGCCGATGGCATCAACCAGGACTACATTGCGCGAGTTGAGGGACTCAACCAGATTGCAGCGGAGCGCGGGCAGAGCCTGGCGCAGCTTGCGTTGAGCTGGGTGCTTCGTCACCCGCAGGTAACCAGCGCATTGGTTGGAGCCAGCAGCGTGAAGCAGCTTGAAGAAAGCATCGCGGCAATCAACGGCCCCGCCCTAACTCAGGCGGAACTCAAGGCCATCGATGAGTTCGCAGTAAATGGCACCGGAGCCTACTAAGCCGATCTCAAAGCCCAAGAACTCAACACTCGGCTGGGTACTGATTCTTGGCGCCAGCCTATTGTTTGGACTGAACGCAAGTACAAGCAAGGTGCTAGTGGCTTCGGGCATCGCTCCCGAGGTACTGGTTATCTACAGGTCAGCTTTCACCGCCGCACTTGCAGCAGTGACCGTGGCACTGCACAGCCCAAAGGCTTTCAGAGTGCAAGCCCGCGAGTGGCCAGGACTCATTGCGTTTGGCATTGTTGGAATTGGGATCATGCAATGGAGTTACACCAACGCCGTTAGCCGCTTGCCAGTGGGCATCAGCCTGCTATTCGAGTACACGGCGGCCATTTGGGTGCCGCTGTTCTCCTGGCTCATCTTCAAGCAGCGCGCTGGCAGACAGCTTTGGTTTGGGGCAGCGCTTGCACTGGCCGGCCTACTGGTGGTTTCCCAAATCTGGCACAGCAGGCTTGACCCCATAGGTGTGGGCTTTGGTTTCTTGGCCGCCGCCTCCGTCACCTTCTATTTCATAATCGCGGAACGCACCCAAAACTCTCGAGACAGCTACTCCACGCTTTTCTACACGATGCTGATTTCCACGGTGTTTTGGTTGGCTGTGAATCACCCATCGATGGAAGCAGTTCCAAATCTGCACGCACCCATTCTGCTTGGCGGCAGCTTTGGCAGCACCACTTTGCCCACTTGGGTGATGCTGATCTGGATTGGTGCTTTTGGGTCGTTCCTCCCGATGCTTCTCACGTATCTGGGACTTCGAAACCTAGGTGCCACGGCCGCGGGAATTGGGTCAACGGCCGAGGTGGTCTTTGCCTTCCTGTTCGGCTGGCTCTGGCTGCAAGAGGACATCGGCGGAATACAACTATTGGGCGCCGTGTTTGTACTTGTTGGAATTGGAATTGCCCAAAGCTCAAAAGGCAAGCGGGTCTAGCAACAGGAGCAGCAAATGGCCAGCATCGAACTCACCGCAGCTAACTTTGGCGAACACGCCCTCAAAGACGGAATTACCGTTGTTGACTTCTGGGCGGAATGGTGCGGACCTTGCCGCCAGTTTGGTCCAGTTTTTGAAAGCGCCAGCAACATTCACCCGGAAATCACCTTTGGCAAGGTGAACACTGAAGTTGAGCGTGAGCTCTCGGCTGAGGCAAACATTACCTCGATTCCAAACCTCATGGTTTTCCGTGATGGAATCTTGGTTTACAACCGCCCAGGCGCCATGCCTGCAGCCGGTTTCGAGGAACTGCTGGTGGCAGTACAGGGGTTAGACATGGACGCAGTCCGTAAAGAAATCGATTCCAACACGATAGAGGCATAAAGTGAAAAACAACTCCTGGGCAATGATTGCCACAATCAGCGCAGTTGCCGCATTGGCATCGATGATTGGGTACATCGACCCAGCAGTATGTGTGGTGGAAGCCGCTTCCCCTTGGATGAGTTGCGAGGCAATTGCCACCCAGACACTCACACTTTTCTGGGGACTGGCATCGCTTTCGGCCATATCATTCGTTGCATATCTGGTGCAAAAGCGCCGCACTCGTCAACACTGAAAAACCTCCGCAAAGAGCGTAGGCTGAACCTGTCATCGATGACAGATTGAGGTTGAAAGTGCCCGAGTCCGAACGCTCACTGAAGCGAGCATTCACCGATGAAAACTCAAATCTGCGAGAAATGGTCTTCGAGTACGCTCGCGAGCGACTTCAACTAAACCCGCCACCCCTCGATGGCTCTGCCTCTCCCGAAACCTTGCAACAACGCACAGGCAACACCATCACCGAGGCCGGTCTTGGCGGGGCAAAGGCACTGAACCTATTTGCCAACTCTGCAGCAACCGCAACTATATCGGTTGATCACCCAAATTTCCTTTCGTTCATTCCCTGTGCGCCAACCGAGGCGGCCCGACTTTTTGACCTCATCGTTTCGGCCTCGAGCATTTACGGCGGATCTTGGCTAGAAGGTGCCGGCGCGATTCACCTGGAGAACCAGGTTTTGCGCTTTTTGTCTGACGAGGTTGGGTTCCCGGTGACGTCCGGTGGGCTGTTTGTGCAAGGTGGTTCGCTGGGGAATCTCTCGGCGCTGGTCACAGCGCGGCAGACAGCCGTGGATGCGCTTCAGGCTGCCGGTAAGCCCAAGCCAAACAACTGGGCCATCCTTTGCTCGCAAGAGGCGCACTCTTCGCTCAAGGCGGCTGCCCGAGTGATGGACGTGGACATCCTCTGGGCGCCAGTGGATTCCGAAGGTCGGCTAACCGGCTCGGCAGTGAAAGCGGCGCTTGAGGCAAACGCGGCTAATCAGAACGACCCTAAAACCGTGTTCGCCATAGTTGGCACCAGCGGAACCACTAACTTTGGAATCGTTGACGACCTGCAGGGAATCGGCGAGGTGGCGAACACCAACGGAATCTGGTTCCACATCGATGGCGCCTATGGCCTGGCCGGCATTTTGAGCCAAGAGAATAAGTGGCGCTACCAAGGAAGCCACCTTGCCAACAGTTTTGTGGTTGACCCCCACAAATGGCTTTTTGCACCATACGATGCCTGCGCCTTGGTTTACCGCGAGCCAGAGTTGGCAAGGCGGGCCCATAGCCAGCACGGCGAGTACTTGGAGATTCTGCAGGGTGGAGATGAGTGGAATCCGAGCGACTATGCGTTTAACCTCACCCGCCGCTGCCGTGGCCTGCCACTTTGGTTCAGTCTGGCCACGCACGGAGTTGAGGCTTACCGAAACGCCATCACAACTTCGATTCAGCTGGCCCGCCGGATTGCCAACGAAATTGAGAAACGGGCAAACTTGGCTTTGGTCCGTCAACCCGAACTGGGCGTTGTGGCTTTCACTAAAGCCGGCTGGACTGCGGCTGACTATTCGCGCTGGAGCGACCTTCTTTTGGAACGCCAGCAAGCCTTTGTGGTTCCAAGTTCTCACCTGGGTCAACCCATGACTCGCTTTGCCATTTTGAACCCGGAAACCACGTTTGAAGACCTGGTGGCCATTCTGGACTCTATGGAGGAAAAACCATGAAACTCACCGTTGCTAACGCGCCTGAAAGCCTTTCACGAGTAAAGCCCAGCACCCGCAAACCCGTTCGGGTTGGTCTGGTGCAGATGCACTGGGCTGCTGAGGCACAGGAGCACCAGGCCAACTTGGCCGCCGGCGTGAAACTTGCCGCGGATAACGGCGCCAAGATAGTGTTCCTCCCTGAGCTAACACTGAGCCGTTACCCGGCGGACCAAATTCCTCAGGGCACCCCAAACGCCACTGCCGAGCCACTAATTGGCGGCCCAACCCATAACTTTGCCGCTGCCGCAGCCAAGGCCAATAACGTTTACTTGCACGCCTCGCTTTATGAGTACCAGGACATGGCCGACGGCCGCGGCCTAAACGTGGCAATCGTTGTGGCGCCAGACGGAACCATCGTGGCCAGAACACCAAAGCTGCACATTCCGGTAACCGCCGGCTACTACGAAGACAAGTACTTTGCCCCGGGTCCAGCGAATAATCCGTACCCGGTTCACAAACTTTCCATCGATGGCGCTCTCGCGGCTTTTGGGCTACCAACCTGCTGGGACGAATGGTTCCCAGAAGTGGCCCGCGCGTACAGCCTTGCTGGCGCCGAGGTGCTCTGCTACCCCACTGCGATTGGATCTGAGCCGGATCACCCCAACTTTGACACCCAACCACTTTGGCGGCAAGTAATTGTTGCCAATGGAATCAACAGCGGAACGTTCATGGTGGTGCCAAACCGCCATGGCAACGAGGGTTCAATCGAGTTTTACGGCGGCAGTTTCATAAGCGACCCCTACGGCCGAGTTTTGGCTCAGGCATCGCGTGACCAAGATGAGGTGCTCGTTGCCGACTTGGATCTAGACCAGCGCCGAGACTGGCTTGACCTGTTCCCATTCTTGGCAACCCGCCGCCCAGACACCTACGCGATCCTGACCGAGCCGGTTGCGAACCCGAGAACCGAATCCGGGGATGGCGAACTAGGTGGCATTGCTGGAGTAAACGCCTGATGTTTGGAACTACCTGGCGAATGCCGGCAGAGTGGGAACCGCACGAACGCACCTGGATGGCTTTCCCACCCAGCGGATACCTGCTTGGCGCCAACGACAGCGATGCACACACAGCACGCACGGTTTGGGCCAAGGTGGCAAACGCCATTGTGGACTTCGAGCCTGTCAGCATGCTCTGCAACAAAGAGGACCTGGAAACCGCACGAGGCTACCTTGACCCTCGCGTAGAACTTATGGAATGCAAACTAGACGACGCGTGGATGCGCGACATTGGCCCAAGTTTTGTGAAAGGCGTTTCAGGCATAGGTGTTGTTGACCCAGAAGCCGAGGGCGAAGCCCGATTCAGATCAGTGGAAGGACTGCTCGGTGGGGTCAACTGGGAATTCAACGGTTGGGGAAACCAAGGCTGGGCCAACTTTGAGAATGACTCAAAGGTGGCTGGCAAGATCAACAAGGCCATCGATGCAATTGACTTGGCAACGCCACTGATAAACGAGGGTGGCGCCATTCACGTGAACGGCTCAGACACCGTGCTGCTGACCAAAACGGTGCAGCTTGGCGAGGGCCGCAACTTCATGTGGAGCCAGCATGAAGTTGAAGCCGAGATTCACCGAAAGTTGGGAACCAGCAGGGCCGTTTGGTTTGAGCGCGGTCTCACGCGCGATTATGAAGAGTTTGGCACGCGCGGACACGTGGACATGATTGCCACTTTCTGCTCAGAAGACACCGTCTTGTTTCACGACCAACAGAACCCTGAGCACCCTGACTTTGCTGTGAGTCGAAACATCGAGAAGACATTGCAAGCCGCGGGTCTCAAGGGAATCGGGCTTCGTGCTCCCCTGATTCTGCGCGACCGCCACGGCTGGGTGGACTACAACTACGTGAACCACTACGTGATCAACGGTGCGGTAATCCTGTGCGGCTTCAACGACCCAAATGACTCGCGCGCCGTGACCACCCTGCAAAGTGTTTACCCGGATCGCAAAATCATTCAGATCAACGCCACCGAGATTTTCGCTCGCGGCGGCGGCATCCACTGCATCACGCAGCAACAACCACGCTAACCAGAAGGCCCTAATGAAAGGGCCACGGCTGCTTTAGAAGCTGCCCAGTTCGTAGCCGAATGCATCTGCAACCGCAGGGTGCATTACCTTGCCGGCGTGGGTGTTTAGACCCTTTGCCAGGGCACCGTCATCGGCAATCGCCTTGGCCACACCCTTGTTTGCCAAAGCCACAACGTAAGGAAGTGTGGCGTTGGTTAGTGCACGAGTTGAGGTTGCAGGAACCGCGCCAGGCATGTTTGCAACGCAGTAGTAAATGCTGTTGTGAACCTTAAAGGTTGGGTCGGCGTGAGTCGTGGCGTGGCTACCCTCGAAGCAACCGCCCTGGTCAATGGCAATGTCAACCAAAACTGACCCAGGCTTCATGCCCTTCACCATTTCATCGGTGACCAACTTTGGCGCCTTGGCACCAGGAATCAGCACAGAGCCGATTACTAGGTCGGCGTCCTTAAGCTGCTCGGCAATCTCAAGCTTGCTGCTGGCGCGGGTCTTGATTGCACCACCATACGTGGTGTCAAGTTGACGCAGACGCGGAATCGAATTGTCGATGATGGTCACGTCTGCGCGCATGCCCAAGGCAACCATTGCCGCGTTCTCGCCGGCAACACCGCCACCAATCACAACCACCTTGGCGTTGGGAGTTCCGGGCACACCACCCATGAGGATTCCAGACCCACCGATGGCACTCATCAGGTGATAAGCACCGATCTGGGCGCTAAGACGGCCGGCCACCTCACTCATCGGCTGCAACAGCGGAAGGCTGCGGTCTGCCAGTTGAACGGTTTCGTAGGCAATTCCAGTGGTTCCGGCGCTCAGCAGTGCGTCGGTACAAGCCTTGTCGGCAGCTAGGTGCAGATAGGTGAAAAGAACCTGGTCTGCACGGAGGTGCTTGAACTCACTTTGCAGTGGCTCCTTCACCTTTAGTAGCAGGTCGCCCTTGGCCCAGACCTCGTCGGCGGTAGCCAAAACCTTGGCACCCTGACCCTGGTACTGCGCATCGCTGAAGCCAGAACCCACACCAGCACCCGCTTGAATGTAAACCTCGTGACCGGCATGGACCAGTTCGTGCACACCCGCTGGGGTGATGGCAACGCGATCTTCGTGGTTCTTGATCTCGGTTGGGATTCCTACGCGCATTTCTGGCTCCTCGTTGATTTGTGCAGCAAAACTTCCACTATTCTGCAGGATGCAAAGAAATTTCTCTCAAAATCCGCATTTTCTTCGAAATCAGGCCAGAATAGTTTTAGTTAGTTCAAAATTTCCATCGATGGAGGTCTGCAAATGAAAGAAACTGCAAGCGTGACTCTAGACGCGGTCGACCGCCAAATCATCGATCTCCTGGCCGAGAACGCGCGCATCACCAACGCCGAGCTTGCCGAGAAAACTGGCATTGCCCAGAGCACCTGCATTCTTCGCGTGCGCTCGCTCGTTTCAAGGGGCGTAATCACGGGTTTTCATGCCAGCGTCAACGCCGCTGCCGTAGGCCTAGGGCTTCAGGTGCTAATCAGCGTGACCCTTCGCGCCACAGCGCGTCAGCAACTAAGCCAGTTCATGGCCGACATGAGAAACCTTCCCGAGGTGGTTCAGGTGTTCTTCCTGGGTGGCTCAGAGGACTTCATCGTTCATCTGGCGGTGAAAGACAGTGAACAGGTGCGCGAGTTTGTCTTGGAACACCTCTCCGCCAATGCGGCGGTGGCTAACACCCGCACAAACATGGTGTTTGAGCACTTTCTCAAGAGCTCCGTGGCGTAGCGTTCCAAGTTCTAGACTGCTCGCAGCCTTAGGCGCGACTTAGGTAAACCTAAAAAACTTTTCCAGAAACTAAGGCAACCCTTACTGGCTACCTCCGTGACCTTTTCGTTATAAAGAAGGTGGATGCACAGGAGAGAGTCATCCAGAAAGGGGTTGTCGTGCACATCGCAGGACACATGTTGGCTGGACTAGATCCGCTAACACTCAGCCGCTGGCAGTTTGGTCTGACCACGGTTTATCACTTCCTATTCGTACCTCTAACCATTGGCATGGTGCTTCTGGTGGCAATCATGCAAACCATGTGGGTTAGAACCAACGAAGAGAAGTTCTTGAAGATGACCAAGCTCTTTGGAAAAATCTTCCTAATCAACTTTGCAATGGGTGTTGTCACCGGAATCGTTCAGGAGTTCCAGTTTGGAATGAACTGGTCCGACTACAGCCGATTTGTGGGCGACGTCTTCGGCGCTCCCCTGGCCATGGAAGGCTTGCTCGCCTTCTTCTTCGAGGCCACCTTCATCGGACTTTGGATCTTTGGTTGGGGTCGCCTCAGCAAGAAGGTTCACCTTATGACTATCTGGGTAACCACGCTTGGTGTTTGGATGAGCGCTTACTTCATCCTGGCTGCCAACGCATTCATGCAGCACCCGGTTGGCTACCAGATCAACGAGGTCAAGAATCGCGCTGAACTTGTGGACATCGGTGCGGTACTAACCAACATTGTTGCCCTGAACCAGTTCCCTCACACCATCACCGCCTCCATCATGTTTGCCGGTGGAGTAATGGTTGCTGTTGCCGCATACCACCTAAAGCGTAAGCAGTACGTGGACTCCATGTACAAGAGCCTTCGCTTTGGACTCTGGGCTTCGCTACTTGGTGGCCTAGGAACCATCGTGAGCGGAGACGGACTGGGTCTTGCCATGGTTCAGACTCAGCCAATGAAGATGGCCGCGGCCGAAGCGCTATACAAGACTTCGACCGGAGCAGACGCATCGTTCTCATTATTCAGTTGGGGAACCCCAGACGGCAGCAGCGAGATTTTCTCCGTTCGAGTTCCTTACCTGCTTTCGTTCCTGAGCACGCACACACTAAACGGGACAGTTGAGGGATTGAACGACCTGCAGGCTCAGTACAGCCACCTATACGGCCCAGGAAACTACATGCCAATCATTTGGCTTACCTACTGGGCATTCCGCTGGATGATCGGCTTGGGTGCACTTGGCATTCTGGTTGCAATAGTTGGATTGATTGCAACCCGCAAGGGTCGCGTACAGCTTCCAAACTGGACCTGGAACACTGCCATCTGGGCAAGCCCACTGGCTCTGCTCGCAATCAGCGTTGGTTGGACATTTACCGAAATGGGTCGCCAGCCTTGGATTGTGTTCAGCCTCATGAAGACTGCAGACGGCGTCTCCCCCGGCATCACTGGGCTTGACGTGCTGATCAGCTTGATTGTGTTCACACTCATCTACGGTGTACTCGCCGTTGTGGAGTTTGGCTTGCTACGCAAGGCAGTTGCTGCCGGTCCTGATGTTTTGGTTGCAGACCAAAACGAAGACTCCGAAGCACTAGCCGTGGCTTACTAGGGATCTGAGGAGATAGAAAATGCAACTCAACGAAATTTGGTTCCTGATTGTTGGATTCCTCTTCATCGGCTACTTCGTGCTGGATGGATTCGACTTCGGTGTAGGCATGTCCCTGCCATTCCTTGGCAAAGATGACACCGACCGCCGCGTACTCATCAACACCATCGGTCCGGTTTGGGACCTAAACGAGACCTGGGTGATTGTTGCAGGTGCCGCACTTTTCGCCTCGTTCCCTGAGTGGTACGCATCGCTGTTCAGTGGCTTCTACCTAGCCCTATTGCTCATCTTGGCCGCCTTGATTGCACGCGGCGTGGCATTTGAGTACCGAGGCAAGGGCGACACGGCCAAGTGGCGCAAGACCTTCGACTGGATGATCACCATCGGTTCGGCGCTTCCTGCGCTGCTCTGGGGTGTGGCTTTTGCCAACATCGTGCAGGGTGTGCCGCTAAACGCGGAACATGTCTATACCGGCAACCTGTTCACCCTGCTAAACCCCTACGGCTTGCTTGGTGGCCTGGTTACCCTCACCCTGTTCTTCACCCACGGACTCATCTTCATCACCTTGAAGACCGAGGGCGATATCAAGGATCGTGCCCGTGAGCTCGCAAAGAAGGCTGGCTACGTGACCACCGTGCTGGCCGCGAGTTTCTTGGTTTGGACTCTGATTGCTCACTTCAGCGTGATTGGCTTCATCCTGACTGCACTGGCGGCTCTCAGCCTGATTGCAGCTCAAGCGGCAAACTTCATCAAGCGAGAAGGCCTTTCGTTCACGCTGATGGTGTTCACCATCATCACGGCGGTCGGCGCATTGTTCGCAGCACTTTTCCCAAACGTGTTGCCTTCAAGCACCAACGCGGCGTTCAGTTTGACCATCCAAAACGCGTCAAGCAGTCAATACACTTTGACTGTAATGACATGGGTCGCTGTGATCATGATCCCATTTGTTCTGGCCTACCAGACCTGGACCTACTGGGTATTCCGCAAGCGCGTTAGCCGCAAGAGCATTCCTGCCGGCTCGCACTAAATCCAACCGCTAGCAAGAAAGGGCCTCGCCATTAAGCCGCTTGACCCCCGTTTGCTAGCAACTGCCAAGGCGGCCCGCTGGTTCATCGCCAGTGTGGTCGCCTTGGCCCTTTTAAACATGGCCCTCACGGTTGCGTTTGCCTGGTACTTGAGCAGTTTCATTACCCAGGTATTCGTTCAGAATCGCTCGGTTTCAGAGGCATTCCCATCGATGGTTGCGTTCACCGCCGCTGGTCTTTGCAGGGCAGCCAACGTCTGGCTGCAGGAGTGGTTGGGCGCATTCGCTGCCACAAACGCAAAGTCTGAGTTGCGCGGCAAACTCATCGATGCGGTTGTTAAGTTGGGTCCGGACTGGGTGGCAAAACGTGGCACGGCAAACCTGCAGGTACTGATAAGCCAGCAACTCGATGCACTTGATGCCTACTTTTCCAAGTTTTTGCCGCAATTGGTCTTTACGGCGATTGTCACGCCGGTGTTCACGGCAATCATTTTTGCCACCGATCCCATTAGTGGATGGTCTTTGCTGGCCACGCTCCCACTTATTCCGCTGTTCATGATGCTCATCGGTTGGGCCACCCAGAGCGTGCAAACCAAACAGTTGCAGGCCATGAGCCAACTCACATCGCATTTTGTGGAGGCACTTCGCGGCCTCACCACACTCAAGGTGTTTGGCCGTGCGCAGAACCAGGTGACCGCCATTTCCGTCACCAGCAACCAGTACCGAGAGCGCACCATGAAGGTTTTGCGCGTTTCGTTTCTAAGCGGGTTCGCACTCGAGCTGATCGCGAGTCTCTCGGTGGCGCTCATCGCGGTGGCCATCGGCTTGCGCCTCATCAATGGCGACATGCCTTTGTTAACCGGACTGTTTGTTCTGCTGATCGCTCCCGAGGCCTACCTGCCGCTGCGAATGGTTGGCGCCAACTTCCACACATCGGCGGAGGGTGTGGCCGCCTCCACGTTGGTTCTGGACATCATCGATGAGGCTCAGACTGTCAAACCAGGCGAAACTTTGCCGCTCGACTTCAGCTACGAACCCAACCGAGTGACCGTTTTGGTTGGTCCAAGCGGTGCGGGCAAATCCACGCGCCTGAATCAGTTGCGCAAACAACTTGGAAAGGGACAGGTGGCTTGGCTGCCTCAGCGTATTGGGCTGCTTGAAGGCAGTGTCTTGGAAAATATAGTGGGACCCGTTGCGGATACGGACCAGGAATGCCTGAATCAAGCACTCACACTGGCAGCTCTTGATGACGTTGCTTTGAACCACCATCTCACCCAGGACGCGGGTACCGTTTCTGGCGGTCAAGCCCAACGTATTGGGCTGGCGAGGGCCTTCTATGCGGCACTCACATCGGAGATTTCCATTTTGCTGCTAGACGAACCGATTTCAGCTCAGGATGCGGCTCGGTCAAGAACAATCGGTGAGAATTTGGCTGTGTTGGCAGACAAGGGTTACACGGTGATTGCAGTTTCGCACCAGCCAGTTTTCGGTGCCCACCGCATAGTGGAGGTGACCCGTGTCTAAGCAGCTCCCAAAGCACAACCAAGCGTCTCTGAAAAATTTATTGCACCTTGGCCTACCCGCCGGCAATGACTTCAAACTCGGTTTACTCATGGCCGCTTTGCAAGCCATCTCAGCACTTTCACTCATGGGCTTTAGTGCGTGGTTGATAAGTCGCGCCTCGGAGATGCCACCGGTGATGTATCTGAACCTGGCCATAGTTGGAGTTCGCGGCTTCGCGCTCGGTCGTGCTGCATTTCGGTACACAGAGAGATTGCTCTTGCACAACTCGGCGTTCCGATTGATGAGCGACCTGCGACCTAGGGTTTTTGCCAAACTCATCCCGCTCGCGCCTGCTGGATTAGGTGCCAACCGCGCCGACACCGTGACCCGTTTGGTGACTGACGTGGACGAGGCACAAAACCTCTCGCTTCGCATTTTGCCACCGATAGTGCAGGCCGTGATGGTTTCTGCGGCAACGGTTGGTTTCTTCTGGCTCACTGTTCCAGCTGCCGGGATGTGGGTTTTGGCATGCATTTTGGCTGCCGCATTTTTGGCGCTCCCACTGGCTAGCCGGCTTGCAACCGCCGCCAACGCAAACATTGCTGGAGATCGTTCGAGATTGAACCAACGAACCATGTCCCTAATCGAAAACCTAGAGGTGATCGACTCGTTCGGCTGGTTGCCGGAGCATCAAGAAGGTATTGTTCAGGCTCAAAACCAACTCATCAAAGTTTCGCACCGTCAAGCCCTTGCAGCCGGCGTGGGGCAATCGCTTTTCTTGGCTTGCGCCACTTTCGCCACTGCTGGTGCCGCATACTTTGCCGGCCTCCAGGTGTCGCCTGCTGCTGAGCAAGGTACTTTGCCCAGTTTGATTCCCAGTGCAATCCCAGGCGTGATGCTGGCGGTTTTCGCTCTCGTTCCAATGGCACTTTTTGACACGTTGACAGCATTGCAGCCCATCGCAGGAGTTTGGCAGCGCTACCGTTCAGGCGCCTCTCGAGTCTTAGACATCCTGGAGTCCAAGCCAGATCCATTGATTGCAGAAGGCGTTGGCACTGCAAACCCTGGAACTCTCAAGAGTTTGCAACTCAGGAATGTTTCGGCAAAATATCCTGGACAGTCATCGATAGCGGTTTCTCATGTAAACCTCACGGTCAACACGGGTGAGAACGTGCTCATCACTGGGGCTAGCGGACGCGGCAAGAGCACTATTGCCAACCTATTGCTTGGTTTCCTGAACCCAGTGGCTGGCGAGTATGTCATAGATGAAATTCCCAGTTCTGAGATTGCTCCAGGCTCACTGCGGAGCCTGATCGGCTATCAAGAACAGAACCCCACCATTTTCACTGGCACGATCAAGGCGAATCTCCTACTGGCAAAACCCGATGCAACCGATGAGGAACTTTGGAAAGCATTGGGTCGGGTAAAACTTGCCGCCACGTTTGAAAAGCGTGAGGGTCTGGAAACCCAGTTGGGTGAACGCGGGCATGCAATTTCTGGCGGCGAGGCCCAGCGAGTGGCGCTAGCACGCTCGATTCTGGCCGATTTCAAGGTCTTGGTGTTTGACGAACCTACTGCCAACGTGGATCCAGAGACAGCGTTTGAACTAACAAAAGATCTTCTGGAGATTGCCAAGTCAGACACTAGCCGAGCCAGCGTCTTCATCAGTCACGACCAGATTTTCACCAGCGACGTGTTCGCGAAGCTAGTGGATTCAACACTCAACATTTAGCGTTCCGGCTCTAGGCTTGGCTCATGAGCGAAAACGTCAAAGCCGACCTAGCCAAAATCGCCAGCCAGGAGGCACTCCTGGTTTTCCCAAGATTCGACGAATCGATTGCCTGGCAGGTAGGTAACCTGCTTCGCAAAGCCGCCGAAAACCTGGGTCAGCCAGTGGTGATTGATATTCGCCGCGGCGATGACTGCCTATTCTTCACTGCTATGCAGGGCACAGGCCCTTCCAACGCAGATTGGGCTCGTCGCAAGCGCAACCTGGTGAACCTACTGCAACAGAGTTCGTATGCAATCGGCCTGATGAAAGACGCCGGCACAGACGTAATTCCTCTGATGGCACTTAACCCACGTGACTACACGCCACATGGTGGCTGCTTCCCGATTCGCGTCACCGGTGCCGGAATGGTGGGCACCATCACAGTTTCTGGCCTGCCTCAGCGGGATGACCACAAGTTGGTAATCGATGTTCTTTCGGAATTCCTGAGAGTTCCCCTTGGAGATTCCGCTTTTTAGCACTTGGGCTTAAGATTTACTCATAATCCGCCAATTCAGGAACGCCTACTAATGATGTCTGCAGCCACCGCCGCCAACCTGCCGTTGGTTGGCATGCCTTGGCTGAGCGACCGCATGGCTAAAGCTGGAATCAAATCCCTAGATGAGCTCCAGCTAAGAAGTGGCATCAATAAGGGCACACTTAGCAAGTATTTCCGCCACCTGCAGAGCCCTTCGGTTGCCGTGATTCCGGCCCTATGTGAGGCACTCGGCGTGTCGCCAGAGGATCTATTGACCGGCCTGGGCGTAATCCGCCACTAACCAGCTATTGCTCCTCCGGGAGACGAACCAAAACATACCCCAGCTCCTCGTTACCCTCATTGCTGAAGTGCCGGTCGAAGTTGTTGTTGCTCCAAAGCGCGGTTGCTAGGTTCACGTGGTGCGGGGCAAGACCAGCCGAGTTACAGGCGGACTCAATCTCACCGGACGTAGTGTTCATGCTCACCCAGACACGAACCACTCCCTGCGGCATGCGCTCTACCTCAACTGGAGCAGCATCCTGCCTAATGGCAAGCTCGATGTTTTTCACTGGCACTCCCCCGTGCGGTTAACTTTTGGCCCGTGCGGTGACAGAATCCAAAAGGTCAAGTTTAGATTGTTGCGTATTGGCAACTTTCAAGAATTCAAGTCTAGGACAGGCCACCGATATTCCTGGTTTAGGCTTTAGAAAACCCTAGGAACCCAATGCCCGCTTCTAACTTCGAACGCACCAAACTCTCCAACCTTAGGCACCACGGTGGACTGCAAACCCCGCATGGTGTCGTTCGTTCCGGTATCACATATCGTTCGGACAATCTTTCGAACATCGATGAGGAACAAGCTCAGGACCTGGTAAACAAGGGAATTGCGCTCATCATCGACTTGCGCACTGCGGCCGAATTGGATCGGCACGGCAGAGGCCGACTCGAAACGAGTCCGGTGGAATACGCACACCTACCCATCGATGAGATTGACGACCTGAGAGACGAAGTTAACGCCGCTGCCGTTGATCGCAAAATCCCTTTTACCAACCAGATGATGGGCTACTGCTATTTCAGAATGTTGGAAACCAACAGCAAACAGATTGTGGCGGTTTTGGAACACATCGCCGCCACGGATGGTGCCGTGCTCTTTCATTGTGCTGCCGGCAAAGACCGAACAGGTTTAGTTGCAGCGAGTCTGCTCATTGTGCTCGGTGCCGAAAAATCGGCAATCCTCGATGACTTTGCCGAGACCAACAACAATTTTGAGCACCTAATGCTTCGGCTTTCCAACCCAGACAAACCATTTGATCTGATGGGACTGACCAAGATTGGCGCACTGGCAACTGCCTACGCCGAGGCTTTAGAGCACTTCTTTGCCATTTTGGACCAGCAAGAAACCTCGCTACTCCAGGTTTTACGTGACGCGGGGCTAACTCCAGAGACTGAGAACAAACTGGTGGTCAAGCACGTCTAGCCTCGAACCAGGACGCCTTGGTTGGTAAACTTCAGTGGTGTCTAAAGTTCTAGCTTCCCTTCCTGTTGGTGAAAAAGTCGGCATTGCGTTCTCCGGTGGTCTTGATACCTCCGTTGCCGTTGCCTGGATGCGCGAAAAGGGCGCCATTCCTTACGCTTACACCGCCGATCTTGGTCAGCCTGACGAAGATGACATCGATGCCATTCCTGCACGCGCGGGCGAGTACGGCGCCGAGGCTGGTCGTTTGGTTGACTGCCGCGAGTCTTTGGTTGAGGAAGCCTTTGCCGCGATTGCTTGTGGCGCTTTCCACTTGCGCACCGGCGGTAAGGCATACTTCAACACCACTCCGCTAGGTCGGGTGGTTACCGGAACCCTGCTGGTTCGTGCAATGCGTGAAGACGGCGTGGAGATCTGGGGCGACGGCAGCACTTACAAGGGAAACGACATTGAGCGTTTCTACCGTTACGGACTTTTGGCCAACCCAAACCTACGAATCTATAAGCCTTGGCTAGACCAGGACTTTGTTACCGAGCTCGGTGGCCGTCAGGAAATGAGCGAATGGCTGCTTGAGCGCAAGTTGCCATATCGTGCCAGCGCTGAGAAGGCTTATTCCACAGACGCCAATATGTTGGGCGCAACCCACGAGGCAAAGACACTCGAGTTCCTCGACGCCAGCTACGAAAACGTAGAGCCAATCATGGGCGTTAAGTTCTGGGACCCATCGGTGAAGATTGATTCCGAAGATGTGAAAATCACTTTTGTTCAGGGTCGTGCGGTTGCAATCAACGGCAAGAGCTTCGACTCCGCAGTTGACCTCATGTATGAGGCAAACAAGATCGGTGGTCGTCACGGACTGGGCATGAGTGACCAGATCGAGAACCGCATTATTGAGGCAAAGAGCCGTGGCATTTACGAAGCACCTGGAATGGCGCTGCTGTTCATCGCTTACGAGCGCTTGGTTTCTGCCATTCACAACGAAGACACCATTGCCAACTACCACGCAGAAGGTCGTCGCATGGGCCGACTCCTTTACGAAGGCCGCTGGTTAGACCCACAGACCCTTATGTTGCGCGAAAGCCTAACTAAGTGGGTTGCTTCGGCTGTGAACGGAAGCGTTACTTTGCGCCTTCGTCGCGGAGACGACTACACCATTGTGAACACCGAGGGTGAAGGGTTCAGTTACCACCCAGAGAAGCTCTCGATGGAACGCACCGAGGACGCGGCATTTGGACCAACCGACCGCATTGGCCAGTTGACCATGCGCAACCTGGACATTGCAGATACCCGAGCCAAGCTAGACCTTTACCGCCGTCAGGGGCAAATCGAAGGCGGCCAGTTCGAACTGGCTTAGTTGAAGTTTTGTTGCAGCGGGTCACTGGGAAACCGGTGACCCGTTTCGCTTATCTGGCAGAGTCGGTTTCCGGATCCCCTCGCCCCTACCGCCTAGCATTTGCGGCTGCAACACCGTCATCGAAAAGTTCGCGCACCAGTTGCTCATCGGCCAACTCCATGTCCACCAATACAGCCGGGTAGTTGGCAAAATGCGGGCTAACAAAACATGAACCGGGTACGGTCTGAACCCAAGCGTCACGAGTCATCAGATCAGGCATGTGCACTGCCATAACTCGCCCTTGCGGAGCACTCTCCCCCAAAGCAGCGAGATCTTTTTTACTAAGCGGACGTTCCCAGGCCACAGCCTTACCGTTTAGGCACCACTCACGTTTGGGTGCGGTTGGTTGGCCAGTGCCATCGATGATTTTGCAGCCGTCAAACTCTGCGGCAAGGGCGTCTACGAATTCCCACTCAACCATTAGTTAATGGTACGTGCCCGAGATTGCGAACGAGCAATCGAGCCGGCACGGGAAACTGGCGATAGCGGCGCCCCCGAGATTGCGAACGAGCAATCGAGCCGGCACGCGAAACTGGAGAGAACGGCGCCCCCGGTAGGAATCGAACCCGATGTCCGCGACAGCGGACTAGCCCAGCAGAGTTGTGCAACTGGATTGAGTTGTGCGGAGACCAGCGCCCCCGGTAGGAATCGAACCTACGACCAAGAGATTAGAAGGCTCTTGCTCTATCCACTGAGCTACGGAGGCATGCTCAGGGGTAAACCAGAGCAACAACTAGTTTATTGGGCAACGACTCATCGATGTTTTCTGCAAAATACCGTCCAGTTCTTGCAAAGAAACTGCAAAACACCGTCACATGAATGTAACGGAAATGTTAATTAGTGATTTT
>Ga0228703_1000463_pt1 | contig 29933 bp, 26 predicted proteins | sample McNCre217_Aug_MG_3_FD_178020 | JGI IMG/M metagenome (GOLD analysis project Ga0228703, IMG submission 178020) | Freshwater microbial communities from McNutts Creek, Athens, Georgia, United States - 29-17_Aug_MG | ecosystem: Environmental > Aquatic > Freshwater > Creek | place: USA: Georgia...
ACAACGCCAACGCGTCGCCATGGGACGCGCGATTGTGCGTAACCCCCAAGTCTTCTTATTTGATGAACCCCTTTCCAATCTCGACGCCAAATTGCGTGTCGCGATGCGCAGCGAAATCAAAGAACTGCACCAGCGTCTCAAAACCACGTCGATTTACGTCACCCACGACCAAATCGAGGCGATGACCATGGGCGACAAAATCGTGGTGATGCGCGATGGCCGTATTGAGCAGACTGGTTCTCCGCTAGATTTGTATGACATGCCAGCTAACCAGTTTGTCGCGGGCTTCATCGGCTCCCCTGCTATGAATTTCCTACCTTGCATTGTGCGTCGCACTGGTGGCACTGCGCGTATCGAGTTGTCAGATGGCACTTTGCTAGATGCACCTCAGGGTTCGGGTGGTGTCGATGGACAAGCTGCGATTTTTGGCACACGCCCAGAACACTTAACACTCGCCAACTCTGGTGGAATTTCTGCTCGGGTAGTGGTGATGGAGCCTACTGGTATGGATACTTTTGTCGCTTGCCGCCACGGCAACACAGAGTTGTCTGCGGTTTTTAGAGAGCGCCATGATTTCGCACCCGACAGCACTATCCATTTGGTGCCTGACCTTGCACGCGCGCATTTGTTTGATGAGCAAACAGGTGCCCGTCTCTCCGCTTAATTTTTTCCCCGTTGTCAGTCCGTTTTAATTCATCCAAAGGAGACTATTCATGACTAATTTCAATCGACGGAATTTTCTAGGAAGCACTGCTACGGTTGCAGCTGCCTCCTCGACACTTGGCGCAGGTGCATTGAGCTTTGCACCCGCTGCCCAAGCACAAACCATGAGCTTCAAGCCTGAGAAAGGCGCTAAGTTGCGCGTCTTGCGTTGGAGCCGTTTTGTGCAAGGTGATATCGATGCCTACATGGCAAACGTAAAAAAATTCACCGATGCCACGGGTGTGGAAGTCCGCGTTGACAACGAAGGTTGGGAAGACGTTCGCCCCAAAGCGGCCGTTGCTGCCAACACCGGCGCTGGTCCAGACATTATTTTGTCGACCAATGACGATGCCAACTTGTATCCAGAAAAATTACTCGACGTCACAGACTTGTGCGAGTACCTAGGCAAAAAATACGGCGGCTTTTATCCAGCTGCCCAAACTTATCTCAAGCCCGATGGCAAAAAATGGATTGGCGTGCCCTTAGGTGCTGCAGGCGCGATGATGGTGTATCGCCAAAGCATGTTGAAAGCCGCAGGTTTTGACAGCTTCCCTAAAGATACCGATGGCTTTTTGCGCATGGCCAAAGCCCTTAAAGAAAAAGGCACACCAGTTGGTTTCGCGCTCGGCAATGCCACTGGCGATGGCTTGTGGTGTAACTGGTTGATTTGGGCATTCGGTGGCAAATTGGTCGATAAAGACAACAAGGTGGTGATCGACAGTCCTGAAACCATCAAGGCTTTGGAATATGCCAAAGAGCTCTATAACTACATGATCCCAGGCACCTTGTCGTGGCTCGACCCCAATAACAACAAAGCATTCTTGGATGGCCAAATCAGTGTCACCAACAACGGCATCTCGATTTACTACGCCACCAAGAATTCTCCAGACCCCAAAGTGCGTGAACTCAATCCTGACGTTTACCACGCGAACTATCCCATCGGCCCTGTCGGTGTGGCCACTGAATCACATTTGTTCTTCAACCAAATGATCATGAAGTACACCAAGTATCCGCAAGCTGCCAAAGAGTTCTTGCGCTTCATGATGGAGAAAGAGCAATTTGATCCTTGGCTCACTGCAGCTGGTGGTTATATCGCCCAGCCTTTGGCAGCTTATGAGAAAACGGCTATTTGGACGTCTGATCCTAAGCACACACCTTACCGCGATTGCGTCAAAAACATGCGCCCCGCTGGCTATGCTGGCAAATTAGGCTACGCCTCTGCAGGCGCAGGTGCTGACTTCATCGTCGTCAACATGGTGGCAGAAGCCGCAAGCGGCTCCAAGACACCCAAAGAAGCCGCAGAGCGCGCCCAAAAGCGTGCTGAGCGTTACTACAAAGTCTAAAGAAGATCCCTGAAACCACTGCCCCTATGACGACACCCTTACTCGAGAAACTTCAGAACAGCCGCAATGTGCTGGGCTTGATATTTATGCTGCCAGCCGCGGTGCTGCTGCTGCTGTTTCTGACGTACCCCTTGGGTTTGGGTGTATGGCTCGGATTTACCGATGCCAAGGTGGGGCGGCCCGGTGAATGGATTGGAATTGAAAACTATATTTTTCTAGCGGGTGACAGTGTCACCCAGCTAGCGCTTTTCAATACCTTGTTCTACACCACGATTGCCAGTGCCGTGAAGTTTTTTCTAGGCCTTTGGCTGGCTTTATTGCTCAATAAAAATATCCGCTTCAAATCATTTTTCAGGGCCATTATTTTGTTGCCCTACATCGTTCCCACGGCTTTGTCTGCCATCGCGTTTTGGTGGATTTTTGATTCGCAGTTCTCCATCATCAGTTGGGGACTGGTCAAGATGGGATTCATTGACAAATACATCGACTTCCTCGGCGACCCTTGGAATGCGCGCTTCTCCACGATCGTAGCCAACATCTGGCGCGGTGTGCCCTTTGTTGCAATTACTTTGTTAGCTGGATTGCAAACGATTTCGCCTTCGTATTACGAAGCCTCTGCCATTGATGGCGCCACGCCATGGCAACAGTTCTACCACGTGACATTGCCCTTGCTCACACCCATCATCGCGGTGGTCATGACCTTCTCTGTGTTGTTCACGTTCACAGACTTCCAACTAATCTATGTCATCACACGCGGCGGGCCTTTGAATGCCACGCACTTGATGGCAACTCTGTCGTTCCAACGCGCCATTTCAGGCGGCGCACTTGGGGAAGGTGCAGCCATCTCGATTGCGATGGTGCCCTTCTTACTGGCAGCAATTATGTTTAGCTACTTCGGCCTCCAAAGACGCGCATGGCAACAAGGAGGTGATGACAAATGAGCCAAGACCAAAGCGATACCGTGGGCATGTCCTATTTGGACAGCCGTTCACGCCAATTCTTCACGACTTACTTGCCACTCCTGGTGTTTTTGTTCGTGTTGCTGTTTCCTTTTTATTGGATGGGCGTCACCACATTCAAGCCTGATAACGAATTGCTGTCGCGTGACGGCAATCCTTTTTGGATCGTTGCACCTACTCTCGCGCACATTGAAAAGTTGCTGTTTAAAACGGAATACCCACAGTGGATGTGGAACACGGTGGTGGTGTCTGTCACTGCCACGTTCTTCTCATTACTCGCCTCAGTGTTCGCTGCCTATGCGATTGAGCGCTTGAGGTTTTCGGGTGCTAAAAATGTAGGCCTTGGTATTTTCTTGGCGTACTTGGTTCCACCGTCAATTTTGTTTATCCCATTAGCCTCAGTGGTGTTTCAAATGGGATTGTTTGATACCCGATTGGCGCTCATCCTCACCTATCCCACCTTCTTGATTCCATTTTGCACCTGGTTGCTGATGGGCTACTTCCGCTCTATTCCTATGGAATTGGAAGAATGCGCTTTGATTGATGGCGCCAACCGTTGGCAAATTTTGGTCAAGATCATCTTGCCATTGGCTGTGCCAGGCTTGATTTCTGCCGGCATCTTTGCTTTCACGCTGTCTTGGAATGAATTTATTTACGCCCTCACCTTTGTGTCATCCAGCGAAGTGAAAACCTTGCCAGTTGGTGTGGTCACTGAATTGGTTGAAGGTGATGTCTACCACTGGGGCGCACTGATGGCAGGCGCCCTCTTCGGCTCACTGCCAGTGGCGCTGATCTACTCGTTCTTTGTGGAGTACTACGTATCCGGCATGACCGGATCGGTCAAAGAATAATCAGGATTTTTTCAGCCAACGCACCAAGTGCTCGGCGGCGTCTGCATCGCCTAAACCTGATTTTGCAGACGCTTCAAAATTTGCCATTGCAAGTTCTGTCAGCGGAAGTTTTCTGTCCAACGTGTGCGCGTGTGTGCGCATCGCGTTCAAGTCTTTGATCACCGTATTGAGTGTCACGTTAACCGTATCGGACTTACCGTCGATCAAGGATTGCGCAATAAAAGCCCCACGGTTCTTCAACAAGTTAGGGCCACCTGAAGTCTCTGAAAAAATATCGACCACGCGCTTGGGATCTAAGCCCAGTGGTTGGATCAGTGACAAAGCTTCGGCAAAGGTATGCCAATACACCAGCAATGGCAGATTGATGGCCAACTTCATCATGGAACCCGCGCCATGGTTACCCACATGCTCCACCCGCTTGCACATTTGTTCTAGCAAAGGTTTGGCTATGGCTAAGTCTTCTGCACTGCCGCCCACAAATCCGATTAACTTACCTTCTTTTGCTGGGCCAATACTTCCGCCTACGGGACACTCTAAATATTTCACGCCAACTTTTGAGGCCTTCTCTGCCATCACGGCTTGTTTATCTGGCGAAATCGTGCTCATCTCAATGATAAGTTTGCCAGGTGCAGGTGCAGACAAAAGTCCATGCGCAGAGAAATACACATCATCAAGCGCTTGCTCGTTGGTTAACAAGCAAAGCACGATGTCCGATTGTTGAATCAAGTCTCTTGCAGTGGCACACCACGTGGCGCCCAAGTCAATTGCAGCCTTTGCTTTCGCCTCGGTTCGGTTCCATACCAACACGTCATGGCCAACAGACTTCAAGCGCGCTGCAATCGCAGTGCCCATTTTTCCGGTTCCAGCGATACCAATTTTCATAATTTTTTACTCCAGTTTCATGTCACGAATCACGGCACGGAATTGGTCCATTTGCCGTTTCAAAATTGCGTCCTGCTCTGCAGGTGTCGATCCAACTCCCTCTGCGCCTAAATCAGCAAGGCGTTTGGCTACATCGGGGTTGCGCACCGCAGCGATGATCTCGCGGTTCAAGCGGTCGATGATGTCTTTGGGTGTTTTAGCGGGCGCGAACACACCGTTCCAACCTTCTAGCTCCAACCCAGGAAATCCCAACTCTTTGACGGTGGGCACATCAGGTAATCCAGCGATACGCTTGGTAGCGGTGGTTGCTAATGCACGCAAAGTTCCTGCTTTAATTTCAGCCAAGGATGAAGAGAGTTGGTCACCGCCCACTTGAATGCGACCCGATAGCAACTCTTGCTTTAAAGGCGCAGCACCTTTGTAGGGCACATGTTCCATTTCAATTTTGGCGTCGCGCTTATACGATTCACCTAAGACGTGCATTGCCGATCCAGGACCGGTAGAGCCATAGTTGTATTGCAAACTTTTGTTAGTTCTCAATAGATTCGCTAACTCGCGAAGGTCTTTGGCTGGGATGCCAGGATTAGCCGTCCACACAAATGGAACATAGACAGCGATAGATACCCCAGCGAAGTCGGTATCTACATTGAATGGGGATCTGTTATTCAAGGTCTGAGCAACGGATGACAAAGGAAATGTGATGTTGTGCATCAGGATGGTGTAACCATCGGGGGCAGCTTTCGCAACCAAGTCTGCACCGATCGCACCTCCTGCACCACCGCGGTTATCGACCACCACAGGTTGGCCCATAGATTCGCTCATGCGTTGGGCCACGATGCGGGCCACGATGTCGGTCGTTCCGCCTGCAGGGAACGGCACGATCATTTTGATCGGCTTGGATGGATATGCCTGCGCAAGTGCCAAGCTTGGCAGCGTTGCCACGCAAATTGTGGCTGCCAACACGGCTAACAAGCGATGCATGGCTTTTCTTTTGAAATGCATATGTGTCTCCTTTTTAGTCATAGTGGACCTGCTTTAACCTACGTTTCACTATCGCATAAGGGCTTTCCGAGCTTTGGTCCCATAAGCGACAAAACAAGGAGGGGTTTGCCATAGAGGGGTTATCCCCACTGACAAAAATGCACGCAAATGCCATGATCATGCGCACTTTGTTTAGGAGACATTTACTATGACACGTCGCGTATTTTCTAAATCTTTACTCGCCCTCTCACTAGGCTTAACCCTTGTGGGTTCTGCTGTTGCCCAAAGCTATCCATCTCGTCCCATCACCATGGTGGTGCCATGGGGTGCTGGTGGCGGAACGGACGCTACCGCGCGCATCGTGGCAGCTTTGATGGAAAAAGAAATGGGCCAACCGGTCAACGTTGTGAACCGCACTGGCGGTAACGGTGTGGTGGGGCACTCTGCCATCGCTACAGCACCTGCTGACGGCTACACGATCGGCATGATCACTGTTGAAATTTCGATGATGCACTGGGCTGGATTGACGGAACTCAATCCGAAAGACTACACACCGTTGTCTTTGATGAATATTGACCCCGCTGCGGTCACCGTGCGCGCAGATTCACCATACAAAACTGTTAACGATTTGTTGAACGCAGTCAAAGCCAACCCTGGTAAGTTCAAAGCGTCAGGTACAGGTCAAGGCGGTATTTGGCATTTGGCACTGGCTGGTATGTTGAAAGACCAAAAATTGTATGTCAGCGCTGCACCTTGGGTGCCATCTAACGGCGCCGCACCTGCGATGAACGATTTGGCAGCAGGTGGTGTCGAGTTTGTAACTTGCTCATTGCCTGAATCACGCGCACTGATCGATGCAGGAAAAGCGCGCCCACTTGCGGTGATGGCTACCCAAGCATCTGCTTTGTATCCCAATGTGCCTACGTTGAAGTCAGCCACTGGAAGTAATTGGACGATTGGTGCTTGGCGCGGTATTGCAGGTCCTAAAGGACTGCCAGCAGATGTGCAAGCCAAGCTTGGCGCAGTGCTCAAGAAAATCTATGATAGCCAAGACTACCAAGGCTTTATGCAACAACGTGGTTTTGGTGTGGTCTACGCAGACTCCAAAGGCTTTGAGCAATTCATGGCCAAGGGTGATGCCGATATGGGTGTTGTGATGAAGTCACTTGGATTAGCCAAATAAATTTACTATGAAATTCAATGACGCCCTCAGTGGTTTTGCGCTGTTAGCGCTTTCTCTACTCATACTTTTTACGGTCAGAACCTATCCAGACATACCAGGGCAAAACATTGGCCCTGGTGCCTTTCCTGGTTTGTTGGCTTGGTTGTTAGCACTTTGCTCGGTCATTTTGATTATCAAGGGGCTTAAAAACAAAAAGCATGAGTATTGGGCTGTTCGGGGCGCATGGATGAAATCATGGTTCCATTTGCGCAACTTCATTGTCACTCTTGCATGCTTGTTGTTCTACATCTTTGCATCTGACTTTTTAGGTTTCTTGATATGCGGAATCTTGATTTTGTCCGTCATGTTTGCCGCCCTTGAAGTACGCGCTAAATGGATTTTTCCCATTGCTATTGTGGTGACTTTTGTGGTGCACACCATTTTTTATAAGGGGCTACGTGTCCCCTTGCCTTGGGGGCTGTTGATGCCCATTCAGTGGTAATCGAGAAAGCGCACTATGACTACTGCTGTTTTATTGCAAGCCTTTTGGCTGGTGTTTGACCCGTACGTATTACTGGTCATCATGTGCTCGGCGTTATTCGGCTTATTTGTAGGCTGTATACCGGGTTTGAGTGCGACGATGGCTACGGCTTTGCTGGTGCCTATCACGTTTTTTATGGCACCTGTGCCAGCGATTGCGGCGATCGTTACGGCCACTGCTATGGCTATTTTTTCTGGCGATATTCCAGGCGCATTGCTACGTATTCCTGGCACACCGGCTTCTGCGGCTTATACCGACGAGGCGTATCAGATGACCTTGAAGGGTCAAGCTGAAATTGCCTTGGGTGCTGGCTTGGTGTTTTCTGCGATCGGTGGGTTGTTTGGCACCATCGTGATGGTGTTGTTCTCACCTGGATTGGCAGAGATTGCGCTGAAGTTTTCTTCGTTTGAATATTTCTGGTTGGTCGTACTCGGCTTAGCAGGTGCGGTGTTCATTGGCAATACGAGCGTGTTGAAGGCTTGTATTTCTTTGTTACTCGGATTGCTCATTGCTTGCATTGGTTTGGAAAATCCAGCAGGTATGCCACGCTTCACCTTTGGCCTCAAAGAGTTGATGAGCGGCGTGGAATTGATTCCTATGATGGTGGGTATGTTTGCGGTGTCTGAGTTGCTGCGCTACATCACCAATATGGATCCCCCACCCATGATCGCAACCGAGAAGATTGGTAATATTTTTTCGGGCATGTGGGGCTTACTCAAGAAGTACCCTTGGGCGTTGATTCGCGGCAGTGCTTTGGGCACCATCATTGGTATCCAGCCTGGTTCTGGAGCGGATATGGCGTCATGGCTGAGTTATGCCATGAGTAAAAAATTCTCGGATGAGCCAGAAAAGTTTGGCACAGGCCATGTGGAAGGCATTGTTGAATCCGGGGCTGCCAATAACTCTTCCTTGGCAGGTGCCTGGATACCGGCGATTGTGTTTGGTATCCCTGGCGACTCGATCACTGCGATTGCGATTGGCGTGTTGTATTTGAAAAACATGAACCCTGGGCCGATGATTTTCATCAACAACCCAGAGAATATTTACGCCATCTTTTTGGTCTTTATATTGGCCAACATCATCATGGTGCCTTTGGGGTGGTTGACCGTGAAAATCGCGACAAAGATATTGCGTGTGCAACGCAATATCTTGATGCCCATCATTTTGCTGTTTTGTATCGTTGGCTCTTTCTCGATCAACAACTCGGTATGGGGTGTTTTCCTCATCTTGTTCTTCGGGGTGGTGTCCTTCATCTTTGAAGAAAACGGGTTCCCCGTTGCCCCTGCCATCTTGGGCGTGGTGCTCGGCACGATGATGGAAGAGAACTTTGTGACCTCAATGATCAAGTCAGACGGCGACCCTTGGGTCTTCTTCACCCGTCCGATTGCCATGTGGCTCGCGATTAGCACCATCATCATCTTGCTTTGGCCAGTGGGCACTTGGGCCTATGACCGGATCAAGAATGGTCCAGCGCCTGAGCCGTCTCGCTGATCAGCAACTATCCTGCAAACCAATCAAAAATGCCTCGCATAGCGAGGCATTTTTTGTGTCTTTTATTTAACTTGAATGTCAGTTAAATCGTCACACCACCATCAACCACCAAGCTTTGACCTGTGACGTAAGAGCCTGCTTGCGAGGCCAAGAAAACTGCAGCGCCAGCGATTTCATCTGGATCACCAATACGCCGCAATGGGGTTGACACCATACGTTCTTTCAACATCGCCTCGTCTTCCCACAATGCGCGTGCAAAGTCTGTTTTGATGAGGCCGGGTGCAATGCAATTGACCCGCACATTGTGCGGACCGTATTCGACCGCTAGGTTGCGCGCGAGCTGCATATCAGCGGCTTTGCTGATGCAATAAGCACCGATCACGGGCGAACCACGTAACCCGCCGATGGAAGACACGATGATGATGGAGCCAGCTTTGCGCTGGATCATCTGAGGCGCCACCAAATTGATCAACCAATGGTTGGCCACGATGTTGTTGTCCAGAATTTTGCGGAACTGCTCGTCGGCAATACCCGCTTGGGGACCGTAATAAGGGTTGCTCGCGGCATTGCAAACCAAGACATCTACCTTGCCCCAATGGCGCTCGGTCTCGGCAACCAAGTTGGCCAAGTCGTCTTTGGAAGAAATATTGGCAGCAATGGCTATCGCACGGTCTTTGCCATATGTATCTTGGATGGTTTTGACCACCTCTTCGCAAGCAGCGACTTTGCGGGACGACACGACGACTTTGGCGCCATGTTCTGCCATCCTTAATGCAATGGCACGACCTATGCCGCGCGAAGAACCAGTGATGATGGCGACTTGGCCTTCCAGATTAAATAAATTCACGCACGTATTCCTTGAATGATGACGTTAAAGACAGGAAAAAACTAAAGGACGGTTTAAGCCAGTATTACTCGGCTTTTACCCCAGCAGCAGAAATCACTTTGGCCCATTTCACAATTTCTTCGTCCAAAAATTTGCCTGCTTGTTCGGGCGTGTTACCGACCGACTCGATACCTAGCGCTTCAAACTTTGCCCGCAACTCAGGGGTGTTGATAGCTTTGGCCGTTTCAGCCGACATCCGGTTCACGATGTCCTTCGGCACAGCCGACTGGGTCAAGAAAAGCACCCAAGTCGATCCCTCGATTGCGGGGCCTCCGGCTTCTGCAATGGTTGGCACTTCTGAAGCACCTGGAACGCGTTTATTAGAAAAAACTGCCATAGCCTTGATTTTTCCGCTGCGTACATGGGGCATCAAAGCGCTAGGGGTATCCGTCAATATCTGCAAACTGCCACCCATCAAATCGTTGAGTGCTGGGGCCGTCCCTTTGTAAGGCACATGCACGATGTCTGCGTGGGTAACTTGTTTGAACAACTCTTGCGTTAAGTGCGCCGCTGCTCCTACACCGGAAGATCCAAAAGAAACCTTGCCCGGATTGGCTTTTGTGTAAGCGACCAACTCTTTCACATCTTTTACTGGCAAGTTGTTGTTGACCGTCATCAACAACGGTGCAATCCCGACCAGAGAAACGGGCGCGAAGCTCTTGACTGGGTCATAGGGAAGGCGCCCCGCGTACAACGTGGCGTTGGCTGCATGGGCGCCAATCACGGTGACAAAGGTATAGCCGTCAGGCGCGGCGCGGGCTGCGAGTTCCGCACCCAAGATGGAGTTGGCACCGGGCTTGTTTTCGATGACGATGGTCCAACCAGTTTGCTCCATGATTTTTTGCACCACCATGCGCGTGGCGTTGTCGGTGATACCGCCAGGGGTGTAGGGAATGATCCATTTGATCGGTTTGTTAGGCCATGCTTGGGCTTGTGCGAACAGCGGTAAGGCCAAACAAAAAGCAATAGTGCTTCGGCGCATCCAAGAAACTGTGCGTTTCTGGGTGGAAATGGGGTGCATGGTTGTCTCCTAATCCTGTGAAAGGGCCAGTTGTGTCGGGCTACACGGATTCTGACTGCTTAAAGGTAGAAAAGGCTTCGGGGTTTAACCTCTGATCGCGTCTGCTTGGTGACAGGACGCTTGCGGGATCTGGCGGCCATTCTTGCTGAGAACTACAAGTTGCAAAGCGCCAAGGCAATTGGCATTCAAAGCACTTTGCTACGCCCAGACTTGATTTCAGACAATTTCTTTTTGCCCTCCAAGCGTCTTTGCTTAGAGGCAAATGTCGGTTTTGTAGGGCGACGCTTCTTGGGCGGCTTCGCCACCGACTGCACCACATCCATCAAGCGCGCGAAAGCTTCGATGCGGTTCATGTCTTGGCTACGGTGTTCTTGGGCTTTGATGACCAAGACACCGTCGCGGGTGATGCGGTTATCGTTCAGCGCCAGCAAACGGTCTTTGACGCCGTCGGGCAAGGATGATGCGCCAATATCAAAACGCAAATGGATGGCACTAGAGACTTTGTTGACGTTTTGGCCGCCCGCCCCTTGCGCACGTACTGCGGTGATCTCCACCTCAGACTCATCAATTTGCAAGGCATCATTCAAAAGAAGTACTCCCGCACACCAAAATTATTTAAAAGGTCAGGCTTTGTCTAATCCCAATAGCCTGACAGCGTTGTCTTTCAAGATGCCGGGCATGACTTCTGGCTTGAAGCCAGCCACTTCAAAGTCTTTCATCCAGCGCTCGGGGGTAATGAGCGGGTAATCGCTACCAAATAAGACGCGGTCTTTGAGCAAGGTGTTGGCATATTGCACAAGCTGTTTGGGGAAATATTTGGGGCTCCAACCTGAGAGGTCGATCCAGACGTTCGGCTTGTGGGTCGCCACGCTCAACGCTTCGTCTTGCCAGGGAAAGCTCGGATGCGCCATCACGATTTGCATATCGGGCCAGTCGATGGCGACGTCGTCCAAATGCATGGGGTTGCTGTAGGCCAACCGTAAGCCACCGCCGCAACGCATGCCACTACCAATGCCGCTGTGGCCAGTATGAAAAATCGCGGGCAACTTGTAATGGTTGATGACGTCGTAAATCGGCCAAGCCATCTTGTCGTAAGGGTGGTAGCCCTGCACGGTAGGGTGAAACTTAAAGCCTTTGATACCGTCTTCTTTGATCAAGCGCTCCGCCTCGCGCGCGCCCATCTTGCCTTTGTGGGGGTCGATGCTGGCGAAGGCAATCATCATGTCGCTATTGGCTTTGGCGGCATCGGCGATTTCTTCATTGGGAATGCGACGGCGGCCGAGTTGGGATTCGCTGTCGACGGTGAACATGACCAAACCGATTTTCTTTTCACGGTAATACGCTACGGTTTCTTCAATGGTGGGACGGCGGTTTGAGCCAAAGTATTTGTCTGCCGCGCGGTCGTATTCCTCGCCATAGTTGTCAAAGGGGTTGCGACAACTGACCTCGGCATGGGTGTGGATGTCGATGGCGATGAGGTTTTTGTAGTCCATGCTGGCTTTCCTGTGGCGTGGGTTTCGAGGGTAAATCCTGATTAATTAGTTATCAGACATAACCATAATCCAAATAAGCGTCGAGCGCAAGCCGACAAACCCGAAGACGTTTGACAGACCCATCGCACTCTTAGACCTAGACACCTTCTTTGCCACCGATAACCACCCACTTAGTTAGAACATGAAATCCAACCCCGACATTCACTTAGAGATGCAAGGAAGCGTCGCCGTCGTGCGATTAACGCGCCCGACCAAGCGCAACGCTTTGAACGATGGACTGATCGCATCACTGCGCCACATATTCGAAAACCTGCCCCAAGAAGCTCGCGCCGCTGTGGTTGCTGGCGACGGTGACCACTTTTGTGCCGGGCTTGATTTGAGCGAACTCAAAGAGCGCGATGCAGGCGAAGGTCTCTACCACTCCCGTTCATGGCATGTGGCACTAGACCGCGTGCAATCTGGACCTGTTCCCGTCATCGCCGCTTTGCATGGTGCGGTGGTCGGTGGAGGTTTGGAGTTGGCCAGCGCCTGCCATATTCGTGTGGCGGACGAATCGACTTTTTATGCCTTGCCCGAAGGTACACGCGGTATTTTTGTCGGCGGCGGCGGTGCCGTGCGTATTCCACGCTTGATTGGTGTGGCCCGCATGACCGACATGATGCTCACAGGCCGTGTCTACAACGCACAAGACGGTGAACGCATTGGCATGGCGCAATATCTGGTTCCCACCGGAACTGCATTTGACAAAGCGATGGAGATCGCCCAGCGCGTGGCGACCAACGCGCCGCTGACCAACTATGCGCTGATGCACGCCCTGCCCCGTATCGCGGAGCAACCGGCTGACCAAGGTTTTTTCACAGAGGCCATGATGGCTGCCATTGCCCAGTCTGCCCCCGAAGCCAAGCAACGGGTACGCGACTTCTTGGAAGGCAAGGCCGCCAAAGTCGCCAAAACTTCCTAAAAAGCAAGACCCATGAGCACTCCCAAATTCAGACCCTTGAAGTTTGGCGTGACCCGCGTCCATATGCGCGAGGGTGCCAACGGCGTGCGCTACATGTCGGCCGACCAACAGCTGGCCGACTACCCCAGCCGCATGACCGACCGCCTCGCGCATTGGGCGAAAACCAAGCCCGAAACTACGATGCTGGCCAAGCGCGTCAAAAACGCTGATGGCAGTTTGGGCGATTGGCGACACATCAGTTACGCCGAAGCTTGGCAAAGTGCACGATCGATTGCCCAAGCCTTGATCAACCGCAGGCTGAGTACAGAGCGTCCTGTGGTCATCATGTCGGAGAACGACCTTGAGCACGCCTTGCTCTCGCTGGGTTGTCTGGTCGCTGGCGTGCCGTATTGCGCGGCCTCCCCCGCTTACTCCACCATCAGCCAAGATTTTGAAAAACTGCGCCACATCTTGACCACCTTGACCCCAGGTTTGGTCTTTGCTGCGGATGCCAAGCGCTACGGCAAAGCCATCGAAGCTGCAGTGGGCCAAGACATCGAAGTGGTGTTGCACAGCGGTGAAATCGCTGGACGCGCGACCACCACTTTTGCAAGCTTGCTCGCAACACCAGCCACCCCTGCGGTGGACGCCGCGATGCAAGCCACGGGGCCTTACACGATCGCCAAGTTTTTGTTCACTTCTGGCTCCACCAAATTACCCAAGGCGGTGATCAACACCCAGCGCATGTGGTGCGCCAACCAACAGCAAATGGCGCAATCCATGCCTGTGCTGGCTGAAACACCACCCATCTTGGTGGACTGGCTACCTTGGAACCACACCTTTGGCGGCAACCATAACTTCGGCATGGTGATGTACCACGGCGGCACGCTCTTCATAGACGAAGGCAAACCCACGACCGCTTTGATGGGCGAGACCTTGCGCAACTTGCGCGAGATTGCACCCACGGTCTACTTCAATGTGCCCACGGGCTTTGAAGCCATCGCCACCGCGATGAAAACCGACGACGCTTTGCGTAAAACCTTGCTCAGCCGCGTGCAAATGTTTTTCTACGCAGGCGCGGCATTGGCGCAACCCATTTGGGACAGCTTGCACGAAAGCCAAGAACGCGAAGTCGGCGAGCGCATCGTCATGGGCACTGGCTTGGGGATGACGGAGTCAGGCCCATTCGCGATTTTTGTCACCAGCCCCTTTGTAAAAGCGGGCGACTTGGGCGTGCCAACCCCTGGTATGGAACTGAAACTTGTCCCTAACAGCGACAAAGTAGAGGTGCGCTACAAAGGTCCGAACATCACCCCCGGCTATTGGCGCGCGCCACAGGAGACCGAAGAAGCTTTTGACGAAGAAGGCTTTTTTTGCACTGGCGACGCTGTGAAGTGGATCGATGAAAACGATGTCCACCAAGGCCTGAAATTTGACGGACGCATTGCCGAGGATTTCAAACTGGCTACGGGCACGTTCGTGAGTGTCGGCCCTTTGCGCAGCAAGATCATCGCCGCGGGTGCGCCCTATGTGCAGGACGCCGTTATCACTGGCTTGAACATGCACGAAGTAGGGGCCATGATTTTCCCGACCGCCGCTGTGCGGGGTTTGAGCGGACTTGGCGCTGAAGCGTCCATGGCCGAGGTCTTGGCTAGCGTCCCCGTGTTGGCGCATTTTCAAAATGTGCTCAACGGCTTGGCTAAAACTGCCACCGGCAGTGCCTCGCGCGTGGCGCGGATGGTGTTGCTCAGCGAGCCGCCCTCTATCGACAAAGGTGAGGTGACCGACAAGGGTTCGATCAACCAACGCGCGGTACTCAAGCATCGCGACACTTTGGTGCAGGCCTTGCACGCAGGTACTGCGCCGAATATTTTTTCCCCTCAAACTCATCCAGACCACTAGGAGACAACTATGCAAAACACCCGCCGTCAATTTATCCAAGCTGCCTTGGCCCCCGCCGCGGCCAGCGCACTTACCCCTTGGAGCGCATTTGCCCAAGGCGCCTTGCCTTTGGAATTAGTCAAGATCGTCAACGGATTCCCCGCGGGCGGAAGTGCGGACGTCACCAGTCGCCGCGTGGGCGACAAGATGGGTGGCACCAGCTACACCAAATCAGCCGTAGTCGAAAACAAAACAGGTGCTGCTGGTCGCATTGCAGTGGACACCGTGAAAGCGGCCAACCCAGATGGCGCCACCTTGTTGCTCACACCCTACTCCATGATGGCGATTTATCCGCACATTTACAGCAAGCTGAGTTACGACCCGTTCAAAGACTTCGTGCCAGTGGGCATGGCATCTATGTTGTCTCAGGGGTTGGCAGTTGGGCCCATGGTTCCAGCCACGGTCAAAACAGTTAAAGACTATTTGGCCTGGGCAAAAGCCAACCCCAACGATGCAAGTTACGGTTCTCCCGCGGCTGGGTCAACACCCCACTTTTTGGGTGCCTTATTGGGCTTGAATAACAACGTCGACCTTAAACATATTCCTTACCGTGGGTCTGTGCCAGGCATTGCCGACATGATTGGCGGTCAGTTGGCTTCTATGTTCACCCCACACGGTGACTTCATAGCGAATCACAAGGCGGGCAAGATTCGTATCATCGCAACTTCGGGCCGTACACGCTCCACTTTCGTTCCTGAAGTACCTACCTTCATTGAACAAGGCTTCCCCGACTTGATCGTTGAAGAGTGGTTCGGATTCTTTGCCCCAGCCAAAACGCCTGCGTCTGTCGTAACTGCAGCCAACGCAGCCATGAACCTTGCGCTCAAAGACAAAGGTGTGATCGAAGGTCTTGGTTTGTCTGGCATGGTGCCCGTGGGCGGCAGCCCTGAAGACATGGCCCGTGACATGAAGAAACAATTTGACGCATGGGGACCGATCGTCAAACGCATTGGGTTTACCGCTGAGTCTTAAATTGGACGCGGGGTATCTGCAAAGCTTGCTCGGCTACAACGCACGCCGAGCTTCGCTGGCCATCATCGAGCAATTCCACGTCGATATGGCCAGTTTTGATTTGCGGCCAGTAGATTTTTCTGTGCTCTCTTTAATTAGGCACAACCCAGGCATTACCTCGCGCCAGTTGTGCCATGCGCTCAATATCTTGCCACCCAATATGGTGGTGTTTTTGAAAAACTTCGAGAAGCGCCAACTGGTAGACCGCGCGCCCCATCCCACCGACGGACGTGCCATGGGTTTGACCTTGACAGAGAGCGGAGAGGCTTTGATGCAGCAAGCTGAGCAAACTGCCATGGACTCCGGGCTCAAAGCCACATCCGCTTTGACCGAGAACGAACGCCAAACTTTGTCGCGCTTGCTGCAAAAGATCTACCTGTGAGTACACTGGCAGGCTTTTTTGCTTGACTATTAAAAGGACGTCCCATGAACACCACCCCCTCCGGCTTGCAATTCACCGACTCCGTCGTGGGTGATGGCGACGAAGCTGCATCTGGCCAATTTGTCACCGTGCATTACACCGGCTGGCTGTACGAAGACGGCGAGCAAGGCGCCAAGTTTGACTCCAGCCGTGACCGCAACGATCCCTTTGAGTTTTCGCTTGGTGCTGGCATGGTCATCAAGGGCTGGGACGAAGGCGTCCAGGGCATGAAGATCGGCGGCCAACGCACGTTGATCATCCCGCCCGAACTCGGCTACGGCGCACGCGGTGCGGGTGGAGTCATCCCTCCCAACGCCACTTTGAAGTTTGATGTCGAATTGATCGCCGTCGAATAAGTTTTCTTTTGCATTACAAAAAAGGGGCTTCAGAGCCCCTTTTTGCTTCTCTTTGGCTGATTTTTGACCGTTTCCCTCTTGAACTTGTGGTTTTTGCCCTCAATTCTTAAACAGTTTCAGCCTCTATCTGATTACCTGTTCAAAGACTATGTCCGACCCACAATCTCACAACGACCCCTTGCATCCTTCGCAATCGCAAGGTCATGCCCAACCCGGCGACCCGGCTCACCCAACTGGAAGTTCCGCACCTGCCGGTGCGCAGTCAGCCGGTGCGCAGCCAGCCGGCGCACCACCATCCGAAGGTTCTGAGCCGCTAGACCCCTTGGCGGCCGCACAAGCTGAAGTAGCTATTCTTCAAGCCAAGGTCGCTGAATTGCAAGACCAGTTTGTCCGGGGCCAAGCAGAAGTGCAAAACGCCCGTCGCCGCGCGGACGAAGAAGTCTCCAAAGCGCGCAAGTTCGCACTCGAGAGCTTTGCTGACAGCCTGCTTCCAGTGCTCGACAGCTTAGAAGCCGGTCTCGCTATTCAAACCGCTACGCCCGAGCAAATTCGCGAAGGCGCTGAAGCCACGCTGCGCCAACTCAAGAGCGCCATGGAGCGCAACAAAATCATCGCGATCGACCCTGTTGCTGGCACCAAATTCGACCCCGCCCAACACCAAGCCATCAGCGTAGTGCCTGCCGAGCAAGAACCCAACACGGTTGTCTCTGTTTTGCAAAAAGGCTACTTGATCGCTGAACGTGTTTTGCGTCCTGCATTGGTGACTGTTTCTGCCCCTAAATAAACGGGCCACGTCAAAACCGCGCAAACACTTACGTAAACAAGCAAAAACACGACGCAAAGCCTTGAAATCGGAAAAGTTATCCACAACTGTTCCTCATCTGAATTGTTAGAAATTACCGGAGAAAAAAATGGGAAAAATTATCGGCATTGACTTAGGCACCACCAACTCGTGTGTGGCCATCATGGAAGGCAACAGCACCAAGGTGATCGAGAACGCCGAAGGCGCGCGCACCACCCCTTCCATCATTGCGTACCAAGAAGACGGTGAGATTTTGGTTGGCGCTTCGGCCAAACGCCAAGCCGTTACCAATCCACGCAATACCTTGTTCGCTGTCAAGCGCTTGATCGGTCGCAAATTTGCCGAAAAAGAAGTGCAAAAAGACATCGACCTGATGCCCTACACCATCGCCAAAGCCGACAACGGCGACGCATGGGTAGAAGTGCGCGGCAACAAATTGGCGCCTCCTCAAATCAGCGCTGAAATTCTGCGCAAGATGAAAAAGACAGCGGAAGACTACCTCGGTGAAGAAGTGACCGAAGCCGTCATCACCGTTCCCGCCTATTTCAACGATGCACAACGTCAAGCCACCAAAGATGCCGGACGCATCGCAGGTTTGGACGTCAAGCGCATCATCAACGAGCCCACAGCGGCTGCCTTGGCCTTTGGTTTGGACAAAACCGAAAAAGGCGATCGCAAGATTGCCGTGTATGACTTAGGCGGCGGTACGTTTGACGTATCGATCATCGAGATCGCAGACGTTGACGGCGAAAAACAATTTGAAGTGCTTTCCACCAACGGTGACACCTTCTTGGGTGGTGAAGACTTTGACCAACGCATCATCGACTTCATCATCGCGGAATTCAAGAAAGATTCTGGTGTTGACCTGTCAAAAGATGTTTTGGCCTTGCAACGCCTCAAAGAGTCTGCAGAAAAAGCCAAGATCGAACTCTCTTCATCGACTGGCACCGATATCAACTTGCCCTACATCACGGCTGATGCGTCAGGTCCTAAACATCTGAACATCAAACTCAACCGCGCCAAATTGGAGCAACTCGTCGAAGACTTGATCGAGCGCACGATTGCACCTTGCCGCACCGCCATCAAAGATGCGGGCGTGTCAGTCGGTGATATCGACGATGTGATCATGGTCGGCGGTATGACCCGCATGCCAAAAGTGCAAGACAAGGTCAAAGAATTCTTTGGTAAAGAGCCACGCCGTGACGTCAACCCTGACGAAGCCGTTGCTGTGGGCGCTGCGATCCAAGGACAAGTGCTCTCTGGCGACCGCTCTGACGTGTTGTTGTTGGACGTGACACCTTTGAGCTTAGGTATCGAAACCTTGGGCGGTGTGATGACCAAGATGATCACCAAGAACACCACCATCCCCACCAAGTTTGCCCAAACATTCTCTACTGCGGACGACAACCAGCCTGCCGTGACCATCAAGGTTTACCAAGGTGAACGTGAGATGGCTTCTGGCAACAAATCTTTGGGTGAATTCAACCTCGAAGGTATTCCGCCAGCACCACGTGGTACACCACAAATTGAAGTGAGTTTTGACATTGACGCCAACGGCATCTTGCACGTCGGCGCCAAAGACAAAGCCACAGGCAAAGAAAACAAAATTACTATCAAGGCCAACTCTGGTTTGTCGGAAGAAGAAATCCAGCAAATGGTCAAAGACGCTGAACTCAATGCGGCTGAAGACAAGAAAAAATTGGAAATCGTGCAGTCACGTAACCAAGCCGATGCCGCTGTGCACAGCGTCAAGAAGAGCTTGACCGAGCACGGCGACAAACTTGAGGCTGGCGAGAAAGAAAAAATCGAAGCTGCCGTCAAAGAAGTTGAAGACGCTTTGAAAGGCGAAGACAAAGCCGAGATCGATGCAAAAACCGAAGCATTGATGACTGTTTCTCAAAAGCTGGGTGAAAAGGTCTATGCCGACATGCAAGCCCAACAAGCTGCTGCGGGCGGCGCACCTGGCGCAGCAAACGAGAGCGCCAAGCCTGCTGACGACAACGTCGTTGACGCAGAGGTCAAAGAAGTCAAAAAAGGCTAATTCTTTTTAGCTCCGTGCGCCGCGCCACGGCCCCATAAGGGCCTGCGCGGCGTTGGCATATTTCACAGCAACTACACCATGGCTACTAAACGCGACTTTTACGACATTTTGGGTGTCCCCAAAAATGCCAGCGACGACGAAATCAAAAAGGCTTATCGCAAACTAGCGATGAAGCACCACCCTGACCGCAACCAAGGCGACGCCGCCAAAGAAGCAGAAGTCAAGTTCAAAGAGTGCAAAGAAGCCTATGAAATGTTGTCCGACCCGCAAAAGCGCGCAGCCTATGACCAATACGGCCATGCAGGTGTAGATCCCAATATGCGCGGTGGCCCTGGCGGCGCAGAGTTTGCAGGTGGGTTCGGTGAAGCGTTTGGCGATATCTTCGGTGACATCTTTGGCCAAGCACGTCGCGGTGCGGGTGGCCGTCAGGTTTACCGTGGCAATGACTTGAGCTACGCGATGGAAATCACGCTAGAAGAAGCCGCCAAAGGAAAAGACGCTGAAATACGCATACCCGGTTGGGACGAATGTGACCCATGTCACGGCACGGGCGCCAAACCAGGAACCTCTGCCAAAACTTGTACGACCTGTAACGGCAGTGGCCAAGTGCAAATGCGCCAAGGTTTTTTCAGCGTGCAACAAACCTGTCCACATTGCCGTGGTTCAGGCAAGATCATTCCTGACCCCTGCAACACTTGCCACGGTCAGGGCAAAGTCAAAAAACAAAAAACACTCGAAGTCAAAATTCCAGCCGGCATTGACGACGGTATGCGCATACGCAGTACTGGCAATGGCGAACCAGGCACCAATGGTGGCCCATCGGGTGACTTGTTCATCGAGATCCGCTTGAAGAAACACGACATCTTTGAGCGCGATGGCGATGACTTGCATTGCTCTGTTCCCATCAGCTTCACTACTGCCGCGTTGGGTGGAGAAATTCGTGTGCCTACACTTTCAGGTGAAGCGGCCATCGATATTCCGGAAGGCACGCAAAACGACAAGCAGTTCCGCCTGCGCGGTAAAGGCATGAAAGGTTTGCGTTCGAGCTTTCCTGGAGACTTGTATTGCCATATATCCATCGAGACGCCAGTGAAACTCACTGAGCATCAACGCAAGTTGTTGAAAGAATTAGACGAGTCTCTGAAAAAAGGCGGGACCAAGCACTCGCCGGCTGAAGGTGGCTGGGCGGATAAGTTGAAGCGATTCTTTAACTGATCGCCAACTCAGTCATCTTTACGCCGCGGTATTTCTTTTAGCAAATGCTTTTTGAATGCCAAAGCCAAAGGTGACAATTTCTTACTCGCTGGGTGAACAATGTGCCAAGCGGAAGCCAAAGGAAATCCTTCGACATCAATGACACGGACTCCGTGTTCTTTGATGTGTCCGTGCAGAGCATGGCTAGAAACCAAACCTAGGCCTAGACCGCCCGCCACTGATTCTTTAAGCGCTTCGTTGCTTCCGAGCTCAAGCCGAATATCTGGCCGAAATTTTTTCTTGCTGAAAAATTGATCGCCTGTCATACGTGTTCCTGAGCCTTTTTCTCTCAGAATAAATCTTCTCTTGGCCAATTCATTCAAAGGCACTGCGATTCGCTTTGTTAATGGATCAGATGTCGAGGCAATCACGACAATCGGATTGGGCATAAATATCTCATCCTTCAAATCCAAATCACTTGGTGGCTTAGACATGATGTAGATGTCGTCCATGTTGTCGCGCAGACGTTGCACGACTCCATCACGGTTGATGATTTCGAGCGAAACGTCAATATCTGGGTGTTTTTTACAAAAACTTCCCACTAAGCGCGGCATGAAGTACTTTGCTGTACTTACTACCGCCACCCTTAACTTGCCTCGGGAAAGCCCTTTGACTGCATCAACATTCTGCTCAAATGCATCCCAGCTTTGTGCGACAGCGCGTGCAGTTGCAGCAAGCTCTTTACCCATATCTGTGAGATAGATTTTTTTACTCACTACTTCATAAAGCGGCAAACCGACTGATTCGGTAATGTCCTTAAGTTGCATGGACGCAGTAGGTTGCGTGACATGCATGAATTTGGCGGCAGCACTAACACTGCCTGTTTCAGCCAGTGCCAAAAATAATTTGAGTTGTCGAAATGTGATATTCATAGATTTTTATCTATACAAAAGCATATAAGAATCGATTTTACAAGTATTGCGTATTTTTCTAACATCATCGCAATGGAAAAACAAATATGCAAAACCTACTAGACCCCGCGATACTTTTTTTTGTAATAGGCGTGCTTGCAGGCACCGTCAAGTCCAATCTTGAGATTCCACCTGCGATCTCACGATTCTTATCTTTGTATTTGCTGATGGCGCTTGGACTCAAAGGAGGTTTTGCGCTTTCGCATTCAGGACTCACCACCCATGTTGGAATCAGCCTTGCAGCAGCCATCACACTTGCCATCTGCATTCCGCTAATGGGTTACTGGGCTCTGAGGCGCTTTATTTCTGGATTTGACGCAGCGGCAGTTGCGGCAACTTATGGATCAGTCAGCGCAGTGACCTTCGTGACGGCAGTTCAGTATCTTGAAAACCACCAAGTCATGTACGGTGGGCACATGGCTGCAGCGATGGCGCTGATGGAATCCCCCGCCATCATCATGGCTGTTATTTTGGCTAACTCATTACGGCAAAAAACCACTACGCAAATGATGCTACTTGGTTCAGGAGTAGCAGGATTGAACAGCCCTACCAATAATCAAAGCTCTTCGTTTGGAAAAATTCTTCACGAGTCCTTTACGGATGGCGCACAACTGCTATTACTTGGAGCCATGGTGGTTGGCTTAATCACTGGGGACACAGGAAAGGCTGCAATGCAACCCTTTTCAGGCGATTTATTCAAAGGCATGCTTTCCTTCTTTCTTTTAGATATGGGCTTGATGGCGGCTCGTAATCTGCCGCAAGTTCAAGGTAAGTCGCCCGTATTAATTGCCTATGCAGTATTAGGGCCGATTGCACATGCCAGTCTCGCCTTAGGTCTAGCTTTACTACTTGGACTGCCAGCGGGTGACGGCGCATTGCTCATGGTGCTTTCTGCAAGCGCATCCTATATTGCAGTGCCTGCCGTTTTAAGGTTTGCTATTCCCGAGGCAAAGCCCTCTATTTACTTTGGTCTGAGTTTGGGAGTTACTTTCCCATTGAATATTTTGTTTGGAATCCCACTTTATGTAGGTCTGGCTGAGACATTGCTCATTTGAAAACGGTATGGAAAAGTCAAATTTATGAAAAAGTCCGAATCTATTTCTTCTGTAGTGCGCATCATTTGCAAAAGCACTTTGGCAATTTCACTGTCGATCTCGTATGCACACAGTATGCAAACCGTTTTTAGCCTGCAAGAACTTGAAGGATTGATGTTGGCTAACAGCAAGGCCATTCAAGGTGCATCTAATGCAGTCGAATCTGCACGCTTCGCTGTCAAAACAGCCCAAGCTATTCCTAATCCACACATTGAGGTTTTGAACGGAACAAGAACACCCAGAGCCGCCACGACGAATACCGACGGCTCACTCAAGACTATCAGCATCAACCAAGACTTAGATATGCCCTGGCATAGGTTTCCACGCGTAGATGCGGCCACTGCCAATTTAAGCGCGGCGCAAGCCAATGAAGCTGCATTTAAATCTGACATGCTCGCCAAACTGCGGGTTCGGTATTTCGAACTTATTAGAAGACTAGCTGAAGAAAGAGCTAGCAAAGAAGACAGTAAGCTCATGGAAGGCATACGCAGTCGCATAGCCTTGCGCGTAGAAACCGGTGAGGCGGCGCGATTTGAATTGTTTAAGGCCGATGCCGAATTACTCAATACACAAAAACTCGCCCAATCTGCCGAGTCTCGCATCAAACATGCCCGTGCTGGTCTGCGCGCCTTGGTCGGACCGCAATTACCAGAAAATTTTTCTATCCATGATTTTGGCGTTGAACTTCCTCCACCCCAACCCATTGAAAAAATTCGCGACCATATCCTTAAAAACAACCCGGAGTTGATGCGTGCGCGCGCAGAACGTCAACAATTAGACAGCAAGCTGACGCAAGAAAAAGCATTCCGTTTTCCTAAGGTTGCACTGCGCGCTGACCAAGACCTTGATTCCGAATACAAACATAAGCGTATAGGCATTGCCTTGACTCTACCCCTGTGGGATTGGCGCAGCGGTCCCGTAGGCGAAGCATCAGCCCGCCTGTCGCAAGCTGTCAATGAATTGGCTTTCCAAGAGTTTTCTTTAGTGCAATCACTAGAAGCCGCATACCAACAATATGAAATAGCTCAATCGCAAATGTTTGCACTCGAGTCAGGCATTGTTAGACAAGCGGCAAACGCAGTTCGCGTTGTAGAAATTGCCTATAAAGCCGGTGAGAAAGGCTTTTTAGAAGTTCTAGATGCGCAACGCGTATTCAGAGCCGCTAGAAATGAACTGATCGTTGCTCGCTTTGAACTCGCCAGCGCCTGGACTGAGATAGAGCGTTTACGAGCGACCGTCCCGGATAACCATCACTAATACGTTGACCCAATGACACCTACTTTTTTAAAACTTTCCTTCATTGCGCTACTGACCAGTTTGCTACTGATCACAGGTTGTAAGAAATCCCAATCGCTTGGTACTTCACAAATTGCGCAAGACCCAAACCTCGTAGTGGCCAATGAATCCTTGCTAGCCCAAGTCAAGGTTTCTGAGGTTGCACATATCGATGTGTCAGATATTTTGCGGGTTGCGGGGCAAATTGATTTTGATGAACAAGCGTTGACACGTATTGGCGCTAGTGTGACGGGGCGCGTGACGCAAATCAATGCCCAACTAGGACAAGAAGTCAAAAGGGGTGACACGCTTGCGTTAATCAATAGCAGTGAGCTATCTAGTTCGCAATTGGCATATCTGAAAGCCCGCTCTGAAAAAGAATTTCATCGCAGGACGGTAGAGCGTGCTAAAACTCTATTTCAAGCAGATGTGATTAGCGCTGCAGAATTGCAACGCAGAGAAAGTGAATTCGAAGTGGCATCCGCACAAACGCGCGCTGCACAAGACCAGCTTAGAGTTCTGGGTGTCAATCTCAAAGCCCTTGAAGATCTCGCTAAGACCGGTGCGATTGACTCGGTTGCCAGCGTCATGGCCACTATCAAGGGTGTTGTTGTAGAGAGAAAAGTTACAACTGGGCAAGTAGTTCAACCTGCTGATGTTTTATTCACGGTCGCCGATTTAAGTCGCGTTTGGGCAGTGGCCCAAGTGCCAGAGCAACAAGTGGCGCAAGTTAAGGTAGGTCAATCTGTCCGTATTGACGTGCCAGCCCTACAAAACGAACCGCTTCTAGGTAGATTGATATTCGTTGGTCAAACGGTCAATCCAGACTCACGCACGGTTCTCGTCCGAACTGAACTCGACAATAAAGACGGACGCCTCAAACCGTCCATGCTTGCCTCCATGTTGATTGAATCAACGCCGAAAAAACAACTCGTTGTTCCCCTATCCGCGGTGGTTCGTGAACAAGATACAGACTATGTCTTTGTCCAAGAGAAACCTGATGCGTTTCGCTTAAAACCCGTTCGACTAAGTTCTGAGCAAAATGGTCAAAGAGTCGTTTTAGATGGCCTTAGTCAAGGCATGAAGATTGTTTCTGATGGCGCTTTCCATCTAAACAACTACCGAAATCTCAAAGATATGGAAAAAGGCGGATAAGCGATGTTGCAATACCTTGTTCGCGGCGCACTTAAACAACGATTAATCGTTGTCGTAGTTGCTTGTATTTTGTTGATTTTTGGTCTCAATGCAGCCACCAAGCTCTCAGTCGATGCCTTTCCAGACGTTACCAATGTACAAGTGCAAATTGCAACTGAAGCCATGGGAAGATCCCCTGAGGAAGTCGAACGATTTGCCACGGTACCGATAGAAGTTGCGATGACAGGCTTGCCAGGCCTGACAGAATTGCGGTCGCTCAATAAACCAGGCCTATCTCTCATCACGCTGGTATTTACAGACAACACCAACGTGTATTTTGCGCGTCAGCTAGTGATGGAGCGTCTGATGGAGGTTGCCCATCGCCTGCCCCCTGACATCACCCCTGTACTCGGTCCTGTCTCATCTGGCTTAGGGGAGGTATACCAATACACGCTAGAGCATGCGGGTGATAGCAATAGAGAGCTGAGCCAAGAAGAGCTCACCCAACGACGCATCGTGCAAGACTGGGTTTTAAGACCTTTACTAAGATCAATTCCCGGAGTTGCAGAAATCAATTCTCAGGGCGGGTATGTCAAGCAGTACCACGTTTTGGTGAATCCAGAGAGATTAAGACATTACAAGATCACGCTGGCGGAAGTTTATAGCGCAGTTTCTCGCAATAACGCCAATTCTGGAGGCGGTGTATTGCCCCAAGCTGCTGAACAATACCTCATCCGGGGCGTAGGACTGGTGCAAGGGATCAGCGACTTAGGACAAATTGTTCTAAAAGAGATTAACGGCACGCCTATTTTCATGCGTGATGTCGCTGAAATCACTTTAGGCCATGAAGTGCGCCAAGGTGCCGTCATCAAAAACGGCACGACAGAAGCAGTTGGGGGCATTGTCATGATGATGACTGGTGGCAACGCCAAAGAGGTCGTCAGCAGAATTAAAAAGCGTGTGGATGAAATCAACAAACGCGGCATGTTGCCGAATGAACTCAAAGTAGTCCCCTACTATGACCGCTCTGAGTTGGTGGACGCAGCGTTGTGGACAGTGACCAAAGTTCTTTTGGAAGGCGTTGTCTTAGTAGTAGTTGTTCTGTTCTTATTCTTGGGCGATGTTCGTTCGTCCTTGATCGTTGTAGCAACATTGATTTTGACGCCACTTCTAACTTTCATGGCGATGAATAAGTTAGGAATTTCAGCCAACTTGATGTCCTTAGGGGGATTAGCCATTGCTATCGGATTGATGGTGGACGGATCGGTAGTGGTAGTGGAGAACGCCTATGCACGCCTAGGCCGCGCAGCTGAATTAGGCGAAAGTAAGGCAAGATGTATTTTGAATGCGGTGTCAGAGGTTGCGACTCCTGTCATCTTCGGTGTGGGCATCATTATTTTGGTTTTTTTACCTCTCATGACATTGCAAGGCATGGAAGGAAAAATGTTTGCGCCATTGGCCTACACCATAGCCATAGCTTTGGCTGTCTCGCTAGTTCTGTCGATGACTTTGTCACCTGTTTTATCTTCTTATTTGTTAGAACCGCCTAAGGGTGATGGAGACCATGACACCAAGTTAATTAAGGCACTTAAATCACGCTACCTCAAGTTGCTAGATTTAGCCATGTCATCGACTAAACGTACCGTACAAATTTCTTTAGCAGCGTTTGCTTTGGCAATATGTGTACTCCCATTTCTTGGCACTGCTTTCATACCTGAAATGAAGGAAGGCTCAATTGTTCCGGGCATCAACCGCGTACCTAACATTTCCCTGAATGAATCCATCAAAATGGAAATGCAAGCCATGCAACTGGTTATGACGGTTCCAGGCGTTAAGTCTGCAGTCTCTGGTGTGGGTCGTGGCGAATCTCCAGCAGACCCCCAAAGCCCGAACGAATCAACACCCATCGTGAGTTTGAAACCACGAAACGAATGGCCATCCGGATGGGATCAAAACGATATTACTGAGGCAATTCGAGAGAAGCTCAAAGCACTTCCCGGCGTACAGATCGTGACTGCACAACCAATTTCTGCCCGCGTTGCGGAAATGGTGACTGGCGTGCGGTCCGATATTGCAGTCAAGGTTTTTGGAGACGACCTATACGAACTTAAACGTATCGCCAATCAAATCGCCAAAGTAGCGCAAAATATTCAAGGAGCACAAGATCTCAGGGTTGAACGCACTTCTGGTCAGCAATATTTACAGATTGATATTGATCGCCAAGCCATTGCACGCCTAGGAATCAATGTCTCGGATGTCAACGATTTGATAGAAACCGCGATTGGCGGAAAAGTTGCCTCCGAGATTTTTGAAGGGGAAAAGCGCTACGCAGCCGTAGTGCGATTGCCTGAAAGGTTCCGCAACAACATAGAAGCTATCTCCAATATCATTTTGAGTTCATCCAATGGTGCACAAGCTCGCCTTGAGGATGTAGCCAAAATTCACGTTGTTGACGGGCCTGCACAAATTTCGCGAGAAATGGCTAAGCGACGCATAGTCGTTGGCATTAATGTCAAAGACAGAGATTTAGGAAGTTTTGTTAAAGAATTGCAAACACAGGTGGAGACAAAAATCGATCTCCCTGAAGGCTACTACTTGGAATGGGGTGGCCAGTTTCAAAATATGGAGCGCGCTCTCGGGCACTTAAAAATAATTGTGCCTATCACGGTTGCAGCAATCTTCTTTTTACTATTCCTTCTTTTCAATTCTCTAAAGTTTGCAACGCTGATCATCACAGTCCTTCCATTTGCATCCATTGGAGGCGTCATTGGATTGTTTCTTGCTGGCGAATACCTATCTGTACCGGCGTCCGTAGGATTTATTGCACTTTGGGGTATCGCAGTCCTCAATGGCGTAGTGCTTGTCTCCTACATCCGTAATTTGCGTGAAGGCGGCATGTCTGTAAAAGAGGCAGTATTAGAAGGTGCACGCCAAAGATTCAGGCCAGTCATGATGACTGCAACCGTGGCCATGCTTGGATTGATTCCTTTTTTGATATCGAACGGGCCTGGCTCAGAAGTTCAAAGACCATTGGCCATAGTGGTGATCGGTGGATTAATTACTTGTACCTTGTTAACCCTTGTGGTCGTGCCTGCCATCTACCACTGGTTTGATGAATCGCAACCTGAAGCTTGATGGAAAGTATTCCTATGAAAGAAATCAAAGCCATTATTCGCCCCGCAAAACTTCCCGCATTGCGCGAGAAATTACGTTCTCTGCCCGGTTTTCCAGGTATGACCATCAGCAAAGTGGAAGGATGTTCTGCTCCAAGCGTGCATTCGCCGTCCAATTTAAGGGAAGAGTTAACCGACTACACACCTAAGGTTCGTATTGAAATTGTGGCCCCAGAAGAAGTCTGTGACAGTATTGTCGAAACAATTATTCAAAATGCACAAATAGGCCAAATTGGCGATGGATTAGTGTGGGTCACCCCTATCGATCGGGCTGTTTTCCTTTTTAAAACACTCAGGTCAACATCTGAACCATAGTTGGCAACATTCAACTGGGGTTTTAGGAACTTAAGGCACCAGCGTTAAGAATAAAAAAGCAACGAATAAAACCAAGTGGATTGCGCCTTGCATCACATTCGTTCTTCCAGAGCCCAAGGTAATTGAGCCAACCAAGAAAGTAAGCCCAAGCAAAACAACATCTTTTGCGTCAATCCCAAGCATGAGATCAAAACCGAATAAGACTGAACATAGAACAACCAAAGGTATGGTTAATCCAATACTCGCCAATGCGGAGCCAATTGCCAAATTCATGCTGGTCTGCAAACGATCTGCGCTGGCAGCTCTCAGGGCGGCCCAAGTCTCAGGCAGTAAAACAATGAGCGCGATCACAATACCCACCGTGGCCTCTGGAGCGTTGTAAGTGGTAACTAAAGACTTGATGGTCGGTGACAGCAACTTAGCGAATCCAACCACGCACATCAACGAGATAGACATCAATACAAAGCTAATCCAAGCTTGTGCGACTGTGGGTGGTGCCGCATGAACTGATTCGTCTTCCATGTTGGTGGACGGCAAAAAGTAATCTCTATGGCGAATGGTCTGAATAAATACAAATACCAGCCAAAGTGCAAGTGATGACAAGGCTACAAATAATAGTTGTGAATTGGTATAGGTACCCTCGGGTGAGCTGGTTGTGTAGAGCGGCATGACCAGCACCAACACCGATAAAGTCACAAGCGCAGCAAACCCAGAGCCAGTGCCCTCGATGCGAAACAACTGCTCTTTGTGGTGCAAGCCTCCAATCAACAAAGACAGTCCAACGACACCGTTACAAATAATCATCACTGCAGAGTAAATGGTGTCACGGGGAAGTGCGGCGTTCTTTCCCCCTTCTGCAAACATGATGGACAAAATCATGGCCGTTTCAATCACGGTCACAGCCAAAGCCAACACCAAAGTGCCGTAGGGCTCTCCCAAACGATGCGCAATGA
>Ga0228703_1000466_pt1 | contig 29711 bp, 27 predicted proteins | sample McNCre217_Aug_MG_3_FD_178020 | JGI IMG/M metagenome (GOLD analysis project Ga0228703, IMG submission 178020) | Freshwater microbial communities from McNutts Creek, Athens, Georgia, United States - 29-17_Aug_MG | ecosystem: Environmental > Aquatic > Freshwater > Creek | place: USA: Georgia...
CTCTGCGCGCTGAGCGAGAATCAGGGCGTTCTCTGGGCGGCCACTGGCCTTCTTGGCCAGGCAAGACATCACGAGCTTGCGAACGCGCTCGTCGATTTCGGCTGGTAGAGGCGGCGCTATGTCATTTATTTGCGCCATCGCGATGATCATCTGTGAGTCGCCGCCGAAAGGTCGTTTGCCCGCTAGGCACTCGTAGGCAACGATTCCCAGTGAATAAATGTCGGTCGAAGGGGTAGCCGGTTTACCGGTTGCCTGTTCAGGCGAGAGGTACTGAACCGTTCCCATTACCTGGCCGGTGGCGGTTAGGCCAACCTGATCGGCGACTCGGGCGATGCCGAAGTCGGTGATCTTGACACGCCCATCCGGGGTGATCAGCAGGTTACCCGGCTTCACATCGCGGTGCACCAGACCAGCTTCGTGCGCTGCATAAAGCGCGCGGGCGGTCTGAGCCACAATGTCCATGACCTTGGTTTCAGGCAGAACCTTGTCTCGTTCAAGGATGCGCGCGAGCGAATCACCGGGCACGTACTCCATGACGAGGTAGGCCCAGCCCGAATCCTCGCCGTAGTCGAACACGTTGGCGATGCCCTCGTGGTTGACCATGGCAGCGTGCTTTGCCTCGATGCGGAAGCGTTCGATGAAGCTCGGGTCACCCATGTACTCTTGCTTCAAAATCTTGATGGCCACCTGGCGCAGGATCACTTCATCCTGGGCCAACCAAACCTCACCCATACCGCCGATGGCGATTCGGCTGATCAACTTATAGCGACCCCCGAAAAGCTGATCTACTTCTGGCTTCACTTGCGCAACACCGCCTCCATCACCTTTTTGGCAATCGGTGCAGCCAGCGAGTTACCTCGACCTGCCTGACCCATGCCACCCCCGTTGGCAACTACAACTGCAACCGCAACCTGCGGGTCGTTCGCCGGAGCGAAACCGGTAAACCAAAGTGTGTATGGCTCGCCCTGGCCGTTCTGAGCGGTTCCGGTCTTGCCGGCAACTGAGACGCCCTTGATCTGGGCGTTCGAGCTGACTCCTCGGGCGACAGCGCCAATCATCATGTCGCGAACCTTGGCCGCGGTGGTTGGGCTCATCGGTGATCCGAGCTGCTGCGGCGTCGGAGTGTTCAAAGCCGCAAGGTTTGAAGAGAGCACATTCTCGACCAGGTTTGGCTTCATCATCAGGCCGCCATTGGCAACCGCGGCCGACATCATCGCCACCTGCATCACGGTAACGCGGTCATCAAACTGACCGAAAGCCGAGAGACCGGTCTGGGCGGCATCCATGCCAGATGGGTAAACGCTCGGGGTGATGCTTAGCGGCACCTTGACCGACTTGCCGAAGCCAAACTTTTCGGCCTGGGCGCGAATCACATCCTGGCCGAGCAGAATGCCGAGCTGTGCCATCGGCACGTTGCAAGAGAATCGCAGGGCGTCGGCGATTGAAACGGTAGCCTTGCCACCGCACTTGCCTTCGCCCGAGTTTTGCACGAAGACGTTGGTGCCCGGCAGCTGGAACTTGACCGGGTTAGGCAGCGTGCTCTCGGGCGTGTACTTGCCGCTTTCGATAGCCGCGGTAGCGACCAAAATCTTGAATACCGAACCTGGAGCGAAGAGCTCGGTGGTGGCGCGGTTCTTCAGCGGCTCGAGCTTCGAGTTCAACAGCGCGTTGTAGTTGCTGGTCGATTCGACGCCGCTGTGCACGGCGAGCTGGTTCGCGTCAAAGCCCGGCTTAGAAACCAGGGCCAGGATGTTTCCGGTCTTCGGTTCGATCGCAACCACGGCTCCGGTCTTGTCGCCGAGGGCATCCCAGGCTGCCTTCTGAACCAGCGGGTCGATGGTGAGCTCAACCGAAGCACCGGTGACCGGGTTGCCCGAGAAAAGCGCGCTGATCTGCTCGAAGAACTGCGCCGAGTTCTGACCGGTCAGGTACGAGTTCATCGCCGACTCTAGGCCGGTGGCACCCTGGTAGTTCGAGAAGAAACCGGTGATTCCCGAATACATCGGATCGGTGTAGGTGCGGATGTAGTGGTAGACGTCGTCGGCCGGCTTCGAATAGGCGATCGGCTGGCCGTCGACCAACAGCGATCCGCGCTGCTTCTTATAGCTGTCGTAAACCGACCTAACGTTGCGCTGATCCTGCGATAGCGACTCGGCCGAAATCACCTGAATCGAGGTGGTAGCAACAAAGAGGGTCAAGAACATCATGAAGATCACAATGCTCACGCGGCGAAGTTCTTTATTCACTAGTTCACCGCCCCGATCACGCGCTGCCCGCTGCCCATCGAGTCAGAGATGCGCAACAGCACTCCGATGATGATCCAGTTAGCAATCAAGGATGAACCACCAGCCGCCAACAGCGGGGTAGTCAGACCGGTCAGTGGAACCACGCGGGTCACACCACCCATGACGATGAAGAGCTGAAGCGCGATGACGAATGACAAACCAACCGCCAGCAGTTTCGAGAAGTCATCATTGTGGTTGAACGCGATGCGCACTCCGCGCGAAACCAATAGCAAATAGAGGGCAAGGATGGCGAACATTCCAACCAAACCGAGCTCTTCACCGAGCGAGGCGATGATGAAGTCGCTCTCAGCCAGTGGAACCAGGTGCGGCAAACCGCCACCGAGACCGGCGCCGAGCAGGTTGCCGTGAGCCAAACCGAAGATGCCCTGAACCAACTGGTAGCTACCGCCGATGGCGTCGTAGTGAGCCTGATCGAATGGGTTTAGCCAAGCGTCGAAGCGGTTGCTGACATAGTCGGCAACGCGGCTGGCAACCAAGGCTCCAGAGATGGCCATGGTCAAACCGACCACAACGTAGATCGAGCGGCCGGTTGCCACATAGATCATTACGATGAAAAGTCCGAAGTAAAGCAGCGAGGTGCCGAGGTCGTGCTGAAGCACCAAGACCAAGAGGCTGGCAACCCAGATTGAAATGATTGGCCCGAGCTCGCGGGCACGCGGAATGCGAACACCGAACACCTTGCGACCGACGATCGCGAGCGAATCGCGCCGGGTAACCAGGTAGCCGGCGAAGAAGACGGTAAGGGCAATCTTGGCTAGCTCACCAGGTTGGAAGGTGAGCTGACCGATTCCGATCCAGAGTCGAGCACCGTTGATGCTCCTACCAATAATCGGCAACATCGGCGAAAGCAACAGCGCAACACCGATGAACATCGACACATAGACATAGCGACGCAAGAACAGGTGGCTTGGCACGAAAATCACGACTACGGCTGCGACCGCGATTGCGATGCAGGTCCAGGCGATCTGCTTGCCGGCAAAAAGCTCTGTTCCGTTGATTGCCGCGGTGTGCAGGTCGAGTCGATAAATCTCGGCGATACCCAGCCCATTGAGCACCACGCCGATCGGCAAAATCAACGAGTCGGCTTCGCTGGCACGGATGCGCAAAACAAAGTGAATTGCCACCACGGCAATAGTGAACGGCAAGAAGTAGAGCCAGAAATCCGAGCGCAGAACTTGCAAAACCGAGAGCTGAATCTGGGTCAGTTCGAAGGCGAACAAGCCCACGGCAAAGACGAGCAGCCAGGCCTCGATGTTTCGGTTGCGCGGAATCACACGGATGATGCGTGGGATTCGAATCGACTCAGTCAGGTTGTTGAAACTCACTTATTCACCACCGTTTTATTTAGCTCGCTCAGAATGCGGTCGGCATCCTTGCGGTCGGTAGCGGTTATCGAACGCTCGACTAAGTAGCGCTGGTACTCAGGCAGATCGGCCAGGCGAAGGTTTGTGGTTTGGTAAACGGTCGAGAACTTCAAAGGCCCGAGAGATTCTTTGATGCCCTTATAGATCGTGACGTATCCGCCATTGTCGGCTACGTAGTAGCGGTCTTGGCTCCAGTTGTAGATGCCAATCACACCGGCTGCCACGGCAGCGAAAATCAAGACCACGGTGGCTAATTGGCGAACGTAGCGCCAACGAATCGTGGTGCGGGTTTCGCGCAAAATCTTTTCTAGGTATTCGTCAGACTCAGGCACGTAGTCGGTTGGGTCTTCGGTGCGACGAAGAATGATGTCTGGCAGGTTGAGCGGGTTAAGAATCTTGAGAATGCGACGACCCTTGCGGTCATCGATGACCACATCATTTGCACCCGAACCGACGAAGCGCGCCGAAGGCACAAAGTCGGTTTGGTTTTTTGCGTTGACGATGTCGACCACGACCACGGTTACGTTGTCAGGGGCGCCGAACTCGAGAGCCTCGCCGACCAGAAGTTCGGTGGCTTCGTATGAGTCGATCTTCGACAGCATCAGGCGATCCATGACGCTCTCCGGAACGGGACCCGAAAGGCCATCCGAGCACATCATCCATCGGTCGCCAGGCAAGACGTCATAGGTCTCGATGTCGATTTCAGGGAACTCTTCCATGTCGCCGAGCACGCGCATCAACACGCTGCGACGAGGGTGAACCAGGGCTTCTTCAGCGGTGATGCGGCCGGTCTCTACCAGTCGCTGCACGAAGGTGTGGTCTGAGGTGATCTGCTTCACTTCGCCATCACGGGCGCGATAAATACGCGAGTCACCGATGTGCGCGATGGTGGCCTTATCGCCGACGATGATCATGCCCGAGAAGGTGGTTCCCATGCCCGAAAGCTCTGGATGTTCTTGGCAAGACTGTCGAAGCACCGAGTTGGCCTGCCAGATGGTCTCGCGAAGAATCTCGCCGGCCTTTTCGGCAGAGTCATAGATTGCATCGGCTTGCGCAACGCGCTGGGCAACTAGGGCAGAGGCAATGTCTCCACCGGCGTGGCCACCCATACCGTCGGCAACAAAGAACAGGTTGAAACCGGCGTAGCCAGAGTCTTGGTTGCTCGAACGCACGCGACCAATATCTGAGGCCGCATAGCTGATGGTCTTGATTGCCATGTCTTGGCTAGCTTCGAAGCTCGAAGACGGTCTTGCCGATGCGAACCGGAGTGTTCAACTTGACCACTGCCGGGGTGCCAACGCGGCCGCCATCCAAGTAGGTGCCGTTCGTTGAGTTGAGGTCTTGAATCAGCCAGTCGTTATTGATCAAGATCAACTTTGCGTGGTGGGTCGACGCATATTCGTCATCGACAATCAGGTCTGAATCCGGGCTGCGACCGATAGTGATTTCGCGGCGTTCGAGTCGAACCATCTGACCGGTTTTTTCACCCTCGATAATCACAAGCTTGGTTGCGGTGCTACCGGTTGGTTCACTGACCAAGGTCGGTGCGCCAAGGATGGGTGCCGAGTTACCAACCGGCGCCGAAACCACCTCTGGTGCGTTGGCTGCTGCGACTCGGCTAACTACCTTCTGACCAAATAGGTCGGCACGGATCACCGAGATGATGCTGAACACAAAGATCCACAGCACGGCTACGAAGCCGAGGCGAACGATGAAGAGAGCTAACTCACTCACTGACGGTTCTCGCAATCACTCTGAAGGTGAAATCGCTGCGACCAGCCTGAATCAGAGTGTTGTCGGCGATAGCGACTTCGTCAATCTTCTTGCCGGCAACCATCGTGCCGTTGGTGCTCTTTAGGTCGCGGACGGCGGCGTTCTTGCCATCCCAGACAATCTCGAAGTGCTTGCGGCTCAGGCCGTTGTCATCGATCTGAATGTCGGCGCTGGCATCGCGGCCTACTGAAGTGTGTGCCTTGTTGAGCAAGAAGCGCTTGCCGGCAACATCTAGGGTCGGCATCCACTCGACCTTGGTGTTCTGACTGGTTGAACGAACGGTGACCTGACCCATGTTCAGGGTCTGGTCCTCAACAAGCTTGATTGACAGAGCGGCACCAAACTGAAAACCCTGCTTGACGGCGTGACGGGTGCTCAGCTCGGTGAGTTCGTTGATCAGAGAGTCGCCAAGAGTGGCCATGCGCTTGAAGTCTGGGGTTGCCAGGCTCACGCTAAAAGTGTTCGGTGCCAGGATGCGGTCGCGGCTCAGAATGCTCGCCTTTGAATCCATTTCGGCACGGATGGCGGCAGCGATTTCGACAGGCTGAATTTCAGATTTGAAGGTCTTGCTGAAAGCGCCATTAACGATGCGCTCCAAGCCCTTCTCGAAGTTCTCTAAAAAGCCCAATTTGTCCTTTTCCTGTAGCCCTGCCCTAGTTTATCTGCGGAAGCCCTCGGAATCGTGAACCTGAGAAGTACCTGTCAAGAGACCCAGAGCATCCTGAAATTTGGGTTTTCGCGTCATCGGCTTGCATAGATTCATTTCTGGATCCGCAATCCAACGAAAGGAAACACCATGAAAAAGAAGTCTCTGAAGCTGACTGCAGTTGCAGCCGGCGCAGTGGTTCTAGCCGGAGCAGCTTTTGCTGCCCCATCTTTTGCATCTGCAAAGCACACCTCAGTGAAAGCGGCATCATCATCTTCAACCGGCACCACGGGCACATCCGGCACCGCCGGCACTGCCCCTACCTGGGGTGGCGAGTCCAAGCGAGGCCTTCCGGCTGATCGCGTTGAGTCAACCGTTGCAGCAACCATCACCGGCGTGCCAAGCACCGTGACCGACCGAGAGGTTGCCGAGCACAGCGCGCTGTTCTTCGCTTACGAATACACCGGCACCGCTCCAACCACCCAACCAACCACCGGTGGTCACCCAGCTCGTTTCGAGGCAACCGCTTTGGCTAACGGCACCGTGACCGGAACCCTCGGTTTCTTGTCACCAAAGACCGCCGGCACCTACAACGTAGCTGTTTACACCTCGAGCACCGATGCGACCCCAGACCTAGTCACCATCGTGGTTGATTCGGCCGGCAAGGCCACCGCCACCTCGGCAACCGCTCTAACCGCTGCTTATGACGCAACCGCGGCCGCAAAGGGCCCTGGTTTCGGCCCGGGCAAGGGTCCACGCGGTCCTCGCGGTGGACACGGCGATCGTGACGGAGACAAGGGTGCTAACGGCGGCGCGGGTTGGGCTCCTCCAACCACCGCAACTCCAGCACCAACCAACTAATACCCCGCGGCTCTAGCTTCTCTCCCTTGGTTAGAGCCTGCGAGTAAGAAAAAACTCCCTCCCGGAATTGAGTCACCGGGAGGGAGTTTTCTTGTTTGAAACTAGTTCTTGTAGACCTTGATTCCGACAGCAGCCTTACGAGCCTTTGCCTTGTCTACGATCACGGTGACGTCAGCGATCTTCAGTGCAGGGTTCGCCTTAGCAGCGATTCCACAAGCCTGAACAGCGGTCAACTCTGCAGCAGCCTTGGCTTTCGCAGAGTTGTTTGCTGAATAGGCAACACACTGAATGTTGGTGTTGGTCATGTTAGCGAACGCTGCCTGACGAATCTGGTCAGCAATTGCTTCGGTGATCTTCTTAGAACCAGCAGCGATTGCCACTGGACGTTCAGCTACCTTGGCCACATCTGTCGGAGCAACATACTTGATGCCGTTGATGATGGTGATGGTTCCGCTGTCAAAGGTTAGGGTCAGGTCGGCCGAACCGGTCTGACCTGCTGGAACAGGGATCGTCACGGAGCCATCTGAGCCAACGGTCACATTAACCGGCTTGCCGCCAACGGTCACTGACTTTAGGCCGGTGAACGAGTCATCCTTGAGCGATATCTGACCACCGTTGGTGGTCAGTGACTTGCTCAGGTTCGGAACCTGCTTGACCAAAGGTGCCTGCCAAACCGGAAGCGTGGCAACGGTGTCATTTGAAGTGCTCGGTGGTGTGACCACAGACGCTGCCGCTACCAACTTAGTGGCTGACATTCCAGTTGCACCGAATGTCGCATCACCGTAGGCGATGTACTTTCCAGCGGTTGAAATGGCGGTGGAACCGTGATAAACCGTTTCAACAATTGGCAGGGTCAAGCCATTAGAAATCGCGTTCGCTGTTGGGCCAAATGGCACGCAGTCCATAGGGATCGTTGAACCCTCAGCATGTGAACTGGTGCAAATAATCCAACTTCCATTCTGTGCATTTCGTCCTGAAGTTACCGTAAGGGTTCCACCAACTACCGCTGTGCCCGAGATCGCCGGTGGGGCCGGAGCCGCAACCTGAAGGGTTGCTGAAGCCAGCTGGCCTCCGAACGAGTAGCTGGTGATGAACTTTCCGGTTAGGTTGGCCGGAGTCTGACCATTGCTAGAGACAGGGATAACCAAAGTCAAACCCATCGCAGGACCCATCTGTCCCATGATTTGAGTACAGTCGCCACCCAGCGCGCCAGCAGCATGGGAGGTATTGCAGTAGTACCAAGAGCCCATTTCGCTCGCTGTGAGAGTCGAGCCCACCGCCGCGGTGCCCGTCACAGTAGGAGCGGTAGGGGCAGCAGCGATGGCTTGTGATGATGTAACAATAAAAGGCGTGCTTGATCCGGAGCTGTTGGTGGCAATCATCGATACTCTTAGCCACCTGCCCAGATCCTGGCTAACTGGGGTATAAGTTGTGGTCGACTGCATTCCAGAAGCAACGCCGGCATTCACCTGTGTGCAGCTATTAGGGTCTGCGAGGTCCGAACTGGAGGCTACGCAGCTGTACCAGACGTGGTCCATGGTGGTGACAATTCCATTCCAGGTGCCGCTTGCAGCAGTGAGCTGCGCGCCAACCCTGAACACAGGCGCGTTGATGAACCCACCTGGGACAGAATTTGATGGAACTGCAGCGCTCGCTGGCTGCGCAGCAACAAGGCTGCCACCGACGGCGAGCAGGATAGCCGCGCTGATAGATACAAGTTTTTTGAGTGAGTTTGAACTAGTCATGGTTTCTAGGAAACCAAAGTCCGGACAGATATCCGGACAAATTGGGGGTTTACCCCAGCTTCAGAACCTACTCGAGTCGCGCCCGAAGAACTTGAAGTGGCGCTTAGCCAACCTGCTGAGCGTGGCGCTTGCCACGGGTGTGGGTCGGCTTGTGCTCCGAGTGGGTTGGGTCTGCGTAGCAGGTGTCGCAAAGAAGCACTAGATCCTTGCAGCCAACGTTCGCACAGTTGCGGAACGAGTTGGTTGCACCGCCACAGTTTTCACACTCGCCGATGACCTTGGCCTCATCGCTGAAGTCTTGAACCATGCGGTCATCGAAAATGTAGAGCGAGCCTTCCCAAAGACCCTTGTCCTTGAAAGTCTCGCCATAGCGAACGATGCCGCCATCAATTTGGTAGACCTCTTTAAAGCCGCGCTTGATCATGACGGCCGAAAGAATCTCGCAACGGATTCCACCGGTGCAATAGGTGACGATTGGCTTGTCCTTGATGTGGTCATACTTGCCAGACTCAAGTTCGGCAATGAAGTCGTGTGAGGTTTCAACGTCAGGCACGATGGCGTTCTTGAACTTGCCGATTTTCGCCTCGAAGGCATTGCGGCCGTCGAAGAAGACGACATCGTCGCCGCGCTCTTCAACCAGCTTGTTGACCTGGGCAGGCTTCAGGTGCTTGCCGCCGTTGGTAACACCCGACTTGTCTACCTTGACTTCTTCAGGTGCGCGGAACGCAACTAGCTCAGGGCGGTTCTTGACCGATAGGCGTGGGAAGTCGTTGCCGGTGCCGTCAGACCACTTGAAATCGATCTTGCCGAAGCCCGGGTATTCACGAGTCTGGCGAACGTACTTCTTGAGTGCCGACATGTCGCCACCCAGGGTGCCGTTGATGCCGTGCTCAGAGACGATGATGCGACCCTTTAGGCCAAGAGACTCGCAAAGAGTCTTCTGCCAAAGCTTTAGAGCAACAGGGTCAGCAACCGGCGCGAAGCCGTAGTACAAGATGATTTTTTGTAGTTCCACAATCTCATTCTAAACCCGCGCCCTTTAAGAGCGACAGGGGCGCCCATTTCGGTCGGGTACCGATTTAGGATGTAGGAATGAGCATGAACCCAGGCATCGACGCCAACGATCTCAACCCGAACATCCGCCCGCAGGACGACCTGTTCCAGCACGTAAACGGTAAGTGGTTCGCCGAGGTAGACATCCCAGAAGATAAGGCCATTTATGGTGCCTTCGCGATGCTCGCCGATGACTCTGAAGCCGCCGTGCGCGAGGTGCTCGAAGAGGCAGCCGCCAACCCGCTGCCTGGTGTTAGCCAGCAAATCGGTGACCTCTATGCCTCTTTCTTGGATGAAGCCCGAGCCAACGAACTCGGTGCCGCACCAATCGCCGCCGACCTAAAGCTGATTGAGCAGGTTCGCCAGATCGACGACGCCACCAAGCTGCTTGGCGAGTATGAACACCTGGGCCTTTCCGGCCTCTTCGGCATTTGGGTAGACAACGACGAGGGAAACCCCGACCGTTACATCGTCAACCTTGCCCAGGGTGGCTTGGGGTTGCCAGACGAGGCTTACTACCGAGAAGAAAAGCACGCCGAAATTCGTGACGCCTATGTGCCACACATCACCCAGATGTTGACCCTTGCCGGCTGGGATGCCGACGCGGCGCTCGCCGGAGCCAACAAGATTTTCCACTTCGAAACCGAACTGGCCAAGATTCACTGGGACAACGTTGCCACCCGCGATGCAGACAAGACCTATAACTTGACCGCGCGTGCGCACCTCGACTCGCTGACCCCGACCTTCGACTGGAACATTTGGCTAACCGCAGCCAAGTTCGATCCCAAGGTCTTGGATGAAATCAATGTGGCAATGCCGAGCTTCTTTGAGGGTCTGGCCAAGCTTTGGAACAACGACCACCTCGAAGCCATCAAGCTTTGGTTGGCTTGGCAGGTCATTCGCTCGAGCGCTCCATACCTGAGCGACGACTTCGTCAACGAGCGTTTCGATTTCTATGGCACCAAGCTCACCGGTGCACCGATGAACCGTGCTCGCTGGAAGCGCGCAGTTTCTTTGGTCGAGGGTTGCCTGGGTGAGGCCATCGGCAAGATCTATGTCGACAAGTATTTCCCGGCAGAGGCAAAGACTCGCATGGATGAACTGGTCAGCTATCTGATCGAGGCCTACCGCGACAGCATTAAGAACCTAGAGTGGATGACCGAAGAGACCAAGGTAAAGGCGCTCACCAAGCTCGACAAGTTCACCCCAAAGATCGGTTTCCCGGTCAAGTGGAAGGACTACAGCTCGATCGAGATTCGTCGCGATGACCTGATCGGCAACATCCGCCGCGTTTCAGCATGGGGTGCGGCCAAGGAGCTGGCCAAAATTGGCAAGCCAATCGACCGCGACGAGTGGTTCATGACCCCTCAGACCGTGAACGCTTATTACAACCCGGGCTTCAACGAGATCGTATTCCCGGCAGCAATCCTGCAGCCGCCGTTCTTCTCGCTATCTGCTGACGATGCCGTGAACTTCGGTGCCATCGGTGGCGTGATCGGTCACGAAATCGGCCACGGCTTCGATGACCAGGGCAGCAAGTATGACGGCGATGGCAAGCTCGAGTCATGGTGGTCTGATGCCGACCGCGCGGCTTTCGAAAACTTAACCGGTGCACTCATTGGCCAGTACAACGAACTTTCACCGTCACAACTTTCAGACGACCACAAGGTCAACGGCGAGCTAACCATCGGTGAGAACATCGGTGACCTGGGCGGTCTGGGAATTGCTTTCAAGGCATACGAGATGATGCTCGGTGACCGCGAGGATGAAGTCATCGACGGCCTAACCGGACGTCAGCGTTTGTTCCTGAGCTGGGCGCAGGCCTGGCGCACCAAGGGTCGCGACGAGATGGTCATTCAGCGACTGGCCACCGACCCGCACTCACCACCTGAGTTCCGTTGCAACCAGATCGTGCGAAACATCGATGCCTTCTATGAGGCCTTCGATGTGAAGCCTGGTGACAAGCTCTGGCTCGACCCAGCCAAGCGCGTTCGCATCTGGTAATCAGCTCGTATAGATAGGTAGGCCATGAACCTCTGGTTTCGAGTTTTCTACGCACTAATCTCTTGGCGATTTCGCTCGAAGCTTGACTGGTCGCAGGTTGGCAAGCGCACCTATCGCGTTTGGCCGAGCGACTTAGATATCTTTAGGCACATGAACAACGGCAAGTTTCCGGCCCTGTTCGATGTCAGTCGCTTCGATCTTGCGCTGCGCTCGGGTGCCTGGCAGCACTGGAAGAAACTCGGCTGGTATCCGGTGGTCGTTGCCGAGACCATCACCTTTAGAAAGTCTCTGATGCCATGGCAGAAGTTCGACATGGAATCAAAGGTGATCGGCTGGGATGACCTCGCCTTCTACTTTGACCAGCGCATGGTCGTAGACGGTGAGATCTACACGCAGGGCATTGTCCGCATCCGTTTTCTGAAGAAGACGCGCGGAATCCTTACCCCGGCTGAGGTTATCGAACAGGGTGGTGACTGGCACGGTCCAATTCCGGTTTTGCCCGAATGGGTGAAGCAGTGGGCTGCCGATTCGGCGCTACCGAAGGGCAAGGAGCCTGCTCCATCCGAGTGGTAGGGCGGTTTTGGCCACTTTCAGATTTACACCTGCCACGCAGGTTGTTCTCAGGAAACTCCCAAGTTAGCCCGCGAGACTGAAGCCATGACAACTCAGGTAACTTTCGTGAAGCCAACGGGCAAGGTCCGTTTGGGCTACAAGAAATTCCTGCGCCTAAAGCGTGCCCAGGATGTAATCGAGGCAATTGCCTGGGGAACCGTTCTTGCGGTTACCGTCATGTTCTTGGTTGATGGTGGACTAAAGGGCATCCACGATGTGCCTTCTGCACTCAATGCCCTTAGCCGCCTAACCGCTCTCGTCGGCACCGACCTGTTGCTGATTCACATGCTTTTGATTGCCCGTGTCCCATGGATCGACAAGTTCTACGGCCACGACCGCGCAACCCTCGCCCACAAGAAGCTCGGCAAGCCGGTGCTCTACTTTGTGGTGGTCCACTTCTTGGCTTCGCTAACCAGCTTTGCAATCACGGATGGCAAGAACCTCGTCGCCGAAATGGCGAACCTGGTTTTCAATGTGCCAGATATGTGGACAGCAACCATTGCTCTGTTCTTGATGATCGCCGTAGTGGTCACCTCACTCAACTTTGCTCGTCGCAAGATGAGCTACGAGGCCTGGTACATCGTTCACATCATGTCGTACATCTCGGTGCTTGCCGCTGTTCCTCACCAGTTCTCGACCGGTAGCGACATCCATGGCAAGCCGGTTCAGACCGTCTTCTGGGTAACCCTTTACCTATTCGTGGTCTTCAACCTCGCTTGGTACCGCGTTCTGTCGCCGCTGCTTCGCCACTTCGTGGTGGGCCTAAAGGTTCAGTCGGTTGTGCCTGCTTCGAGCGACAGCTCTTCGATCTACCTGACCGGTAAGAACGTCGCCAAGCTTGGCGGCAAGGCCGGTCAGTTCTACATGCTTCGAGTGCTAACCCCGACCCAGTGGTGGCGCCCTCACCCATTCTCGATTTCGGCAGCTCCGAACTCACGCTATGTTCGCTTCACCATTGGTAAGCGCGGCGATGACACTGGCGCCCTTCAGCACATCAAGCCGGGCACTCCGGTCTTGCTCGAAGGCCCATACGGCGTCTTCACCGAAGACCGCCGCACCAAAGAAAAGGTGGTGTTGGTTGCTTCGGGCATCGGCATCCCACCGATTCGCGCACTCGCTGAATCAATCGCCGCACGCCCTGGCGACGTCACCGTGATCTACCGAGTTCGCAACGCTGCCGATGCTGCACTGCTCTCAGAGATTCAGGTGCTCTGCCGTCACCGCGGCTTCAAGCTTGAAATCATGGATGGCCCTCGCGCCAACCACTCATCCTGGATGAATGCCGACGGCACCGGTCGCTCTGACCTGGTTCGCCTCGCAGAAATTGCACCGCGCATCACCGAATCTGACGTATTTATCTGTGGCCCTACCGGCTGGACTCACAACGTTGAAAAGAGCGTTTTGAAGGCTGGAACCCCGGCCAACCAAGTTCACGCAGAGGAGTTTGCCTGGTGAGAAAAGGTACAAAGTCTTTCGTTAGCATTCTTTCGCTCGGTCTAATTGCGGCTGGTTACCAGGCCGGCCAGGCTGCCGAGATCAGCAGCGGTTTTAGTGCGGCTGCGGCACCACTCGCTGGTGGCGCCAGCAGTCAAGCGGCCGCGACCCCAGCTGCGACCCCGGCCGGGACACCTTCAGCGGCTGCAACTTCGACCGCTCCAGCGGCCGGCAGCGTGACCACCGCGGCGCACGCCCCGGCGGCGGCTGCGCCCAAGGCGACCACCGCGGCCAAGGCAACTCCTGCTGCTTCAGCTCCGGCAGCGGCTTCGCCAGCTGCACCGGCTCCGGCTTCGACTCCGGCGGCTCCTGCTCCGGCAGCGACCAGCACCACCAAGACCGGTTCGGCAATCAACTACCGCTACGGAACCGTTCAGGTTTCGGTCACCAAGGCCAACGGCAAGATCACCGCTGTAAACCTGCTTCAAGCAGGTGCAACCGGTGGCCGTCAGGGAGCCTTCTCATACTTGGTTCAGTACGCCGTCCAGGCCAACGGAACCAGCTTCGGCAACCTAGGTGGAGCTACCTTCACCACCGATGCGTTCAAGCAGTCATTGGAGTCAGCTCTTGCAAAGTTCTAATGGCAGCCCGTACACCGATGCAGTCTTGCCGAGTAAGCGCAAGTGGAAGGCCGGCGCGGCTTTCTTCAGCCTGCTCAGCATCGCCGGCGGTTTGGCCGTTAATAACTATCTGAACCCGCCAACCACAACTTCATCAATTTCGACCAAAACCATCGGCACCGGTTCGAGCACCCCGCCAGACAAAACCGTCAGCAGCGATCAGGTTCCATATCAGTTCGGAACCATTCAGCTATCGGTAACCCGCAAGAGCGGAAAGATTTCAGCCATCGACATCGGTCAGTCTTCGGCAAGCAATGGCCGAGAGGCTGCGTTCCCGATTTTGGTTCAGGAGGCGATCAAGGCGCAGGGAACCAACTTCGGCAACCTGGGCGGCGCTACCTACACGACCGACGCTTTCAAGACAGCGCTCACCAGCGCAATATCTAAGCTGGGCTAATGAACGAGACGAAGCCTTTCGAGCACATCGAATTGGCGATGGGCACCGGGTTTAGTTTTCACGGTCACAGCTCACTCGGCGACAGCGAAACCTCGATCGTTCTGAATCAAGCCTGCGCAATCTTGCACGAGGCAGATCACATCTTCAGTCTCTACAAACCAGAGTCACCACTTTCACGTTTGGCTAGAGGGGAGACCTCGGTTGCCGAGTGCCCTCCGGTGGTTGACGAGATTTGGACGGCCTGCGAACAGTGGGAAAAAGACACCGAAGGCTGGTTCAGTGCCTTCACGCCTGAACACACCTTCGACCCATCCGGGTTGGTAAAAACCTGGGCAGCTAATCGTGCAGCTGAGTTTGTGCTTGAGCGTGGCATTACCGACTTCACCCTGAACGCCGGCGGCGACATAATGATCGCCGATGGTGTGACCGAGGCAGTCGGTTGGCGCATGGGCATCAGCAAACCGGTTTCGATTGCCGCCCCGGATGCCGGTGTTCTCACAGTTGTCGATCTGCACCGAACCCCGTTCCGCGCGATGGCCACCAGTGGCTCTGCCGAACGCGGCGCGCACATCTGGAACCCGAAGGTCGGCGGTCGCGAAACGGCCAAGGAATTCGTTCAGGTCAGCGTGATTTCCCGTGATTTGGTGACCGCAGATGTGTGGGCAACAGCTGCCTTTGCAGAGGGCGAGCGTGCCATCGAGCACCTCAACCGCATCGACGATATCGAGGCGCTATTCGTTTATCCCGATGGCGAATTGGCTGCCACGAACGGCTTCATCAATCTGTTTGCCAAGTAGTTCGAGTCGGTTCACAAACCGCTAACCCAGATTTCTTAATCTGAACTCATGAAGAAACGGGTTGTCATAGTCACCGAGTCTTTCTTGCCGTCTCTAAACGGTGTTACCAACTCTGTCCTCAGAGTTCTAGACACCTTTGCCGAGCAGGGGCACGAGGCGATAATCATCGCCCCAACTTCACCGGTTGATGAGCACAACGGCTTCAAGGTAATCCGCACCAAACACTTTCACTTCAAGCAGTTTCCGGTGGCCCTGCCACTGATGGCGATGAAAAAAATTTTTCGCGATTTCAAACCGGATGTGATTCACGTGGCCGCCCCATTTGCGCTTGGGCGTCAGGCGCTTCGGGTTGCCCGCAAACTCGACATCCCAGCGATTGCGATCTATCAGACCGATATTTCTGGCTACCTTCAGCGCTACAACCTCGAACTTCTAAAACCGGCTGTTGATGAGTTTGTTGCAAGCATTCACCGCAACGCATCGATCACACTTGCGCCAACCCCAGAAACCGCTGCGAATTTGAGTGCGTTGAACGCCGGAAGGGTTGATGTCTGGGGTCGCGGAATCGATCTAAAGTCTTACGACCCAGCTCGAAAGCAAACCTTTGAGGTCGAAGCACTTCGAGCCAAGTATGTTCGACCAGGAAATTTGCTGGTTGGTTTCGTGGGCCGATTGGCAGCCGAGAAGCAGGTCGAAAGAATGGCCGAACTCTTTGGCGTTCCGGGGCTGGATTTCTTGATTGTCGGAGACGGACCCGAGCGAGCAAATCTGGAAAGTCGATTCGCCGGAAGGCCGGTGACCTTTGCTGGCAGGCTTGAGGGCGAAGCTCTGGCGAACGCCTATGCGGCGCTCGACATTTTCGTTCACTTTGGCACCGAGGAAACCTTCGGTCAGACCATCCAAGAGGCACAGGCAAGCCAACTTCCAGTTATCGCGCCAGCTCGCGGAGGCCCAATCCACTTGATCGAGAACGGTGTCACCGGTTTTCTGGTCGACCCGGATGAACCACGCCCATACCGTCAGAGGGTGCTCGAATTGCTTGGGGATGACGTGTTGCGCCGCCGCATTGCGAAACAGGCTCGAGAGTCGGTGCTTGGCCGAACTTGGGAGAGCAATAACGACAAGCTTCTAGATCACTACTCGGCGGCCATTTCAGAACAAAAGGCGCGCAAAGCTTGAACCTCATTGACCCTCAGGTGTTGCTTAGCAACCTTGGGAACTTTGCAGTTCTTGGTGCCGCGGTAATCATCTTTTTTGAAACAGCCACAATCCTGGGTTCTTTCTTACCCGGAGACTCACTGCTGTTCATCCTTGGCTTGGCTTTATCAACTTGGCTAAACGGTTACCCTTTCACTATCGCGCTTCTGACCGTAGTGGCGGCCGCAATCATTGGTTCGCAAGTTGGTTATTTTGTTGGTAAGAAGACTGGCCCGAGGCTCTTCAAGCGCCCGGATGGCTGGATTTTCAACCACAAAACGCTTGAGAGAACCGAGGCCTTCTTTCACCGCTATGGAGCCCGATCGATTGTCTTGGCTCGATTCGTTCCGGTGCTGCGAGCTCTAATACCGATGTTGGTTGCAATGACGAACTTCGATTCCAAGCGGTTTTTGAAACTGAATATCATCGGCGGAATCGCCTGGGTAGTTGGCGTCATGAGTGCCGGTTATCTGCTGGGTGGAATTGAGTTCGTCAGGGCGCACGTAGAGACTTTTGTTCTTGGGTTTGTGGTGCTGTCCTCACTGCCGCTGCCATTCGAGCTGCTGCGCGAGCGTTGGAAAAAGCGTCGCTCTATCTAAGCGGCATAAAGTTGCGGCCACTCATCATCTGAGTAGTTTGTCCATTGCGGATACTTTGGTTCGAGTCCATCGCCCGATGAAGCACCTCGAAGGCGGCGACCAATAAACGGTAAAACATATACCCATACCCATCTGATGGTTTCAAAGAAGTTGCGGCCGGGTCCGAGCATCTCGAACTCCTCTTCTTCTTCGAAACGGTGTGAAAGTTGCAGCATTTCTGCAGCCTTGTTTGCGATTCTTGTGTGACCGTAACCAGAGAAATGAACCATGTCCTCGGCCCAGAAACAAAGGTCGTTGAACTTTTCGATTCGGAACACATCCAGCACCGGCACCCCATACTCTGCTGCCGTTTCTTCGATTAGTCGGGTCATGCTTTCGGCCCGACGAGCTAGTCTTTTGAAAACCTTAAGGTGAACCGGGTTGATCGTATTGGCCACAATCACCTGGCAGCCGCTGGCAAGCAGTCTTTCAATTGCGCCACGAAGAAGAGCCTGCAACTGCGGGTGCTGGCTCCTAGGCTTCATGAGGTCGTTCGACCCGGCCATGATCGTCACCAGATCCGGTTTGAGTGCCAGAGCGTCTTCGAGCTGAGCCGTCAGAATCTCCAACATTTTGCTGCCACGAATCGCTAGGTTCGCATACTCGAAATCCTGACGATAAATTGCTGCCTGCTGACCTAGGAGACCCGCAAGTCGGTCGGTCCAGCCACAACCTTCACGGTTGTGTTCGAAACCCCAGTCGCCAAGCCCTTCGGAGAGCGAGTCACCGATTGCGACGTATTTGCGAATCAGGCTTTGAGGCATTTTTAGACCAGGGCAGGGATTCGATCTAGGTTTCTGCCGAGCGCGATAACCTGCCAGTTTGCAGCCTGCCAAGTCGGCACATCCAAGGCGTTTCGGCCGTCGATGATGAGGCGGTTCGTGACCTGCTGGCCCAAAAGCGCAGGGTCAACGGTTCGGTACTGTTTCCACTCGGTGGTTAGCACGACTAGGTCGGCCCCGCGCACTGCCGCGTGAAGGTCTTCTTGAGTTTCGAGTTGCGGGTAGACCCGTTGAACGTTCTCGAGTGCCTTTGGGTCGTGCACGACAACCTTTGCGCCGGCCATCCAGAACTGCTCGGCCACGGCCATTGCCGGTGAATCACGGATGTCGTCCGTCTCCGGCTTGAAAGCGGCACCGAGAATGGTTACGCGACGGCCGGTTAGGTCACCGAGTTCCTCGTGGGCAAGTTCAATCACGCGTGAGCGTCGGCGAAGGTTGATGGCCTCGACCTCTTTCAAGAAGCCGACCGCCTGGCCAACCCCGAGCTCTTCTGCGCGAGCCACGAAACCACGGATGTCCTTCGGCAAGCAGCCGCCACCGAAACCAATGCCGGACTTCAAGAACTTGTTGCCGATGCGCTCATCCAATCCGATTGCCTCAGAAAGTTTGACGGCATCTGCACCAGCAACCTCGGCGATCTCGGCCATGGCGTTGATGAATGAGATTTTTGTGGCCAAGAACGAGTTGGCCGCAACTTTGACAAGCTCAGCGGTCGGGATGTCGACTGCTAGCAATGGAACCCCCTGCTGGGTGATCGGTTCATAAAGGAGGCGGAGTAGCTTTTCCGACCACGCTTCCTTGACTCCGATTACTACGCGGTCGGGAAGAAGGCTGTCTTGCAGGGCGGTGCCCTCACGAAGAAACTCAGGGTTCCAGGCGACGTGTGGTTCGAAGTCAACCTTGGTTCGAAGGTATGAGGCAAGTTCTGCGGCGGTTCCGACTGGCACCGTGGATTTGCCGGCGACGAGCGCGTCTTCGTTTAGGTAAGGAGCCAGGGCATCGATTGCACTGAACAGGTAAGTTGTGTCTGCGCCGAGACCGGTCTTTGATTGTGGAGTACCAACGCAGAGCAGGTGAATCAGGGCCTCGAGAGATTCTTCGTCATGCTGAGTCTTGAAGCGAAGGTTGCCGTTTGCCAAAACCTCAAGAAGTGCTTCGTCGAGGCCAGGCTCGTAGAACGGTACGCGACCAGCCGAGAGGCTCTGCAGCTTGTCGAGATCTGAATCAATTCCGATGACCTCGTGGCCAAGTTTTGCGAATGCGACTGCCGTGGTTGCGCCTAGGTACCCAAGGCCAATTACGCTGATTTTTAGCTTCACAATCAGAGTTTAGAAAGTAAACAAAACGCCTAAGTTGCCACGACGCTCCAGTTAATCCAACGCTAGTGAAGTGTTCCCTTTGCGGTCTTTTTCGACGGTTTTCGTTCACTTATTGTTCGCAGATTAAGTTCGTTTAACGACCCATCCCCGAAACACACCCGCAACAACCAGCCCGTAACTTCTGTTTATGGGTGAATTATTCAATCAATATCCGATTGCTGCCAAACCCAAAAACGGGGACAAATTGGCGGCCTTCGATGAAATGTTTGCTGCGCCTGGCAAAGTGCGCCCAAGCTACCTGAAGATTCACGAAGCCCTGGCGGCCATGACCCAGGATGAGCTGATCGGCCGAACCGCCGCGCTCGCCGATTCTTATCTCGCCCAAGGCGTGACTTTCGACTTCGCCGGTGAAGAGCGACCTTTCCCTCTCGACGCCGTGCCACGCGTAATCGAGCGCGGGGAGTGGAACGTTCTCGATGCCGGTGTGAAGCAGCGAGTCAGAGTTCTCGAAGCTTTTCTCGCCGATGTTTACGGGCCACAGAACGCGATTCGCGACGGTGTGATTCCTGCCGCGCTGGTCGCGACATCCGAGCACTTTCACCGTGCCGCACACGGCATTGACCCGGCCAACGGCGTGCGCATCCAGGTCAGCGGAATCGACCTGATTCGTGACGAGGTTGGCACCTGGCGCGTACTCGAAGACAACGTTCGTGTGCCATCTGGCGTTAGCTATGTGATCTCGAACCGTCGCGTGATGGCGCAGACTTTGCCCGAGCTCTTCCAGCAGATGCGAATTCAGCCGGTTGGCGACTACCCAAACAAGCTGCTCGCCGCCCTGCGCGCCGCTGCACCTGGTGGAGTCGAAGACCCGACCGTGGTCGTGCTCACCCCGGGTGTTTACAACAGCGCCTATTTCGAGCACACCCTGCTCGCCCGCCTGATGGGCATCGAACTCGTCGAGGGTCGCGACCTGTTCTGCGCCAACGGCAAGGTCTACATGCGAACCACCGCCGGTGCCCGTCGAGTCGACGTGATTTATCGCCGCGTGGATGACGAGTTCCTCGACCCGCTAGCCTTCCGTGCCGACTCGGTGCTTGGCCCTCCGGGGTTGCTAAACGCAGCCCGCCAGGGCAACGTGACCCTGGCCAATGCCGTCGGAAACGGTGTCGCTGACGACAAGTTGGTCTACACCTACATGCCAGACCTGACCAGGTATTACCTGGGCGAAGACCCAATCATCGATAACGTGCGCACCTGGCGTCTCGAAGAAGAAGGCAGCCTAGAAGAAGTTCTAGACCGCTTGGATGAACTTGTCGTTAAGCCGGTCGATGGCTCCGGCGGTAAGGGCTTGGTGGTCGGCCCGGCCGCATCCAAGAAGGAACTCGAAGACCTTCGCAAGCGCCTAATCAAGGACCCGCGCGGCTGGATCGCTCAGCCGGTGGTTCAGTTCTCAACCATTCCAACCTTGGTCGAGGGCGGGCTTCGACCACGTCACGCCGACCTTCGCCCATTCGCGGTAAACAGCGGGAACGACATCTGGGTTCTGCCTGGTGGTCTAACTCGCGTCGCTCTGCCAGAGGGTGAGCTAGTGGTGAACTCATCCCAGGGTGGCGGTTCGAAAGACACCTGGATCGTAGGCAACGACCGCCCGACCGTGCGCCAATTCATGCCAACCAATTCAGAGATTTCATCAATCGTTGCTGGTCAAACCGCAGGTGATTCTGGCTTCGGTTCTCAGCAGCACGATAACTCGGGTGCCGGTTTCAAGATTCAACAGGAACAGCAGCAACAATCGGCCGGCGCAGCGTTGCCGCCACTCGCACAGGGAGGCTCTAACTAATGCTCAGTCGCATCGCAGAATCACTCTTTTGGATTGGCCGCTATGTCGAGCGCGCCGATGGCACCGCGCGTCTGCTCGACGTGCACCTGCAGCTCTTGCTCGAAGACCCTTGGGTCGATGAAGACACCGCGTGCCGCTCGTTGCTTTCGGTAATCGGTTCAGACTCGATTTTTCCGCACCAGCTAACTCGTCACGACCTGCTCAGTATTTTGTCGGTCGACCGAAACGAGCAGGCTTCGATTGCGTCATCGCTAACCTCGGCTCGCGAGAATGCCCGACGAGTTCGCGAGATCGTTTCGACCGAACTTTGGGAGTGCCTAAACACCACTCGTTCGAGAATGCCGCGCAAGGTTTCTATCGATCGCGCACACGACTTCTTCGGTTGGGTTCGCGAGCGAACCGCACTTGCCGTCGGCATCGTTGAGAGCTCAACCTCACGCGATGAGGCCTGGACTTTCTTCACTCTCGGTCGCTCTCTAGAGCGCGTTGATATGACCGCGCGACTACTCGCCACCTCCGAATTGACCGAGGCTAGTGGCCCATCCTGGACCACGATTCTGCGCAGTTGTGGCGCATATGAGGCATACCTTCGCACCTATCGCGGTGTGCCATCGGCGACCAATGCAGCGGAGTTTTTGCTGCTCGACCGCATCTTCCCACGCTCGGTAACCTTCGCTCTATCTCGCGCCGAGCGTTGCCTGAACGACCTCGCACCGAGCTCGGATCGCGTCGGTGTTAGCGATGCGGCACTGCGTCTGGCCAGCCAGATTCGCACCAATCTTGAGTTCCGGTCGGCACCCGACATCCTGGCAAATCTGACCCAAGAAATGGTCGCTTTGCAGAACGGTGTCAGCGAGATTTCTGAGGCAATCGGAAACCGCTACTTCCCGGCGAACATCATGCCTACCTGGGTTGGTGAGGTTTCATGAGTCGCTATCGCGTCGCGCACACCACCGGTTTCAAATACAGCCGCGAGGTTTCGGCCAGCTATAACGAGGCCCGACTTTTGCCAGCCAGGGATGACCGCCAGTTTGTCATCTCGAGCAAATTAGACATTCAACCGCAGAGCGCATCCCACGAGTATCTCGACTATTTCAAGTCGCGCGCTGTGCAGTTTGAGATCCTGGAGCCGCACGGCGAACTGACAATTCAGGCCACCTCTCTGGTCGAGATTCGCGACTCGATTCGTGCGGTTCCAGGCCTTAACTGGGACGACCTTGCGCCCGAGGTGGTCAGCAGTCTGGAGCTAACCGATTCGATCGGTCAGACCCGACGCACTCAGCCGCCGGCCGAGCTTTCGAAGTTTGCCAAGAAGGTCGCGGGTCAATTCGGGCCGCACGAGGCAGCGATGGAGATCTGCAAAAAGGTCTTTGGAGCGATGACGTATAAGCACGGAGTCACCGGTGTTCACTCAGTGGCGACCGAAGCTTGGTCGGCCAAGATCGGTGTTTGCCAGGATTACGCGCACATCACCCTCGGTGCTTTGCGTGCCGCAGGCATCCCGGCTCGATACGTTTCTGGCTACCTTCACCCGCACCTCGCTCCGAAGATCGACGAAAAGGTTGTTGGCGAATCGCACGCCTGGGTCGAGTGGTGGGCGGGGGCTTGGTATGCCTATGACCCGACCAACGATATCGAGATCGGTGAGCGGCACATTGTGGTCGCCAGCGGTCGCGATTATGACGACGTGGCGCCGCTTCGAGGAGTGTATGCGGGTGCCGGCGAATCGGAGCTTTTCGTAACGGTGGAGATCACCAAAGAGGCTTAGTCTTTAGGCATGACAACCTTGCCTCTGGTTCGCACAATGACCGACTCCCACGGAGTTGAAATCACCTTCTATGAGTGGCCGGTTGCGCATCCCAAGGCAATCGTTCAAATTGCGCACGGATTAGGTGAGCACGCCCGTCGCTACGACCATGTTGCCGCCGCTCTGAATCGAGCCGGCTTCGCCGTCTATGCCGATGACCACCGCGGCCACGGAGCCACCGGTGTGAACATGCGCGCGAAGGGTCTTATCAAGAATCAGGGAAACCTCGGACCAGGTGGCATGCCGGCGACCTTTGCCGCAGTGCGCCAGCTGAGTCACCTCATCCGTGGTGAACACCCCAACTCGAAACTGGTTCTGATTGGGCACAGCTGGGGTTCGATGATTGCTCAGCGAATCTTGAATAAGTTTGCCGACGAGTATGACCTAGCGGTGCTGACCGGTTCGACCCTGTTGCTGCCGGGCATTTTGCCGAGCGGTGGGTTCAACAAGAAATTCGAGGCCGAGGCAAAGAAGACCGGCGAGCAAATCAATGGTGGTGCCTGGTTGAGTCGTGACCTCAAGGTGGGCGAGAAGTTTCGGGCCGACCCGCTCAATTTTGACGAAACCGCAATCGGGGTCTTCGGTGTGGCAAATGTGCTCGGTCTCCTCGGCACACCGAGTCGAAAGATTCCAGCAGACATTCCAATTCTGTTGATGGCCGGCAGTGATGACGCCATCGGTGGAGAAAAGGGTAACGTCCTGCTGCTAAACGCCTATAAGCGTGCCGGTTTGACCGATCTAGAACTGATAATTTACGACGGTGGCCGTCACGAGGTCTTCAACGAGACCAACAAGGATGAAGTGCTCGCCAACCTAATCGGGTGGCTCGAAGCACACCTAGCCGATTAGTTTGACGGCGGGGTAAGGCCCAACTTTTCGCTAGCCTTAGCGACGTTTGGCAGGCGGCAAGCTGCCGCAGCCTCCTCGATTGGGTCCTTCAATAGGTCGTGGGTTTCAGGGTGCTTCTCCATGTAACGCACGGTGTACGAGCAGACCGGAACAACCTTGTTCTTGCCGTTGGCGCGAACATCGGCAAGCGCCTCACGAGTCAAAATGGCGGCCAGGTTCTTGCCCTGGTGAGCCGGGTTTACACCGGTGTGCACAAAGTGAATCTCGCCTAACATCAGCGAGTAGTCGAGTTCGCCGGCCATGTCATCGCCCAGCCAAATCTCATAGCGGTGCTCAGCGGTGTTGTGCTTTACTACTGGAGCCTCGACGATTTCTGCGCTCATGCTGTTAATCTCTTTCTGTGCCGGCAAATAAAAACAAAGTCTTCTTCGGAGATAACCTTGCCGTACTTAAATCTATGCCCTCCGAGAGCGCGCAACTAATCTATATCGACCCGCCGTTCAACACCGGTCGCACTCAGTCTCGCGGAACCGCAACCACCACTCGCGTCACCGAGGGCGGTCGCGTGGGCTTCAAGGGTCGCCAGTATGAGACCGTGCGCCAAACCGTGCTCAGCTACGACGACGAGTTCGCCGACTACTGGGCTTTTCTTGAGCCTCGCCTCGAAGAGGCCTGGCGCCTGCTGAACGAGACCGGAACCCTGTATCTTCACCTCGACTACCGCGAATCGCACTACGCCAAGGTGCTGCTCGACGCCCTGTTTGGCCGCGATTGCTTCTTGAACGAAATCATCTGGGCCTACGACTACGGCGGCAAGAGCAAGAACCGCTGGCCGGCCAAGCACGACACAATCCTGGTCTATGTGAAGAACCCGGCGAAATACTTTTTCAACTCGGATGAGGTCGATCGCGAGCCGTATATGGCCCCCGGCCTGGTCACCCCCGAGAAGGTTGCCAAGGGCAAGCTGCCGACCGATGTTTGGTGGCACACAATCGTTTCACCAACCGGCAAAGAGAAGACCGGCTACCCGACCCAGAAGCCACTTGGCATTCTGCGCCGAATCATCCAGGCTTCGTCTCGCCCGGGTGACACCGTCATCGACTTCTTTGGTGGCTCTGGCACAACCGGCGCCGCTGCCGCCTCGCTCGATCGCAACTTCATCCTGGTAGACCAAAACCCCGAATCAATCGCCGTGATGCGCGACCGTTTCGGGGCTTTGGGTATTGCTGTCGAATTTATTTAGTGAGCTGCTGCAGCCGCTGCCTCTTGAACAGCTGACTTGGTGCGCAGCGCAGGCGCCTTGGTGAAGATGGCGATAACAATCGCAACCGCCACAACTGCACCGGCAATAGCGAACACGGTGACACCGGCATCCGCGAAGCCAACCAAGAACGGACGCGCGAGGCGTGGGTCAAGGTGGTTCAAGAATGAAGAGTCGGTGTTTAGCTTGCCGGCCAATGCACCCATGTTTCCGCTCTGAAGTCCCTTTAGGAACTCGGCGTTGTTCGGGTCTGAAAGCACCTTAGGGTCCTTCAGCGCTGCCTTTAGACCAGCCTGAACATCGGCGCGCTTGAATGCTGCCGGGATGGTGTCGGCCAGGTTGTTGAACAGAATCGAGATGAACACTGCAACACCCAAGGTTCCACCCATCTGGCGGAAGAAGGTTGCCGATGCGGTAGCCACGCCAACCTCTGATGCCGGCACCGAGTTCTGAGCGGCAAGGGTAAGGGTCTGCATTAGCTGACCTAGACCTAGACCGATCAAGATCATGCCGATTGATGCCTGCCAGTACTGAGTGTCAGCGCTGAAGCTGGTTAGGTAAAGGTAGCCCAGTGCAAGAAGGCTTGGGCCAATGACCATGAACATCTTGTACTTACCGGTGCGGCTGGTGATCTGACCAGACACGATGGTTGCGGTCATCATTCCGGCGACCATTGGAAGCATCATGAAGCCGGCCTCGGTTGGGGTTGCACCCATCACGATCTGCAGTAGCAGCGGAAGGGTCATCATTCCACCGAACATGCCAACACCGACGATGACACCAAGGATGGTTGCCATTGAGAAGGTCTTTGACTTGAACAGGCTCAGTGGCAGAAGCGCCTCGTGCTTTGCGGCACGCTCAGCCAGGATGAACAGGATGATTCCAACGCCACCGGTTACATACATGGCGATTGATTCGGTGCTGTCCCAGCCCCAGTCGCGACCGTTCTCGGCAACTAGAAGCAATGGCACAACCGCGATAACGATGGTGACGGCACCTAGCCAGTCGATGCGGTGCTGCTTCGGGGTGTGTGGAACGTGTAGGAACGAGACCACCATGAATAGCGCAACGATGCCGATTGGCAGGTTGATAAGGAACACCCAGCGCCAGCCGTTGATCCAAAGGATCTGGCTCGCACCTGCGAATAGACCACCGATGATTGGGCCAAGCACCGATGAGGTTGCGAACACACCAAGGAACATGCCCTGGTAGCGAGCACGCTCACGTGGAGGCACGATGTCGGCTAGCACGGTAAGTGCCAGGGTGAATAGACCACCGGCACCGATACCCTGCACCGCACGCCAAGCGGCAAGCTGGAACATGTCAGCCGCGGTGCCACAGAGTAGCGAACCGAAGATGAAGATGGTGATCGCCACGATGAATAGGCGTCGACGGCCAAGGATGTCGCCAAGCTTGCCGTAGATCGGGGTGGTGATGGTTGAGGTGATTAGGTAAGCGGTGGTAACCCAAGCCTGAAGCTCTAGACCCTTTAGGTCATCGGCGATGGTGCGCATTGCTGCACCAACCACCGACTGGTCTAGCGCCGACAGGAACATACCTGACATGAGGCCGACGAGGACCAACATGATTTGTCTGTGGGTCATTACACCCGAAATAGCTGAGGCTGCTGCTGCGGCCTTGCGATCTGCACGTGCCAATTGAGGCTCCGTTTCTTTGTCTGTGCTGCGAATTCTCGGGGTTTGCCCCAGGATGATTTGCCTATCGAAGTTAGGCTTGAACTTATGTTCCAGCCTAAACGCCGAAGAGGTTCTATGCCAGTCAACCGCCTATTGACTTTGGTTATTTCCGGCGCACTTATTTTGGGGATAACCGCAGACCCGGCGATGGCGGCCGGTGAGCCAACCCCAACGGCAACACCAACGGCAACCCCGACCGCAACTCCTAGCCCAACGGCAACCCCGACACCGCCGGTGCTCTGCGGAGTCTGTTTCAACCCGGGTGCCTTCTCACTCACCAAGGCCAACTCGCTTTGGGTCGTCGCCAACAAGCAGCGCCCGCTAAACCCAATCACCTATAAGCCGGTCATCGGCTATTTCAAAGGGGTTCAGGTCGCAAAGGTGACCGCTGCAGCCCTCACCCAGATGGCGGCTGGAATGCTCAAAGCCAAGGCCGGCACACTCTTGCTCAACTCGGGTTATCGAAGCTATGACACCCAGGTGGCGGTTCACGATCGTCAGGTTGCCCGCCTCGGCCTCAAAGCCGGAGAGGCGCTCGCCGCACGCCCGGGATATTCAGAACACCAGACCGGTCTGGCCGCTGATGTGAGTGCCGCGGGTCAGGGTTGCACCATCCAGGTGTGCTTCGCCAAGACCAAGGCCGGCAAGTGGTTGGCAGCCAACTCCTGGCAATACGGTTTTATTCTTCGATACCCGGATGGTCAAACCCCGACCACCGGCTACCAGTTCGAACCTTGGCACTTCAGGTATGTCGGCATCGAGCTAGCCACCGAAATGAAGTCGCAGAACATCACGGTTCTCGAAAAGTTCTGGAACCTTCCGGCTGCGCCTAGCTACAGCTACTAGCCGAGCACTCCGTCAACAAGGGTCTTTGCCTCGGCCTGAACCTGCTCGAGGTGAGCCTGGCCCTTGAAACTCTCGGCATAAATCTTGTAGACGTTCTCGGTGCCCGATGGGCGAGCCGCGAACCAAGCGTTCTCGGTCTCAACCTTTAGGCCACCAAGAGCGGCGTTGTTGCCTGGGGCGTGAGTCAAAATCGCCGTGATCTGCTCACCGGCAAGCGAGGTTGCCGACACATCCGTGGCCGAAAGCTTGCCCAGCTTGCTCTTCTGCTCGAGGGTGGCCGGGGCATCGATGCGCTCGTAAACAGAGGCACCAAACTTGTCGGTCAGTTCGGTGTAGCGCTGGGATGGGGTCTTGCCGGTAACCGCGGTGATTTCGGCGGCCAGTAGGGCGAGGATCAGACCATCCTTGTCGGTCGACCAAGACTTGCCGTTTAGGCGCAAGAACGAGGCGCCGGCGGATTCTTCGCCACCGAAGCCCACCGAGCCGTCGATTAGGCCAGGCACGAACCACTTGAAGCCAACCGGCACCTCGATGAGGCGTCGGCCGAGGTCGGCAACCACTCGGTTGATGATCGAAGACGAAACCATGGTCTTGCCAACCGCTGCGTCGGCAGCCCATCCTGGGCGGTTGCGGTAAAGATAGTCGATGCCCACGGCCAAGAAGTGGTTCGGGTTCATCAAGCCGGCGTCGCGGGTGACGATGCCGTGACGGTCGGCGTCGGCGTCGTTACCGGTCGAGATGTCGAAACGGCTGCGGCCCTCAATCAGCGAAGCCATCGCGTGTGGCGACGAGCAGTCCATGCGAATCTTGCCATCCCAGTCGAGGGTCATAAACCCGAACTGGAAGTCGACATTTGGGTTCACAACGGTCAGGTTCAGCGCATAGCGCTCGCCGATCGCACCCCAGTAGTCCACCGACGCGCCACCCATTGGGTCGGCACCGATCTTTACGCCGGCGTCCCGAATCGCATCCATGTTCAAAACGTCACCGAGCTGATTGATGTAGTTGTCGCGGAAGTGGAACTTCACGGCATCCGGCATCGCGGTCTTAACCTCGCGCATTCCACCAAGGATGATCTCGTTCGCGCGCGAGGCGATCCAGTTGGTGGCATCGCTGTCGGCCGGGCCACCGTGAGGTGGGTTGTACTTGAAGCCGCCGTCGGTAGGTGGGTTGTGGCTCGGGGTGATGACGAGGCCGTCGGCCATCGAGCGGTCGCCGGGCTGCTTACCCTCGTTGTGGTTGATGATTGCAACCGAGACCGCCGGGGTTGGCACATAGCGACCTTCGGCGTCGACCATGGTCAAAATTCCGTTGCCGGCGAGCACGGCCAGAGCGGTTTCTTCGGCCGGGCCAGAAAGGGCGTGGGTGTCCTTGCCGACATAAATCGGGCCATGGATGTTCTCGCGCTGACGGTATTCAACAATCGCCTGAGTGATCGCCGCGATGTGCTGTTCGTTGAACGAGCCATTCAGTGAGGTGCCGCGGTGACCGCTGGTGCCAAAGGTCACCTTTTGCTCGGCGGTGGTTACATCCGGGCGGATTTCGTAATAAGCCTCGATGAGCTTTTCAATGTTGACTAGGTCAGATTCTTGGGCTTTTTGCCCCGCGCGCGCACTCATAAGACTATTTTCGCCGTTAACCTTTATGTATGGCTACGAAATCGCGTAACAGTTCAGCAAAGACCTACTCATACCTAGGTCCGGTTGGCACGTTTACCGAACTCGCGCTTGCCCAGGTTCCTGAGGCTAAGGGAGCCAACTGGCACCCGGTCGCAAATGTGCAAGAAGCCATCGACAACGTTCT
>Ga0228703_1000469_pt1 | contig 29577 bp, 25 predicted proteins | sample McNCre217_Aug_MG_3_FD_178020 | JGI IMG/M metagenome (GOLD analysis project Ga0228703, IMG submission 178020) | Freshwater microbial communities from McNutts Creek, Athens, Georgia, United States - 29-17_Aug_MG | ecosystem: Environmental > Aquatic > Freshwater > Creek | place: USA: Georgia...
AAACGATCAACTCACCTGCTTGTACGTTAGATAGGCCGTAAATACGTGCCACACCATCACCCACTTGGAGTACGGTACCTACTTCTTCTAGTTCTGCGACAGTTTTAGCTTGGGATAATTGTTCCCTTAAAATTGCTGAAACTTCATCTGGTCTTACTGATGCCATATAAAATGGAGGGTTTATTGATTTTTAATAATTTATTTTGAATCAAATTTCGGGTGCAAAATTAGTCATGAAATTTGAATAATCCCATGATTTTGTCAAAAAAAAGACGCTAATCATAAGACTTTTTAAAGATGTGTTTTTCGAGTGGGAAAAACAGCTTGTTAAATGCCGTTAAAATTCTTGAAAAAGAGGCTTTTTTGCTTATCTTCGAACCTTTGTTTTTAAATCAATTAACAATTTTATGAAAATTAAATTTTTAGCCATTTGCGCTTGTCTAGTGTCTTTGACTGCTGTAGCACAGACGAAACCTAAACCGACGACGAAACCCAAGTTGACGGTCTCTTTGACTAAAGTACCCGTAAAAGAATTTGCTAATCAAGTGGATTCTGTTTCGTATGCGGTAGGTGTGCTAGTAGCTCAAAATTTCAAGTCGCAAAAAGTGACTTTGAATCCAGCGATGGTGGCGAAAGGCTTTGAAGCAGCTACGCAAGGTGGGGCTTTGAAAATGACCGAGCAAGAATGTCAAAACGTAGTTCAAAACTACATGATGAAGAATCAAGAGGCGCAAGCTTTGGAACAATCGAAGCAATTTTTACCAAATAAAGAGGCAGGGGAGAAGTTTTTGGCAGAAAATAAAAAGAAAGACTCGATCCTAGTTACCGCTTCTGGCTTGCAATACAAAATTATCAAATTAGGTACTGGACCTAAACCGGTTGTGACAGATAAAGTGAAAACACATTACCACGGAACATTAATCGACGGAACGGTGTTTGATTCGTCGGTGCAACGTGGCGAACCGATTTCATTCCCAGTGAATGGTGTTATTCCTGGATGGGTCGAAGCTTTACAGTTAATGCCGGTAGGTTCTAAATTTAAATTATTTATTCCCCAAAACCTGGCTTACGGTGTTCGTGGCGGTGGTCAAACCATTAAGCCTTATTCGGCTTTAGTGTTTGAAGTGGAATTATTAGAGATTGAGAAATAAGACAATGAAGAAGATACTTCCTATTTTCATTCCGCTTTCCTTGTTGGTTGTGTGGTTTATGCATGGTTCAGACCTGCAAAACCAAATCAATTACCAAGAGGGTGATTTACAGCCATCTGCCCTGCAGAGAAAGGTGGAAAGTAAGGTATTTGAGATTTTGAGCAATTACCATTACCGGAAGATTCCGGTAAATGATTCATTGTCTTCGAAAATCTTTGATGCCTATATCAAGCAATTAGACCCGAACAAGGTGTTCTTTTTGGCGGAAGATATGGATGAAATAGAAAAGTATCGTTTTACTATTGATGAGGCGCTTAATTTAGGTGATTTGACCTCTGCATTTCAGATTTACAATCTTTACCAAAAGCGCATGAAAGCGCGTTATGCCTTCATTCATGCACAATTAGATAAACCGGTTGATTTTACCATCGACGAAATCTACCAGCCGAATCGGGAGAAAGCTACCTGGGCAAAATCGGAATCCGAGTTAGATGATTTTTGGCGTAAAGATTTAAAGCGTCAATTATTGGATTGGAAAATTGGTGGAAAGGCCGATACGACGTCTGTACGTGAGTTAAAGGAGCGTTACAAGCGTACGGAAAAATACATGGCGAAGACGAAATCGGAGGATGTATTTCAGGTTTTCATGAATGCTTACACAGAAAGTATAGATCCACATACGACCTATATGATCCCAAAAGCTGCGGAGGAATTCAATAAGGACATGTCCCAAAGTTTCGAAGGAATTGGAGCTACCCTTCGTTTAGAAGGCGATTATGTAAGTATTGTCGATCTTGTTCCTGGTGGTCCGGCCTACCGCAGTAAGCAAATCAATCCGAAAGACCGAATTGTGGGAGTGGCTCAAGGAGAGGATGGTAAATTCGTCGATATCATCGGTTGGTTTACGGATGATGCGGTGAAGTTAATTCGAGGTCCTAAGGGGACGGTAGTTCGATTAAAGATCTTGCCAGCGACTGGGGTGACGGGTTCACTTACTTCGGAAGTGCGTATCGTTCGGGAGAAAATTAAATTAGAGGAGCAGACAGCTAAAAAGGAGATTTTGTTGCAAAAACAGGGCGATAAAACGCTTAAAATAGGTTTGATCACTATTCCTATGTTCTACCGCGATTTTGATGGAGCACGCAATAATGAAGCGGGCTTTAAATCAACGACAGCGGATGTGCGCAAGTTCTTATTAGAATTCAAGAAAGAAGGAATAGATGCCTTGCTGATTGATTTACGTAATAATGGAGGTGGTTCTTTGATCGAAGCAGTGGATTTAACGGGTTTATTTATTACCACCGGGCCTGTAGTACAACGTAAAGAATCGACGGGTCAAATCACCCAAGAAAACGATGAGAACCCAGAACTAGTCTATGATGGGCCGATGGCAGTTTTAATTAACCGATTCTCGGCATCTGCTTCGGAGATTTTCGCGGGAGCCATCCAAGATTACCAACGTGGTATTATCGTAGGGGAGCAATCTTATGGAAAAGGTACCGTGCAAAGTGTATTGGATTTAAGCCGTTTTGTTCGTTCTGAAAAGGAAAATCCAGGCGTTTTGAAAATCACCTTGGAGAAATTTTACCGCATTACGGGAAGTTCCACACAGCACAAAGGCGTTAGTCCTGATTTCGCTTTGCCCTCTGCTTTTTCTGCTGAGGAATTTGGTGAAAGTTCGCAGCCTAGTGCTTTGCCATGGGATATGATTCGTTCTACGACATTTACAAAGACGGGTAAAGTAAATCCAGCAACGGTGAAGCAATTGCAAGTAGCTTTTCAAAACCGCTTGAAAACGAAGCCTGAATTATTGAAATTGAAGGAGGATTTAGAGCGCTGGAAGAAATTGAAAGAGACTAATTCCATTGCTTTACAATATGATAAACGCAAAAAAGAGCTGGACGATCAAAAGAAAAAGCCTGATGAAACGCAAGAAGTAATGGCTGCGATGGCTGGTTCAGAAACGATAATTGTAGACGAAAAGAAAGGGGAGACGAAAGAGAAAGATAAGCATGCGAAAGATGCGTATTTGAAAGAGACGCAGCAGATTATTGCAGATTGGTTAAAAGGGCCTGTAGCAGCGTCAAAACCGGTAGCTAAAAAATAATGAAAGCGTTAACAGATGTATTGAAAGAGTCTTCCCTTTTGGTTCGAGATACGGGCCAATGGATTCTGCATCAATCTTCTCAGTTTACGAGTTCGGATATCATCTACAAAGGAACAAATGATTTGGTCTCTTTTGTAGATCAACAGGCTGAAGCAAAATTAAAGCAAGGACTTTCGGCTATTTTTCCGGAGGCGGAATTTATTGCAGAGGAAACTTCCGCAGATTATGAGGAAGTAGGGGACGGCTATTACTGGGTTATCGATCCTTTGGATGGTACAACCAATTTCCTGCACAAATTGCCCATTTTTGCGGTTTCGGTAGGTTTGATTTACCAAAAGCAGCCCATTTTAGGATTAATTTACGAGCCTAATCGGGATGAATTGTTTACAGCAGTTCAAGGTCATGGAGCGCATTTAAATGGTGTACCCATTCGTGTTTCTCCGGAAAATTCCTTGTCTAAATCGTTGTTAGCTACAGGATTTCCTTATTATGATTTCTCTTACCAAGATCGATATTTGGATTTATTGAAGGAACTAATGCGTTCTTCGCATGGTTTAAGACGTATGGGAGCGGCAGCAATAGATTTAGCCTATACTGCCTGCGGACGTTTTGAAGGCTTTTTTGAGGCTAATCTGAAGCCATGGGATGTGGCAGCGGGTAAAATTATCATCGAGGAAGCAGGAGGAATGGTCACGAACTTCTCTGGTGGCCAAGACGTGATTTTTACGGGAGAAATTATTGGAGCGGGTCCTATATTCTCGGAATTTTTAGGAACTTTGCAGTCTAAGTGGTTTGATTAATATGGAAAACGGGATCATTTTTTTGGTATTTGCTGCGGCGCTCGTTTATCTAGTTCGCCTAGTATACAATCAGTTTTGGGGTAAAAATGCAGGAAACTGTGCCAAAGGCTGTGGTACCTGCGCGGCTTCTTCCACCATCGATAAATTGAACAGTGAAAGAAGCTAATTCCGGTAAAACATTTGATTTTCAGATTATAAAGCGTTTGTATGGCTTTATTCTGCCCTACCGATTCCGTTTTTGGTTTCTCGTCTTTTTAATACTTTGCATGGCGGGAATTTCTCCTGTAGTCCCCTTACTCATTCGCTATACTTTAGATCATTATTTAGGATTAGTCTACCAGGTTGATTTGTTGCGAATGCTAGGTTGGATGCTGGGAGCACTTTTGTTGCAAACAGGTTTGCAGTTTTCGACTTCTTATTTAGCGGGTTATTTAGGCCAAACGGTTATTCGCGACATTCGTATTCAACTGTATGAGAAGATTGTAAACCTTCGCTTGGCCTTTTTTGATGCCACGCCCATTGGGCGTTTAGTGACCAGAATGGTGTCAGATATTGAAACATTAAACGATGTTTTTTCGGAAGGATTGGCCTCTATTGCGGGAGATTTGTTGCAATTATTCCTGATTTTGGGCGTCATGTTTTATGCGGATTGGCGTTTGACCCTCATTATTCTAGTGACGGTTCCCTTTATGGTCTTTTCGACTTACGTTTTTAAAGAATACATCAAAAAGTCTTTTAATGAAGTACGAACGGCAGTAGCTAATTTGAATTCCTTTGTTCAAGAACATATTTCGGGAATGTTGATTGTCCAAATGTTCCACGCCGAAAAACAAGAATTAGCTAAATTTAACCGCATTAATGAAGAGCATCGAGATGCAAACATTCGTGGTATTTTCGCCTATTCCGTTTTTTTTCCAGTTGCTGACGTCATTGCAGCGATAGGAACGGGACTTGTTGTGTGGGCAGCCTCAACCTACATTGTCAAGGAAGAAATGGGGGTGGGGACATTAACCGCCTTCATTATGTTTATCAACCTCTTTTATCGGCCTATTCGGATGCTGGCGGACAGATTTAATACGTTGCAGATGGGTATTGTGTCCACGGAACGAATTTTGACCCTCTTAGATTCGACGGATTATATTCAAAACAATGGTACGATTCAAGCGGATCACGTGGAAGGTAAAATCGAGTTTTCGGATGTTACTTTTGCTTACCAAGAGCCAGAATGGGTGGTTCGGAACGTGAGTTTTCAGGTAGAGGCTGGAAAAACCTGCGCTATCGTAGGGGCGACGGGTGCGGGTAAATCATCCATCATCGGGTTATTAGGCCGTTTATATGATTGCCAAAGCGGCGAAATCAAAGTGGATGGCGTAGCACTTACTTCTTATGAAATAGGGTCATTGCGTAAGAACATTGCCGTGGTATTGCAAGATGTGTTCTTATTTAGTTCTTCCATAGCTTACAATATTCATTTAGGGGATGAATCGATTACCCATGAAAAAATGGTAGAAGCGGCGAAAGCCGTAGGAGTGCATGATTTTATACTCTCTTTGCCTGGGGGCTATGAGTATGAAGTCAAAGAGCGAGGGGCAACGCTGAGTGTGGGGCAGCGTCAGTTGATTTCCTTTGTTCGTGCTTTGGTGCACAACCCTAAAATAATCGTACTCGATGAGGCCACTTCTTCAGTGGATTCAGAGACTGAAGTATTAATACAAGAAGCCATTTCTACCTTAATGAAAGGGAGGACGGCGGTCGTTATTGCGCATCGCTTGTCTACGATTCGGAATTCAGATCAAATTTTAGTGATGGATAAAGGGGAAATTAAGGAACGAGGAACGCAGGATGAATTATTGGCTTTGGACGGTTTATATGCGCAACTCTATCACCTACAATTCAGAAAATAAACGTATCTTTGCGGGCTTATGAATTTGAAAAATAAAATACTGGTTTGTTTAATCGCCTTAATCGGTTTAAGTGCGTGTGGAAAGTTCGAGAAGTTCAGAAAGAGCGCGAGCGTTACGACGAAGTACAAAGCCGCAGTCGATTATTACAAAAAGAAAGAGTTTGATAAAGCTGGAATCCTTTTTGATGAAGTTTTGCCTTTATTAACGGGCGATTCGACACAAGAAATGGCTACTTTTTACCAAGCTAAATGTGATTTTGAATTAGCGAACTATACGGTGGCGAATACGCACTTTAAGCGTTTCTCAGAGGTTTTTTCACGCTCTGAATTTGCAGAAGAGTCGATTTACATGGCGGCCTATTCGCTGTATAAAGATTCTCCTAATTTTAATTTAGACCAAACGGGTACTTTATCTGCTATTAATGAATTACAGAGTTATTTAAATAATTATCCTGATTCAAAATACCGCGAAGATTGCACCATAATGATTAAAGATCTTCGTAAGAAATTGGAAAAGAAAGCCTATGAAAAGGCGAAGCTATACTATAAAACGTCACCTTTCAATATTGCCTCTTTGAAGTCAGCCGTGATAGAAATCACGAATTTCCAACGCGATTTTCCGGATTCAGATTACAATGAAGAAATGGCTTATTTTAAAGTGGTTTCTCAGTATGATTTAGCAAAGAGTACGGTCGAGTACAAACAAAAAGAGCGTTTTGAGGAAGTACTAAAGTTCTATTTGGAATTTATCGATAAATACCCTCAAAGTACCTATCTGAAAACGGCTGAAAAATGGTATACGGATAGCCAAAATGAGGTGACGCGTATTGCCAAAATAGAAGCAGAATACAAGGCCTTGCAGGAAAAAGAGAAATCGAATACTTCGAAAATTGCTACGAGCCCTCAATAGTATTTCTTAAAAATTAACGTTAAATTTGCAATCTTAAATTATATAGAGATGTCTAAGACACCAACAAATCCATCCATCATCACACGTGATGTAGACAAGATCGCTGCTAAAACAGGTAACGTATACGAATCAATTACGATCGTAGGACAACGTGCTCGTCAGATTTCAAGCAAGATGAAAGAAGAATTATCAGGTAAATTATCTGAGTTTGCTTCATCTGTAGATAATTTAGAAGAGATTTTTGAGAATCGTGAGCAAATCGAAATCTCTAAATATTATGAGCGTATGCCTAAGCCTTCCGCTTTAGCTATTGATGATTTTTTAGCTGATAAAGTAGATTTCAGAAACCGCGAAGAAGGTACAACTGAAAACTAATCACATTAGATGATATAGATCGATCATGAAATCAATTCGATTTCTGTTGATATTACTTTTAAGTTCTTGGGCTGTTCAAGCTCAAGAACTTTTAACTTCTATAAGTATCAGTACTGAGCAATTGCAGCTCGACCAGCAGCGTGGAGGTTCTCAAGTTTACGCTGAATTACAAAGATCCATGCAGGAATTTATGAATGGCCGTAGGTGGTCATCCGATAATTTTGCGCCGGAAGAAAAAATCAAATTGAACATTAATCTGTTGCTAACGAAGTCTACTGCTCAAGGGGATATCGAGGCGACTGCGCGTGTTCAAGTGCTTCGTCCGGTTTTTGGCACCTCTTATGAGACCGTCTTATTGAATCTAGTCGATAAGAATTTTAATTTCAAATACCAGTTAGGTACGCCCATTACCTATAATGACAATAGTTTCTCTGATAATTTAAGCTCTATGATGGCTTTTTATGCCTATTTAGGTCTAGCTTATTCCTATGATTCATTTGGTCCCAAAGGTGGAGATCCTTTCATTCAAAAGTTAAATAGTTTGACCAATTTAGCTCAGAATTCAGGTTCCGGTTGGGGTGTTATTTCGGATGTAAGGAGTAGAATGGGAGTCTCAGAAAATCTGATTAATCAAAATTTGCAGCCGATGCGGGATGTGAATTATGATTACCATCGCCTCTATTTGGATAAAATGGCGGAGAACCCAGATGCAGCCAGAAAAGGGATTCTAGAAATCTTAAAGCAAATTCGTCAACTCAATACCTTGCGCCCAGGTGCGGCTAGTATTCGGGTCTTTTTTGATGCCAAATCAGAAGAAATCATTTCCCTTCTCGACGAAGCGCTACCAACAGAACGTCAACAGGCTTTTACCTACCTCAGTACCTTGGATCCGATTAGGACGGAGGCGTATCGCAGATTATTAAAATAGATTAGCGCTGCTTTTTAATTCAAACACCGCCACCAATTCCGTCTTATCCGTCACCTTATTCCGATTGTCGATTCGCTGGCCCAAAATCCACGCCACAGAACCTTTGCTTAATAGTATTTGGGTGTTCTTTTTGATGGTTAAGGGTACTTTTTTGTCCGTCAGAAAATCAGAAATTAGTTTCTTTTGATTCATCCCTAAAGGGCAAAACCAATCACCATCTTGCACTTTGCGTATTTCAAGTGGAAAATCCAAGGTGTCTGCATCAAGGCAGGCTACATTGGGGTCCGTTATGGCTTTCCAGTCTGCGGTTTTTTCTTCGATGAAAATATGGAGTTCTTGGTTTCCTAAGGTAATAACCTCGTCTTCTTCAGAAATGACGATTGGTTTGTAATCAGCTTGGCTTTTCAAGGAAATAATCCAAGTGCCACGGTCAATATTTAAGCGGTGGCTAGGGGATTCAAATAGAGCCCCCACTTTGTCCGCCTGTAAAATGGCTTCTATGGAAGTGGAATTAAAATGGTACGTCAGTAATAATTCGGTGAGTAAAACGGACACCTTGGGGGAAATAGAAGGCAATTGAACGGTGGTATTTCCTGCGGCATCGGTTTGGCAATTTTCGCTGATGAAAGCGAGTAATTCAGCTTGCATCCAGGCTTCGATACCTTTGATTTTTTGGCTAGTTGACGCGAGTGTTTGCTCAAAATGGGCATTTAGTTCCTGAAATTTGGGCATAATTTCATGTCGAATGAAATTGCGCTGGTATTTTGTGGATTCGTTAGACGAATCTTCGCGCCAGGCTAGTTTATGGGAAACGACAAAGTCAAAAATGGCCTCTTGGCTAGCAAAGGAAAGAGGACGTATCAGGTGACCTGATTTGATCGGAATTCCGTGGAATCCTGCGATGCCCGTTCCGCGAACGAGGTTGATCAGCATGGTTTCAGCACTATCTAATTGGTGGTGGCCTGTGGCAATAAAATCATAGCCCTCTTGTACGCGGATTTCTTCGAACCATTGGTAGCGCAAAATACGTGCGGCCATCTGGGTGGAGATTTTTTCTTTGGCAGCGAAAGCATTCGTGTCAAAACAGATGGTATGGTAGGGGACTTTCAGGGTTTTGGCAAATTTCTTGACAAAAACCTCGTCTGCCAACGATTCTTCGCCACGCAGACTGAAGTTAACGTGCGCAATTCCAAAATTGTATTTGGCCAAAGAAAATAGCTTACTCAAGACAATCGAGTCGATTCCTCCGCTCACTGCGATCAAAATTTTCTGATCAGGTTGGAATAAATTCTCTTTTTGGACAAAATGGATAAAATCTTCCAGCATAAAAATGGTAAATTGCGTGTTCAATGGAGCTACGAAATTAGCGATTCAATTTCAAGATGCGTTACAAAGGTTGGATTTTCCTGTTTTTATTGTTGAGCCTGCCGCTTTTTATGCAGGCACAAGGTCAATTGTTACAGGTTATTCGGGCGGATAGTTTGAATGGAATGCAGCAAGATTTGATCGTTCGTAAGACTTTGGTAGGACGTGTTTTGCTTCAGCAGGGAAGCACCACGCTTTCTTGTGATCAGGCCGTTTTAAATTCGACTACAAACAATGTAGAAGCCTATGGCCATGTGCGCATTATTCAGGCGGATACGGTGACCATTACTGGGGATACAGCTTTGTATAATGGTAATATGCGCCAGGCCTATGTGAGTGGCCGAGTAAAATTAGACGATCACACCATTATCCTCCAAACACCTAAACTAGATTACGATTTGAACTCTAAAATGGCCATCTACCATTCGGGAGCTAAGATTATTGATAAAAAATCAACCTTAACTAGTCGTGAAGGTTTTTACCATACGGTGTCTAAAAATTTCTTATTCAAGGAAAAAGTAAGGGTGATCGATAAGGATGGAGGATCTGTAAGAGCGGATTCTTTGAAATACAATACTGCCTCGAAAGAAGCCTATTTTATTGCTCCTACAGAGATTGTCACGAAAAAAGATACGGTCATCACAAGCCGAGGTTTTTATAATACCATCTCAAAAGTGTCAAATTTTACGGGTCGTTCCACGGCGAAAACAGATGAATATATCTTGACGGCGGATACCTTGTTTTATGATTCTCCTACTCAAATAGGGGTGGCAAAAGGCAAAGTAGAATTTATAAGCCAAAAAGAAAAGGTGATTCTCAAAGGCGATAATGGGCGCTATGCTGGTAAGACGGGTGTTACTCGGGTTTTTGGCCATGCCTGGATGCAGAATATCATGGAAAAGGATACCCTGTATTTAACGGCAGATACCTTAGTCTCCATTAACATCAAAAAAGACTCGATTCGCAAACTATTTGCTTATAAGAATGTCCTTATTTACAAATCAGATCTCGCTGGTCGATGCGATTCCTTAGGCTACAATGTGCAGGATTCGATTATTCATTTTTACCAAAAACCGATTCTCTGGACTCAAGATTCACAATCTCAGGCAGATTCCATTTCTTTATTTATGGGAAACCAAAAACTGAAAGAGATGCGTTTGCGTGGAAAGTCATTTGTGATTTCAATGGATTCTGCGAACCATTTTAATCAGATTAAGGGTAGGAAGGTTTGGGTACATTTTAAAGAAGACTCGAAGTTAAACCGGGTGAATGTGGAAGGGAATGGCGAAAGTATTTATTATGTCATCGATGACAAGAAAGCGACCACTGGATTGAATCGGGTGGAATGTAGTCGAATGAATTTGTTTTTTGAAGACAATAAGGTGAAGAAAATTGCATTTATCACAAAGCCTGAGGCGAAGTTTGTGCCTCCCAAAGAATGGAAAGGCGACTTACAAGAACTAGATGGGTTTAGATGGCGCATCACTGAAAAACCTTCGTTACAAACAATCTTGAAACGAGTAGAATATCAGTTTCTTGTTAAAAAACCTTAAAAAGGACAGAGCCACCTGAAATTGTACTAATTTCGTATTAACGATCAACGAATGAAATTAGTATTTAGACATATCACTTTATTTTTTATCCTAGCCATGTTGTTTGGATTCAAAAATGAGCCCTTCCTTTTTCAAGGGGATCGCATTTTTGTGTCACATCTGTATCCTAATCCTGCGGCTGAATATGCTTTAGTGGATTACCAGTTTTCAGGTAATAATCAAGAGGTGAAAATTGTCATTTATAATGTGTTAGGATTAGTGGTAAAAGAAGTGGAATTAGATAGGGAGGATCGCAGCGCAAAAATCTCTTTGAAGGAACTAAATAGTGGTCTATATATGTACCAGTTGCTGGTCGATGGAAAGCCAGTCGCCACTAAGAAATTGATGGTTCGGAAACAATAAACAAAAAGGGCCGCCTGCGAAGCAGGCGGCCCTTTTTGTTCTTTCATTACGCATTAAAAACCACCCACGGTTCTTTTAATAAAGGCTGTTAAATCAGCACCTGTTAAGAGATTTTGAGACAATAATGCTAAGTCTGAAATTTGTTTCGCTAGTGTTTTTTGTTCGCTTTCGTCTTTCAGGTCAGCTAGTTTACTGATTAATGGGTGGTTTGCGTTGATGGTAATATTGTAGGTGTTTGGCATAGCTCCAAACATCCCCATTCCGCCACCTCCAGTTTTCGACATGTCACTCATTCTGCGCATGAACTCGTTTTGAGTGACAATGGCAGGTAATTCATCAGGCGACATCGCTTCCACAGCGACCAATTTTGATTTGTCATTTAGGGTTTCTTCGAAGACCTTCTTTACGCTCTCTTTTTGAGCATCTGATAAAATCGCTTCAAGGGTAATCCCTGTATCAATTAATTTGTCGACAGCATCAGCATCTACACGCTTCCATTGCGTCTTTTCTAATTTAGACTCCATTGTGTTAATGAAGTGGCTGTCGATCAGGGTATCCAATTTAATAACGGAATAACCTTTGTTTTGGGCGGATTGAATAAAGGCATCTTGTTGCTCGACGTCGGTGGTGTATAAGTAAACCTTATTTCCATCTTTGTCTGTTTGGGCAGCTTGGACCTCTTCACTGTATTCGTCTAACGTAAAATATTTGTTATTCGTATTTTGAACTAAACAAAAATCTTTTGCTTTCTCTAAGAATTTCTCATCAGAGATCATTCCATACTTGATGAATAGGCCGATGTTCGCAAATTTCTCTTCGAAAGCGGGGCGATCAGTTTTGAATAATTCAGCTAATTTATCCGCGACTTTCTTCGTTATGTACGAGTTGATCTTCTTTACGTTTGAGTCTGCTTGTAAGAATGAACGTGAAACGTTCAACGGAATGTCTGGTGAGTCGATTACCCCGTGCAATAACATCAAGAACTCTGGAACGATGTCTTTTACTTCATCGGTAATGAATACTTGGCGGCTGTAAAGGGAGATTTTTTCGCGTTGCAATTGCATCTCGTTCTTTACTTTGGGGAAATACAAAATACCTGTCAAATTAAATGGATAATCCACATTTAAGTGAATCCAGAACAAAGGCTTCTCTTGGAATGGATACAATTCCTCGTAGAATTTCAAGTAATCTTCATCTGTTAAATCGGATGGAGATTTCGTCCAAATCGGGGTCGGGTTATTGATCACTTTGTCACCAAACTCAATTTCAATCGGCAAAAATTTGCCGTATTTCTCCAAAATGGACTTTAATTTAAACTCCTCTAAAAACTCCTCTGAATCTTCAGCGATGTGCAAGATGATATCTGTACCGCGGTTTTTCTTTTTCGCAGGTCCAATAGTGTATTCTGTCGAACCATCACACTTCCATGTGGCAGCTTCAGCACCTTCTTGGTAGGATTTGGAGATGATCTCCACTTCTTTCGCCACCATAAAGGCAGAATAGAAACCTAGACCAAAATGTCCGATAATTCCTTTGTCATCTCCTTGGTCTTTGTATTTCTCTACGAATTCAGTAGCGCCAGAGAAGGCGATTTGGTTAATGTATTTTTTGATTTCTTCCGCGGTCATACCGATACCGTTGTCAGAAATCGTGATGGTTTTTTTGTCTTTGTCAAAACTAACTTTCACCTTCAATTCTCCCAATTCACCGTTAAATTCACCAATGGAACTTAAGCGTTTGATTTTTTGGGATGCGTCTACCGCATTAGAAACTAGCTCACGAAGGAAAATCTCGTGATCCGAATAGAGAAATTTCTTGATGATTGGGAAAATGTTCTCGGTGTGAATGGAGATGTTACCTGTTTCTTTCATATTTTTTAAAATTAATAATCCTACATTTGAGCTATCTTTTGCAATTTTAATTCCAAGTCTGCGAGAGATGTCACATTGTCAGATTGCTATGTCAAAATCAAAATTACGTCAGGAAGATAATTGCCTTAATTGTGGCCAAAAAGTACACACGCGTTTTTGTTCGCATTGCGGCCAGGAAAATAAAGAGCCTTATGAGACTTTTTGGGGATTGTTATTCCATTTTGTAGAAGATATTTTTCATTACGATGGCAAATTGTTTTCCACGATAAAGGAATTGTTTACAAAACCGGGACTGCTCTCTTCTGAATATTTGAGTGGTAAGCGTATGACTTATTTGCACCCAATACGTTTCTATTTATTTACCTCTGCCTTCTTTTTTATCTGCCTGTTTTATGTATTTCACCCATTGGAAAAGCACTTTGAGCAGGAGAATAAGAACCATAAAGCCTTATCAGTTCCGATGATTACTTTCAAGAATGGTTTTAGAGATGGAGTTCATTCGAATCCTAAAACCTATGAGGCATACGTATTAGAGCAAAACAAATTACCTGCAGCCAAACGCGATTCTGAATTCGAACAAAAAATAGTCAAACAAGGATATGCCATAAGTAAGGAATATGCGAATTCAGAAGATTTATTAGAGGCCTTGGTGGACACAATGTTGCATAAGATGTCTACCTTGTTGTTCATCGCGCTTCCTCTTTTGGCTTTTATTTTGCAATTCATTTTCATTCGAAGAAAAGGAGTTTTTTATGTGCACCACGGAATTTTTATTTTGCATATCGCGACGAGTTACTTTTTGACGCTCTTTGTGATTGAGGTTTTAGGTCTAGTTTATTTAGCGACATCCATCTCCTTTTTAGGTAAAATTTCTACCTGGTTGATAGGTGCTTGGTTTGTCTATTATTTTATCGCTTTTAAGCAATTTTACCAATTGAGTTTCCCTAAAGGTGCTCTCTATTTTCTGTTTACCTTGTTATTACAGCAAATTTTGATTGCCCTCATTTTTGTGGGATTACTGGTTTTTTCCTTCTTTAGTCTGTGAGAAAATTAGCACTTTTATTTTTGATATCGTTCGCTGTTCATGCTCAGCAGGAAGTGCTTCGAATGGCTTATCCATTTTTACCTTTAGCTATTAATCCAGCAGATGCTGGTGCAATGAAGGTTTTTTCTGCCAAAGGGGTCTTTCGTAAAAAGCCCTTATTTCAGACCATTGGCGGCGCCTCTTCTTCGCAGCAATTAATGAGCATCGATATGCCTTTGAATAAGGGTAGCTGGGGTTTAGGTTTTTTGGGGTATAATACGGATCAATCGTATGCTACACCATCTGGTCAGATTTCTTCTAATTTAGGTTTATCGGCCGTTGTTTCTAAGCACGAGCATTGGGGGAGGGGTAATCAGCTAAGCTATGGCGTGAATTGGGGGCTAAATCAATACCCTATTGTAGGGAAGTCAGGTTCTAGCGAGTTGTTGGCGAGTGTTGGAATTGGTGCCACCTATCGAAAAGAGGCATTGATGATCGGAATTTCAAAACCAAGTAATCGCTTGGATGGCTTAGGGGATGCGCCACTGTATGTGCAGGCTTCTTATTATTTTCCAATAGGAGATTTGCATACGTTGAAAATGGGGACCGTATTGCGGAAAGATCAACAGACGAAAGTCGACTTTTACGCGGTGTTTTGGTACCAAGAAAAGCTAGGAGTTGGATTGTGGTACCAGCAGACGGGTTCAGAGTTTGGAGATCCAGCACTATTAGGTTCCCTTGAGGTTCCTTTGGGTATTAATTTTAGGGTGGGCTATTCCTATGATTTTTTAGGAAAAAATGTGTCAACCTTAGGCAGTTCAACCACTAGCGAAGCCTCTGGTTTTCATCAAATTTTTCTTCGCTATGACCTTGATTTTGGTTTAGGGAAATTAGGCTCATTTCGACCTTGAAAGAATCAGGTAAATATTGGTGATATAAGGAGAAATAATTGAAATTATTAAAGAAATTTTATTGACCTTTAATTAAGGATACAAAACCTCGGAAATTTGTGCTCTTGTAGCTAAAAAACCCGTAAAAAATTAGGGGTATTTTGAGGAGCAAGTAGTAAATTGCGTAGATTTTAGCATTTATAGATTGTTGAGATTTATACTAAACCAAAACATTGAAACATTTCTTTGGCCTGAAGCCTAGAAAATTAACTTATGGATCCATTTTCCTACGTAGCCAATGCCGACACGCAAGTTATAGCTGACTTGTATGAGGCGTACAAACAAGATCCCAATTCAGTAGATAGTTCTTGGAGAGATTTCTTCAAAGGCTTTGATTTTTCTCAAACTTGGTTAGGCGAGGGAGCTCCTGCGGGTGCTGTTGCAGCTGATGCTAGCCATGTTCAAAAAGAGATGGCCGTTATCTCTTTGATTAAAGCTTTCCGTTCGAGAGGTCACTTGTTATCTAAAACAAATCCAGTGCGTGAGCGCAAGGATCGCAAGCCACGTTTAGATTTGGCGGATTATGCATTGTCAGAATCGGATTTAGATACTGTTTTTCAAGCGGGATCCTTTATGGGTTTAGGTGCAGTTACTCTGCGCACGATTCAGGCCGCTTTGCATAAAATTTATGCTGGCACGATCGGTTTCGAATATTCGTACATCCGTGACATGCAGCAAAAAGAGTGGTTACGTAATAAAATCGAGAAGGAAGCGCTTTCGTTCAAACCTACGTTTGAGGAGAAAAAGCATATTCTTCAGAAGATGAATGAGGCCGTTGTTTTTGAGAACTTCTTAGGGACAAAGTATTTAGGCCAAAAGCGTTTCGGTCTAGAAGGTGGTGAATCGACTATTGCTGGTTTAGATGCTATTATTAATGTGGCAGCGGATGCTGGAGTGAAAGAGGCGGTGATCGGGATGGCGCACAGAGGGCGTTTGAATGTGTTAGCAAACATCATGCACAAGTCTTACGAAGCGATCTTTGATGGTTTCGAAGGAAATGTTCCCAATGAAATCCACGGTGATGGCGACGTAAAATACCATTTAGGTTATTCTAGTAAGCATATTTCTCCTAAAGGAAGCGAAATTTCATTAAAATTAGCTCCTAATCCTTCTCACTTAGAGGCCGTTAATCCATTAGTGGAAGGTTTCTGTCGTGCGAGCGCAGATGCACATTATGCAGGAGATTACGATAAAGTATTACCTATTTTAATTCACGGAGATGCGGCAGTAGCGGGTCAAGGTATCGTTTATGAGGTGACTCAAATGGCGAAATTAAAAGGTTATGGCACGGGTGGAACCATTCACTTTGTGATTAATAACCAAGTAGGTTTTACGACAGATTTTGAAGATGCGCGTTCAGCGATCTATTGTACGGATGTCGCTAAAATTATCGATGCGCCGGTATTCCACGTGAATGGAGATGATCCAGAAGCAGTGGTTTTCGTGTCACGTATGGCCGCAGAATTCCGTCAAGAATTTAACCGCGATGTATTTGTGGATATGGTTTGTTACCGCCGTAATGGTCACAATGAATCAGATGAGCCTCGTTTTACGCAGCCTACTTTGTATGCGAACATTACGAATCACCCGAATCCACGCGAGGTTTATACCCAGCAATTAATCAAGAATGGTGAGATAGAGGCTAAATTAGCCGAAGAAATGGATTCTGCATTCAAAGCAGAATTGCAGGCTCGTTTAGATATGGTGAAGCAAAAAGTGAGCCCACCGTATGTGCCATTAAAATTAGATAACCGCTGGTCAGCACTTCGTTTCTCAAACGAGAAAGATTTTGAATCGTCTCCTAAAACGGCGATCACGAAAGAGGTGATTGATCAAGTAGCGAAAGCGTTGACTTCCTTGCCGAAAGGTTTTACAGCTCTAAAGCAAATTGAGAAAGTAATCGCGGATCGCAAAGGCTATTTTGAGAAAGGACAATTAAACTGGGCTACGGCTGAATTATTAGCGTATGGTTCTCTTTTGTTAGAGGGTAAACCCGTTCGTTTATCAGGTCAAGATGTTCAACGTGGTACGTTCTCTCACCGTCATGTGGTATTGCATGATGCGAATACGAATGAGAATTACAATTCGTTGAACCACATTAAAGAAGGTCAAGAGCAAGCGCAAATCTACAATTCCTTACTTTCTGAGTACGGGGTGTTAGGTTTCGAATTTGGTTATGCCTTAGCGAATCCGGATGCCTTAGTTATTTGGGAAGCACAGTTTGGTGACTTCGCTAATGGAGCTCAAACTATGATTGACCAATTCGTTTCTTCTCATGAATCGAAATGGGGAACACAAAACGGTTTAGTGATGTTGTTGCCTCACGGTTATGAGGGTCAAGGTCCAGAGCACTCGAATGCGCGTCCAGAGCGTTTCTTGCAGTTAGCTGCTGAAAACAATATGATTGTGGCGAATTTAACGACGCCATCGAATATATTCCACGCCTTACGTCGTCAATTAACTTGGGATTTCCGTAAGCCATTAGTGGTGATGTCACCTAAGTCAATCTTCCGTCACCCGAAAGTCGTTTCACCGATCGAAGAGTTTACAAAAGGTAAATTCCAAGAGGTAATAGGAGATGCATATGCAGACAAGGCCAAAGTGAAGAAGGTCTTGCTTTGCTCAGGCAAAGTATACTTTGATCTTTTGGATCGTCAAGAAAAAGATAAGCGCAAAGATGTGGCCATCGTTCGTTTGGAACAATTACACCCATTCCCTGCAAAACAAGTGGACGCTGAATTAGCGAAATACAAAGGCGCTGATGTGTATTTTGTCCAAGAAGAACCAGAAAATATGGGATACTGGTCTTATGTTATCCGTGAATTTGGTTGGTCTAAATTCAAAGGTTTAGTAGCGCGTAAAAAATCAGCTTCTCCAGCCACTGGATTCTTAAAAGTTCACGGCGTAGAGCAAGCAAACCTAATTAACAAAGCATTCGAATAATAGAATTATCATGGCTATAGAAATGAAAGTGCCCGCTGTGGGCGAGTCGATTACAGAAGTGACTGTTGCTACTTGGAATAAGAAGGAAGGCGATCACGTGAAATTAGACGAGGTTTTGTGCGAATTAGAATCGGACAAAGCGACCTTTGAATTGCCTGCAGAGGCAGAAGGTGTGTTGCATATTGTAGCGAAAGAAGGCGATGTTCTTCCGATCGGAGCCATCATCTGTACGATTGAGGCGGGTGGAGCAACCGCTTCTGTGAAGGTGGCAGATGCAGCGCCAGCTGCAGCGGTGGCTGCTCCAGCGCCTGTGGCAGCTCCTGCACCAGCAGCGGGTCCTACGACTGTTTTAGAAGTAAAAGTTCCTGCGGTAGGGGAGTCGATCACGGAAGTGACGGTTTCTGTATGGAATAAGAAAACAGGGGATAGCGTTTCTTTAGACGAAGTACTTTGCGAATTAGAATCAGATAAAGCGACGTTCGAATTGCCAGCTGAATCAGCGGGTGTATTAGAAATCGTAGCAGAATCAGGAACGGTTGTTCCGATTGGAGGTATTTTGGCAAAAATCACTGTAGGTGGTTCAGTATCTGCGGCGGCTCCTGCTCCAGCAGTAGCGCCATCTGCTCCAGCTTCTTCTGGAGACGCCAATTATGCGGCAGGTCATCCCTCTCCTGCAGCAGCGAAAATTCTAGATGAAAAAGGAATTTCAGCTGCATCAGTGGCAGGTTCAGGTGTAGGTGGTCGTATCACGAAAGAAGATGCGGTTTCGGCTGTTAAACCAGCTTCGGCACCGTCTCCAGCCGCTTCTGCTCCGGTAGCACCAGCCGCACTAGCGGGTGGAACGCGTCGCGAAAAAATGAGCTCATTGCGTAAGACAGTAGCTCGTCGATTAGTGGCAGTGAAGAATGAAACAGCCATGTTGACTACGTTTAACGAGGTGGACATGAAGCCTGTGATGGATCTTCGCGGTAAATACAAAGATAAATTCAAGGAGAAACATGGCGTAGGCTTAGGTTTTATGTCATTCTTTACGAAAGCGGTTTGTGTTGCGTTAAAAGAGTTCCCTTCCGTGAATGCTAAAATCGATGGAGACGAAATCGTATTCCACGATTATTGCGATATTTCGATTGCGGTATCAGCGCCGAAAGGCTTAGTGGTTCCAGTTATTCGTTCTGCGGAAAACTTGTCACTAGCCGGAATCGAATCAGAAGTGGTTCGTTTAGCGGGTAAAGCACGTGAGAACAAATTGAGTTTAGAAGAAATGAGTGGCGGTACTTTCACGATTACCAATGGTGGGGTATTTGGTTCTATGCTTTCGACTCCGATTATCAATGCACCACAGGTAGCGATTCTAGGAATGCACAATATCGTAGAGCGTCCAGTAGTAGTAGATGGCCAAATCGTAGTTCGTCCGATCATGTATTTAGCTTTATCTTACGATCACCGTATTATCGATGGTCGTGAGTCAGTTAGCTTCTTAGTTCGCTTAAAGCAATTATTAGAAGATCCAGCTCGTTTATTATTAGATATTTAATTAACAGAATAGGCCTTAACGGGCCTATTCGCTTTCTATCGCCTATATGCAAGATTTTGATGTAGTAGTTATTGGTTCAGGCCCAGGAGGATACGTTTCGGCGATCCGTTCGGCTCAATTAGGTTTCAAAGTAGCCATCGTGGAAAAATATGCCGTGATGGGGGGGACCTGTTTAAATGTGGGATGTATTCCTTCTAAAGCACTTTTAGATTCGTCAGAGCATTACTACAATGCCGTACACAGTTTCCAAGAGCACGGAATTGACATCGCTAAGCCGAAAGTGAATTTGGGTCAAATGATCAAGCGTAAAGCGGGTGTGGTTTCGAATTTGAATGCGGGTATTTCGTATTTGATGAAGAAAAATAAAATCACAACTTTCCATGGTTTGGGTTCTTTTGATTCTGCTAAAACAGTGAAAGTGACGAAAGAAGATGGTTCTTCTGAAGTGATATCGGCTAAAAATATCATTATCGCTACAGGTTCTAAGCCTACGATCTTGCCTTTTATTCCAGTGGATAAAGAGCGTATTATCACGTCTACGGAAGCCTTGAAGATGACAGAAATCCCTAAGCATTTGATCGTGATTGGTGCTGGAGTGATTGGTGCGGAATTAGGATCAGTGTATGCGCGTTTAGGATCTAAAGTTTCTTTCGTGGAATTTGCAGATAGCATGATTCCGACGATGGACAAGACGATGGGAAAAGAGTTACAGAAGTCAATTGCCAAAATGGGCGCAGATTTCTATTTATCCCACAAAGTGACTTCAGCAGCTGTAAAAGGCAAAGAAGTGACGGTGAAAGCACAAGACTCCGCAGGAAAAGAAGTCGAGATCAAAGGTGATTATTGCCTAGTATGTATCGGTCGTCGTCCTTATACAGATGGATTGAACTTAGCTGCGGCTGGTTTGACTGCTGATGAGCGAGGTCGTATCGCAGTTGATGAGCATTCACTTCAAACTTCTGTTCCAGGTATTTATGCGATTGGAGACGTTGTTCGTGGTGCGATGTTAGCACACAAAGCAGAAGAAGAAGGAACCTTTGTAGCCGAAGTTATTGCAGGTCAAAAACCACACATTAATTACAACTTGATTCCAGGCGTTGTGTACACATGGCCTGAAGTGGCAGCCGTAGGTAAGACAGAACAAGAATTAAAAGCGGCAGGCATTGCTTACAAAGAAGGGTCATTCCCATTCAAGGCCTTAGGCCGTGCAATTGCATCGATGGATGTGGATGGTCTTTGTAAAGTATTAGCAGATGCTAATACAGACGAAATCTTAGGGGTTCACATCATTGGAGCGCGTGCTGCAGATATGATTGCGGAAGCAGTGGTTGCGATGGAATTCCGTGCTTCAGCTGAAGACGTAGCTCGTATGTCTCATGCACATCCTACGTATACAGAGGCGATGAAAGAGGCTTGTTTAGCTGCTACGGCGAAGCGGGCGATACATGCATAGTGTATAGAGTAATGATATGGAATTAAAAAGGGAGCGAATGCTCCCTTTTTAAATGGCTATGAGTCTAGATTTTTGATACAATATGGCAAGTTGATTTTGAGGTTAAAAATCATTTGACTCATTTAAAATTGTGATTAAAATTGATCGAAATTGCTAAAATACTACTAAAATGCTACCTAGGTGGGATTGACATGAATAATGTGATACGTTAATTTTATCATGTAATCCATTTATTTCCAAATGAAAATCACACTTTTTTTCTTTCTTGTTATTTTTTCTTTGCTAAGTTGTGAAAAAGGTATTTCTCCTTATGACGAGGGTGTAAAAGACTCATTAACTGTCTTTGAAAATTTAAAAATTGCAGAGGATTCGATAAATGCCGAGGGGAAAGTGGGTGATAAAATTAAAATACCACTAAAATACGATTCTCTTGAAATTGAAGTAGTCAGAATTAGTCGTGGTTGCTATTTGGGTGAAACTTCATGTGATATGTCCTCAGATGTTTTACTTAGATTAAGTAGAAATGATATAAAGTATACATTACCTTTATTCGATTTAGGTTTAGGCTATGGATATAAAAAATTTCAATTCCCTTCAGTGAATTGTTTGGTCGAAGGCTATGGCCATTGGTATTATTCATTTAACAATTTAATTTTTGTAATACGAGAGATTACACCTTATCCAACTTCTAGACAAGAAGTATTGAACTTTTCTGATCAAAAGCTATATAAAGTCAAGTTTACAATTTTAAATAAATGTTTAAAATGAAAATAGTTAAGATTCTTTTAATTTTACTACTCTTTTAAGTAACTCATAGTATGTAATCTCAATACTAAATCCATCGCCGGAGGCGATACCATCTTTGAACTTTGCTCTTTGAACTTTGCTCTTTGAACTTTGCTCTTTGAACTTTGCTCTTTGAACTTTGAAATTTATTCAACCTCTAACTCTTCAAAATTAACCCGCTTCGCCCTCACATAAAACCGCCACGATAACAAAATAGAAGAGCAAACTAAACTAGCTGTTAATCCTACCCAAATGCCTATGGCACCTACTTTTTCATAAATACCTATATAGTAACAAAGAGGAATTCCGACACCCCAATAAGAGATAACGGTAATAGCGGTAGGGATTTTGTAATCTTGCAAGCCACGTAATAAGCCGAGTGAAACGGCCTGAATGCCATCAAAAAGTTGGAATATGGCTCCCCAAACCACCAAAGTGACCGCAATGGCAATCACCGGTAATTCTTGCGTATAGCCTCTTACTAAGTATTCCCTACCGAAGAAAAATAACAAAGCGCAGGCACCCATAAATAAGATGGAAAGGACTAATGCGGCCTTGCCAGATTCGATGATTCCTGCGCGATTTCGTTCGCCTATGGCTGTTCCTACATTGATACCGCCAGCTACTGCGATACCCGTTGCCATCATATACGTAATCGAAGCCATGTTGATCGCCACAATATGGGCAGCCTGAGCTGTCACTGAAATCCAACCCATCATGACGACGGCCATCCCAAAAGTGGCAATCTCAAAGAAACCCTGCATGCCAGATGGAATTCCGATGCGAAGTATGTTTTTCTCTAATACATTCTTTTCTACATGTACGTGCCCTTTGCGTAGGTAAGGCTTAAATTCTTCCCGAGTAAATACATAAATGGCAAGAGCTCCCGCCATAAATAAGCGCGAAATAAGTGTGGATATGCCTGATCCTAGTAATCCCAAAGCAGGCAATCCCCATAAGCCATTAATCAATAAATGATTACCAAAGACATTCATTACTAAGGCGATAATGGTAATGGTCATGCCCACAGTCGTCCGTTGTAATCCATCCATGAAGCTTTTCAAGGCAATGAACCAAAAAATGGGTAATACGGAAACAGAAATCAAACTTAAAAAGGGAAGGGTTAAGATTTTGTTTGCTTCTGTTTGGCCAAATAAATCATAATTTAGGCCGACGATCCCTGTGATAAGTATGGTGGCAATACCTAATAGAGAAGCTACTCTCAGATTAGCGCGTAAAAGATTGCCACATTCTGTTTTATCTCCCTCAGCCACTGCTTTCGAAATCATAGGGGATACGATTTGCAAACAGATGATACCTACGATAGCAATGGTGAAAAAGATGGAATGGGCCATTCCGGAAGCGCCGAGGCTTTCGGCGGCGCCGGTGGACATTTGGCCTACTTGAATGGTGTCAGCAAGGCCCATTAACATAACGCCCAATTCGCCTACCACAATGGGTAAGGCCAATTGGACGGTTTGTTTAATTTTAGGAATCAGGGACATTAGATACGCACGATTTCTGCGCCGATGGCGTTCAAGCGCGTATCAATGTTTTGGTAACCACGATCGATTTGTTCGATATTATCGATGATGGAAGTTCCATTAGCTGACATCGCAGCGATTAAAAGGGAAACACCCGCACGGATGTCAGGAGATGACATGCGGATTCCTTTTAAGGTTTGCTTGCGATCGAAACCTACTACCGTAGCGCGGTGTGGATCGCAAAGGATGATTTGGGCACCCATTTCGATCAAACGGTCTACGAAGAATAGGCGGGATTCGAACATTTTTTGGTGAATTAAAACTGTTCCTTTGGCCTGAATCGCCGTCACTAAAATGATCGATAATAAGTCGGGCGTGAATCCTGGCCATGGGTGGTCAGAAATTGTTAACATCGAGCCATCGATGAAGTTTTCTAATTCGTAATGCTCTTGAGATGGGATGAAAATATCATCGCCACGGAATTCCATTTTGATGCCTAGTTTTTTGAATACCTCAGGAATGATGCCTAATTCAGGGATTTGGCAGTTTTTGATCGTGATTTCAGATTGTGTCATCACGGCTAAACCGATGAATGAACCGATCTCGATCATATCTGGAAGCATCGTGTGCTCTGTTCCGTGCAATTCGTCTACACCCTCGATGATCAACATGTTCGAACCGATGCCTGAGATTTTCGCTCCCATGCGGTTTAGCATCTTACTCAACTGTTGTAAATACGGTTCGCAAGCGGCGTTGTAGATGGTTGTTTTTCCTTTGGCTAAAACCGCAGCCATCAAAATATTCGCCGTACCTGTTACAGACGCTTCGTCTAACAACATATACGCGCCTTGTAATTGCGATGCATCTACTTCGTAGATTCCACCATCTTCAGGGCTATAGTTGAATTTAGCGCCTAATTTCATGAAGCCAAAGAAGTGCGTATCCAATCTTCTGCGACCGATTTTGTCTCCACCTGGTGAAGGAATACGTCCTTTTTTGAAGCGTGCCAAAGTAGGTCCTAAAAGCATCACTGAACCACGAAGGGCTGCCGCCTTTTTCTTGTAGGTATCTGAATCTAAGTAATCAATATTGACTTGTGAGGCATCGAATTCAATGCTAGATTCCGATAAACGACGCATACTCACGCCCATATCGCCTAATAAATCAATTAATTGATTGACGTCGCGAATGTTCGGGATATTGTGGATGGTTACAGGCTCAGCTGTTAATACCACCGCACATAGAATCTGCAATGCTTCGTTTTTTGCTCCTTGAGGAGTAATTTCTCCTTTTAAACGGCGGCCACCGGTTACTTTAAATGATGCCATAAATGATTACTTATTTTTACGGAAATTGTTATTTCGGTTGTTATTGTTGTTTCTGAAGTTGTTTTTCCGGTAATTATTATTCCGGTTATTGTTGTTGCTATTCGGGTATTCCGGTGCGTTATAGGCGTTTCTAGCGTTATTAGCCACTTTGGCATGACCTAATCCCTCTTGCGAAAGTTCGTCTACGATAGTTCCTAATAGGTTTTCGGACATCTCTTTGATGTTTTGCCAAATCACCGCATCGTCCACTGATTCCTTGTTCCAGGTGACATAAAAACCTTTCATCAAGCGGGCGATATAGGCCACTAAAATCTTTTTGTCCTCTAATTTCTCTTCTGCTATGGCACGAAGAATTAATAATTCTACATTGCGGCCATAATGTTTGAAACGCAAATTATGCTGGTTATACGCTACTTTACGTGGAGCTTTACCTAGTGATTCTGGGGATGGAGAGGGGAAGGGGCCTTGAACGTTCAATTCGAAATTGGACATGATGTATAAATCATCCCAAAGTTTTTTCGAATAATCTTGGCTATTATCTTTCATATTCGGGTGAATCTGTTTCATCACCTCTACCATCAGATAAGCGTATTTTGTCCTTTGCTCTTCATCTGCAATGGTCAAAATGTAATTCACTAATTTTTGAACACTCGATCCGTATTCTTTCATATTTCTGTGCTCTTAAAGCATTAAATTCAATAAAATGCGCGGGATAGCGACGAATAAAAAGACAATGACTGCCCATATCGCCATCACTAAAACCGCTCCAGCGGCATAATCTTTCGCTTTCTTCGCTAAATCACTTTGTTGTGGTGAAACCAAATCGGTAATTCTTTCTAAAGAAGAATTCAACAATTCGGCTACCCAAACACCGGCTACGGCTAAGGAAATCCACAGCCATTCAGTTACCTCAAAACCCACCTTCCAGCCCACATAAATCACAACTCCTGTACTCACAAGATGAAAACGCGCATTGCGTTCATTTTTGATGAGTTCCACTAGTCCGTTAAAAGCGTGCTTTAAACCAAACATCTTAGAATTCAGCTGTTTTAGGTGTACGTGGGAAAGGAATCACATCACGGATATTGCTCATACCCGTCACAAACAACACTAAACGCTCGAATCCTAATCCAAAACCTGCATGAGGTGCAGATCCGAATTGACGCGTTTCTAAATACCACCAGATGGATTCTTCCTCGATCCCTACTTCTTTTGTTCTTTGTAACAATTTGGCATAGTCATCTTCTCTTTGAGATCCCCCGATGATTTCTCCAATTCCTGGGAACAATACGTCCATTGCACGAACCGTTTTACCATCTTCATCTAACTTCATATAAAAGGCTTTGATGTCTTTCGGGTAGTTCGTTAAGATGACCGGTTTTTTGAAGTGTTTCTCCACTAAATAACGCTCGTGCTCGGATTGAAGGTCGATACCCCATTCTACTGGATAAACGAATTTACCATTCTTGTGCGCTTTTGAGTTCAAAAGAATGTCAATAGCTTCTGTGTATGTCAATCGTTCGAATTCATTTTCTGTTACGAAACGTAATTTTTCAGAAAGGCTCATTTCAGATTGCTCTTCCTTCTTTTTATTCTTTTCCTCTTCGATAAGGCGCTTTTCAAGGAAAGCGATGTCATCTGCACAATGATCTAAGGCATATTTGATGCAGAATTTAGTGAAGTCTTCCGCTAAATTCATGTTATCCGCTAATTCATAAAAGGCTACCTCGGGTTCGATCATCCAGAACTCCGCTAAGTGACGGGTTGTATTGGAATTTTCAGCACGGAAAGTAGGGCCAAACGTATAGACTTTGGACAATGCCATCGCCCCTAATTCTCCTTCTAATTGTCCTGAAACCGTCAAATTGGTCTCTTTTCCAAAGAAATCTTCTTTGTAATCCACTTTGCCTTCTTCCGTTAAAGGAGGGTTAATCGGATCCAAAGTCGTCACGCGGAACATCTCGCCAGCTCCCTCAGCATCCGATCCGGTAATGATAGGCGTATGTAAATAGAAGAAACCGTTTTGATTAAAATAGGTATGAATCGCATAGGCCAAAGCATGGCGAATACGCAATATCGCAGAAAATGTATTCGTCCTTGGGCGCAAATGGGCAATCTCACGCAAGAACTCCAAAGAGTGTTTCTTTGGCTGTAATGGGTATTTTTCTGGATCCGCCGTTCCATATACTTCGATGGAAACTACTTCCACTTCCACGTTTTGTCCTTGTCCTTGCGATGCAATTAGTTTACCCGTTACAGCAATACAAGACCCTGTAGTCACTAATTTCAACGTTTCTTCTGAAACGGTTCCCTCGGAAACAACGGCTTGGATATTATGTATAGTCGATCCATCATTGATCGCAATAAATGCGACAGAAGAGGAAACTCTTTTCGTACGAACCCAACCTTTCACGACGATGCTTTGCTGCGTGGGTGTTAAACGTAGTATTTCTTTGATTTGCATAAATGACTCGGGCATTATTAAATGAAAAGGCCTCAATAGAGGCAATAACCCTCAAAAATACGGATAAAAAACCGATTTATTTTATTTATTTGTAATTAAAAATCGGCTTATCTTTGGTGTAGATTAAATAGACGATGCAGGGATTATCCTTAAAACAGAATCAACAACAGAACCTTTCGCCACAACAGATTCAATACATCAAGTTGTTGCAAATTCCGACGGCTGAATTAGCTGCTCGGATTGAAGAGGAATTAGAAGATAATCCGGCATTAGAAGAAGGAATCGATTCTCCTGTGGATGAATTAGAGCCACGCGAAACGCTAGATGACCTAGAGCGGGAGGAAATGGAAGTGGGGGATTATTTGCAGGATGAATACGCTGGATACAAAATGGCCGGCGATTCTTATGATCCGAATGAAGAGACGCGTGAACGTCCTTTGGCGACAGAATCCAGTACACAAGACTATTTGTTAAACCAAATTCGCTACGTTGTTCGCGATGAGCGTGAAGAAATTCTGGCACAGCAAATTATCGGATCCTTAGAAGAGGATGGGTATTTGCGCAGGAATATTGAAAGTATTGTGAACGATTTGGCCTTTACGCAGGGCTTTGATACAGATTACGATGAGGTGGAACAAGTATTGTTTAAAGTACAATCCTTAGATCCTGCGGGAATCGCCGCACGCACCTTGCAGGAATGTCTTTCCTTGCAATTGCATCGCAAAGAATCAGAATCGCTAGCTCATCTGCTTGCCATTCGATTAGTGGATGATTTTTTTGAGGAGTTTTCCAAAAAACATTTCAGTGTCCTCCTTTCGAAATTATCCATTTCAGAAGAAGAACTGAAAAAAGCGATGCAAGTCATCACCCATTTGAATCCCAAACCAGGTGGGGGAGACGATGCACCCATTGCCCCTTATTTGCAGCCGGATTTCATTATCACGAATCAAAACGGAAAGATCGAGATCAAAATCAATGGCAAAAACGCCCCCGAACTTCGGGTTTCCCGTGCCTTTCAAGAGATGTTGCAGACTTACGATAAAGGAGATAAGCAACAAAAGGATATTAAAGAAGCGGTTACTTTCATCAAGCACAAATTAGACTCAGCCTCTTGGTTTATTTCGGCCATTCAACAGCGCCAAGGCACTTTGATGAAGACGATGGAAAGTATTGTGAAGAAGCAATATGAGTTCTTTTTGACAGGAGATGAGGCTGTCTTAAAACCCATGAAGATGAAAGAAATTGCGGCGATGATCGAAATGGATATTTCCACCGTATCTCGGGTGGTTTCGGCGAAGTCAGTCCAAACCGATTTTGGCATCTATCCCCTCAAATACTTCTTCTCCGAAGGTATCACCCATGAATCAGGCGAAGATTTCTCCACCCGAGAAGTCAAGAACATCTTACGCGAGATCATCGAACAAGAACCTAGCTCCACGCCACATTCCGATGAGGATTTAGAACAATTATTATTAGAACGAGGCTTCGTAGTGAAACGCAGAACCGTGGCCAAATACCGCGATCAGCTAGGTATTCCAGTGGCGAGGTTGAGGAAACACCTTTAAAATGGCATTAAAATGGTGAGTGGTGAATGGTAAATGGTGAATGGTGAATGGTAAATGGTGAATGGTAAATGGTGAGTGGTGAATGTAGGAATTGAGGTGTTTTTTATCAATAGGTTGGTTTGAATTGGGCCTAATTTAGCTTAGTTTTCACCTAAAAATGGCCACTAATCTAATTCAAACAAAAACCTTTGCTTTCTCTCTGCAAATCATTTCCGTTTATAATATCCTTCAGCAGAAAAAAGAATTCACTTTATCGAAGCAATTATTGCGCTGTTCCACAGCGGTAGGGACCATGGTGATGGAAGCTAATCACGCTGAATCAAGGGCGGATTTTAAACATAAAATGAGTATTTCGTAAAAAGAAATTAATGAATCCATTTATTGGTTAAAGCTTTTAGAGGCAGCAAACTATCTGTCAATAGAACAATTGTTTCAACCATTGAAAGAAGCGAATGATATTTTGCATATCATTACAAGAATTTTGATAACAGTAAAGCAAAACATGAAATTGAATAATTAGCCATTCATTCACCATTTACCATTTACCATTCATTCACCATTTACCATTCATCATTTACCATTTAATTAGTATGCAATTTCTAACTCTCCACCGCAACGGTCCCATCTGGACTATCACTTTACATCGTCCTGAGGTATTTAATGCCTTGAATGCAGGATTAA
>Ga0228703_1000470_pt1 | contig 29552 bp, 36 predicted proteins | sample McNCre217_Aug_MG_3_FD_178020 | JGI IMG/M metagenome (GOLD analysis project Ga0228703, IMG submission 178020) | Freshwater microbial communities from McNutts Creek, Athens, Georgia, United States - 29-17_Aug_MG | ecosystem: Environmental > Aquatic > Freshwater > Creek | place: USA: Georgia...
CGGACGCAATCCAGGTGGCCAAGGCGGTCACATTGTTTTGCTCCCCTTTGCCAAAAGGCGTCTTGTAAATCTCGGCCGCATTGAAGCCTTGCAAGGTTTCCATGCAAGTGATCAAGCGGGTTTCCAGATCCTGTACGCGCTGGGTGTCCGCAAAGTAACGCGGCAACTCCACAAATGCGCCCTTGAACACGCCAGGGCCTTTGCCCAAATCGCATTTTTCGAGCGTGGCGTTTTTGGGGCCGCGTTTTTGCTTCCAAAGGTCTTCGCCTTTGGCTTCAAACAATTCGGATGGGTTACCGTCTTGCAACATGGCACGGTATTCATCAATACCCTGGCTGGCGGTCTTTTGCGCCATGGCAGGGAAGACGGACATGGCCAACACGGTGGTGGCCAACGCCCATGTGGTCGCGTATTTCATGCGGCACCTCGTATAAATTCTCGAAACGAAAAAAGGGTGAAGGTATGACTTCACCCTTTGGAACCAATCCACGTTATCAGGAAACCGTGGCTTCGTCTGTGCGGGTATCACCCTTGTTGTCTTTCCAGGTCACGGCGACTTTGTCACCCGCCTTGGCCCCCTTGATGGCGAACTGCATGAAGGGGTTTTTGGACACGGCGGGGCCCCACTCGGCGGCCAGCACTTGCTTGCCGTTCAAAGAAGCGGTGACTTCCTGGATGTACCAGGCCGGGACCAGTTTGCCCGCCGCATCTTTGCGCTGACCGGATTCCATTTCGTGGCTCATGAGCACGCGAACAGTCGCTTTGTCGCCAGAGGCCTGAGCACGGATACGCATTGGATCTGCCATTTTTTACTCCAATTCTTTCAATGATTTGATGATCGGGTCAGTGGGCGATCAACCGCCGCAACCGCCCAAAGTGACTTTGACTTCCTTCTTGGCGAAGAAGGCCTTGCCATCGGCCATGATGGCCACGGCATACACGTCCGACGATTGGCCCATCTTGGCGCGGGTGGAAAAGTTGGACTCAATGCTGTCGCTCATGTGGAACAAAGCCACCAAGGCGGCCGGGTTCTTCTCGACCAGGATCAACAACTGCTTGACGCCAGCCAAAGTGGTGCTGACGCCCAAGGGCACCACAGCGCCGTTTTCGGCAATATCTGGTCCGGTGATCGCCACATCCTTGCTTTCAGCCAGGCTGACAGCGCCAGCCGCCTTGGCTGCGTCCTGCACAGATTTGGCATCAAATGCGACTTTGTTGAATGCGGCTTGTGCGAACTGGGGGAAGCCAGCCGTGGCCAACAGGCCTGCCACTACAGCGCTTTGCTTGAGTGTCTCGCGACGGGTTTGCATCTCGTATCTCCTTGAGGTTGAATGATGCTATTGAAACAGGTTCAGCAGTGCAACAGGTCAAGCCCGTATCACTTGCTGGCCCCCTTTGAAATCCATTCGGCAATTTTCCTGGCATCTGCCTCGGGCAGCGTTTGCGGCGGCATCGGGATAGGGCCCCATACACCAGAACCACCAGCCTTGATTTTGCCAGCGAGGTAATCGACCTTGCCAGCATGTTTTTTGGCCACTTCGTTGAAGCCTGGTCCCACCACTTTTTTGTCCACGCCGTGGCATGCCGTGCAACTGTACTTGTTCAGCAAGGCAATAGCCGCTTTGGCCTCGACATTTTCAGGCTTGGCAGGCACCGCGGCCGCAGGCGCGGCAACCACAGGCATACCCGCCTTGGCTTCGGGCTTGGTGGTGTCTACGCCATGCTGCTGGCCCACCAGACGGTTTTGCTCTGCCAGGTTACCGTGCGCATTGCGGGCAAATTCAGGCAAGAAGGAGGCCAATTTGGGTTCAGGCGTGCAATCTTTCATGCACAGCTTGTTGTTGGTGTCCGGCTTCTTGACGCCTCCAAACTCATTGCCCGGCCACATGGCATGCTGGGTGGTCATGCCGTTGCGGTTGGGCATGCGGTTTTGCACATCCGCGATGTTCTTGTCCGACAGCACGAAATCATCCGGCACCACATTGGCCAGGTTCAGCAAGAACGCCGTCACGGCGTAGACCTCTTCTGTGCTCAAGGACTTGGGACTGGTCCAGGGCATGGCACGGTTGATGTAATCCCACAGGGTCGACACCGTGGCCACTTTCATGATGGTGGTACGGCCAGGGTAATCGGCGCGGTTCAGGTTGGCCACGCGGCCAGTCTTGATGTCTTCAGCGGTGGTGCCGCCAATCAGCGGACTGAACACCTCACCCGACTCACCAAACACCCCGTGGCAATGGGCGCATTTGCTTTCCCACACGTCCTGGCCTTTGGCCACAGAGCCCGATCCAGCGGGCAAGCCTTTGAAGTCCGGACGGACATCGATGTCCCACTTGGCAACTTCTTTAGGTGTGGCTGCGCGGCCCACACCGGGGTACTTGTCCGGCTGTGCGACAGCCCAACCCGCCACGGCCAACAGGGCGGCAGTCAAAACGGCATTACGAAACCTGGACATTTTTCACCTCACCGTTTTCCTGAACCAGCCACGACTGGATGGCGTTGTTGTGATAAATCGAACGCGTGCCACGAACACCACGCAGTTGTTGATAGGTCGGCTGCACATGACCCGTTTCGTCTTGCGCACGGCTCTGAATGATGGCGGGCTTGCCGTCCCACACCCAGTCCAGGTTGAAACGTGTCAACGCCTTGGACAACACAGGCGTCTCCAGGCGTGCCTGACGCCAGTTGCGACCGCCATCAACCGAAACATCGACGCGCTGGATCTTGCCTTTGCCCGACCAGGCCAGGCCGGTGATGTTGTAAAAGCCCTTGTCCAACAAAACCTGGCCGCCAGAAGGCGTGGTCACCACGCTCTTGACTTCCTGAATGTTGGTGTATTGGCGATGCAAGCCACCGGGCTGCAAATCGATGTAATGAATGGCCTCATCTTTCGCGGCATAGGGTTTGTCACCCACTTCGATGCGGCGCAGATACTTGACCCAGCTCACGCCCTGCACACCCGGCACCACCAAGCGCAAGGGGTAACCGTTTTCTGGTCGCAGCATTTCACCGTTTTGTCCATAGGCCACCAACACCTCACCCGAGGTGATCAGGCTCATGGGAATGGTGCGGGTCATGGACGAGCCATCGCCCCCTTCCGCCAGAACAAATTTGGCATTCTTCAAGTCAGCGCCCGCCAGCTCCAGCAGCGTGATCAAGGGCACGCCTGTGAACTCGCTGCACGACAGCATGCCGTGGGTGTATTGCACGGTAGGCACCGCCACATTGCCCCAATCCACCGCGGTGTTGGCACCGCACTCGATGAAATGAAAACGCGACACCGATGGCAAACGCATGAGCTCGTCCATGGTGAACACCATGTTCTTTTTGACCATGCCGTTGATCATGAAACGGTGTTTGGACGGATCGATGTCCCACCAGCCTTGGTGATGGCGCTCGAAATGCAGACCGCTGGGCGTCACGATGCCAAACAGCGACTGCAAAGGCGCAAACGAGACAGAGGCTTGCGTGGTTTGCGTCAATCCCGGGCTTTGGCGACGCTGCAAATTCGACTCGTATTTGGAGGGCTTGCCGTAACCCTCAACCGCCACGCCCTGCCCCAGATTGGTGGCATGTTCGGGCAGATTCAAAATATTGAGGTCGCCGCCCTCGGTCGGCACAGGATTGCCCTGCGCCATGGCCATGGGCGCTGCCGCACCAGCTGCCGCAGCAGCAAAAGCACTGCGGATGAAATCACGACGGCCTTTTTTGCCTTCTGCAAAAACTTCTTTGATGCCACCTTGTGTCAGGAAGTTCTCCGGTGCTTTTTGCACCCTTCCTGAGTTGATGCTGTCTTCTTTCACACAAACTCCTTGTTTTGAGTTGTCCATCCACGCCCGGACCGATGGCGACTTGCGTACACACGGCACAACAAACACTCACCACCGGCGTATCCACGATCCGATAAACATTTGCGCACCTTGACACCGCTGACTAAAAATGCCTGACCTGCACATGGTGTTCAGATGCTGAACATGCTGGGCTGTGTCAAAGCGATGTTGCACAGTAGTGACCTCACATTTTTCAAGCTGCCACAGCTCGCTGTTGGTGCGCAAACGAACTGGCGTCGAAAGCACCGCGAACATCTCTGCCCCCTCTTGCAGTCCGAATCGATCTCATCGTTGATGCCTTGTTTGCGATCACGTCATTACATTCGCATGTACGAATATATACGATAAATGAAATTACTTAATCAGGGATTACTCTCAACAGGCACCCGATCGACACAGTGTGTGACCGGGCACTTGACACGTGATCGTCAAAACTTCCACCCGTACTGCACGCCCAGGGATTGCTGGGACATGCGAACGGTCTCGGTGATCCCCGCAGGCATACCTGGCATCGAACTGTAGAGCGAAGTACCGGTCACTGTGTTTTTAGGCGCATACATGTAAGCCCATGTGAACTCGGAAGTTTTCGACAAAGCATAGGTACCCCCGAGGGTGTAATGCTTTGTAATGACCCCCGGTGCCAAGATGTTGAACGTGACATTCTCCGCCTTGACTGGATTGGTCGAGTGGTTATAGCCCGCACGCAATACCATGGTGGACGTGGCCTGCCACTGCACACCCAGCTTGACCACATTGACATCAGACCAACCAAAGCCAGGTCCATTGGCAGAACCCATGGGTGATGTGGGGGACAAATTGCTCATTGGGTTACCAATCGCTGGTACGCCGCTGTAATTGATCCTCGAATAATCAGCGGCCACGGACACCGTCGGCGTGACTTGCAAGTTAATGCCCAGTGCATAGTTTTCCGGAATGTCAAATGAACCTGCGCCTGCAAACAAGCCAGCGTAGTCATCGAACTTGCCCATTTTGATCTTGGGCGAATAAGTGGCACCCAACTTCAAAACATCCGACACCTGGCCCAGATAACCCAAACGCACACCCATGCCGGTAGAGCGATCGGCGCCCTTATTGGTGAGCTTGTCTGGCACAGCAGAAGAATTAACAAAAGCATCCAGCCCAGTCGCCTTGAATTGCTGCATCACCAAGAGCGGAGAGACACCCAGGTAATGGCGCTCATCCAACTTGTACGCAAAGGTAGGCGCAACGATCAATTGCATCAAATCAACACCCAGTTTGCCTCGACCGCAAAGCAGGTTGCCCTGGTAAGTGGTAGTTCCCCCGTCAGCCGAGCAAGTGACATTGGCACCCGGATACTCTGTATTCATGCCGCCGTTGCCATAAACCGTCACACCCCAGCTCATGCGGTCATTGATGGTCGCGTTGTAGGCAAACTCAGGCACCGCAAATGCACTGCCGTCACTTTTGACATCACCGTCCAACATCCCGCCCATTTGCGCAGAACGCGCCGCACTGCGCTTTGGCATGAAAACATCCACGCCGATTTCGGCACGATTGCCTGCCCAGACCGATGCCGCCGGATTGTTGATGCCAGCAAAAGCGTTATCGGTCACCGCAACCGATGCGCCGCCCATGCCCTTGGACTTCATGCCATAACCATGCGGAAAGTACCCATCAGTGGCCCAAGCCACCGAACTCGATGCAAGAACTGTGGCAACGACCGTTGCGCGCAAAGCGTGGATATTTTTCATTTTTGTCTCCAGTTGGTTTTCTTAAATCAGAACTCGCCTTTGGAGCCACGCTCCATCATTTCCCAGATGGTGTCGCGCACGGCTTGGGCTTCTTCCTTGAGAGGAGAAGGCAACTTGCGGCCCATCTTGACCATCATGTCCATGTTGAGGGTATAGAGCCACAAACCATCGTCTTTCTCCACCACGGAGATCCGGCAAGGCAAGTACGCGGCCATGTGCGGACTGAAATCCACCATGCGGCGTGCTGTGGTTGGGGTGCAGAACGAATAAACCGTCAGCAATTTCTGCTTTTGTCCTGTACGGGCTTCGAGTTCTCTGGACAAAGGCAGTGTGCCCACGTCTTTCATATTGCGTTCGCTGGCCACTTGCTTGAGCACTTGCTCGATGTCATTGGCTGTGACACCTGGCTTGACCTTGCGCTCCCATGTGGTGGCAATGGCAATGTCGCCATTGCCGTCCACCCAGCGGTCCCACATGCGGCTGGCTTCTGCAGCGGCACCGTTCTCCAGTTTGCCCATTGTGCTGATGGTTCCACAACCGGTCAGCCAAACAGAACTGGCCAAAACGCCCCACCTCACCCAAGTCCAAGATTTGCGCATGTGTATCTCCTTCAGAACGGCTGCAATTCAAGTCCCCAACCCGTGCATATGCACTCGGGAACATTTGAATTAAATCATCAGAGATATCTTTTTTGTCTAATATAGGAAATACCCTATATAAGCAAATATTTATTTAAATTTGTAGTAATCCTTGTTCAGTACAGCCGCTACAGCATCGACCTCTTCCGGAAACATCCCCATGTTCAATTCCGTGTTGCATTGTTCAACCATGCCCCGCAACAAGCCTGCGGTATTGATCCGCCCCTTCGGTTTATAGATGGCGCTGCCATCACCGGGCACCTTGGAGGCGTGGCACTCCACACAGTTTTTCTCATCGATCAACTTGCGGCCCAAGTTGAGATCTGCGCCATGAAAAATCGCAGGCTGAGCGTGTACCCCCGCACAAGCCCACGCCAAAAGATGGCAACAAATCAGTTTGGTCATTGCATTCATACACCCAGCCTCAAAAAAAACGCCCTCCGGTGACCCGAAGAGCGGGAGAAAAAGCCACGAGTCCCATCGCGCTTTCACACCATCAAATCCAATTGCCTTGCAATTGGACATGCTGATCACTTGGCGCCAGCCAGAATCCACGCTGCCAAAGTCTGGGCATCGGCATCGCTGAGTGCGGCTTGCGGTGGCATGGGCACTGGACCCCATTTTCCCGAACCACCCGCCTTGATGTTTTTCGCCACGGTGGCGGCAGCATCTTTCTGGCCTGCATATTTCTTCGCCACGTCTTGGTAAGCCGGGCCAACCACTTTTTTGTCCACCGCATGGCAAGCCATACAGGCATTTTTCTTGGCCAGATCCAGGTTCGCAAAAGCAGGGACAGCAAACAATGCAGACACAGCTACACAGGCAGAAATCAGTTTCACGGGAACTCCTCGAGTAAATATAAACAACCGCTAATTTAACGTAAAAACGGGATGCCCCCTCACCCATTCATCCGCCTATCGCTCAGGGATTTCACTAGGAAAAAGACGCCCCTAACTGCAACCACACACAGTCACTGGTGCACAGCAATCACCTGAATCCCTTTTACTCGAACGATGGCTGACCGGCTTGCCTGCAGCCTTCATGGGCTGTTTTCATGCGCATCTTTCAGTGAGTTGGGCTGTTGGTGGTTTTGAGGCTGGCATCCATGCCGCCCTTGGCTTGCCATTCGGCATAGCCACCTTGAAGAATGCGCACGTTTTCCCAGCCTGCGACACGCAGCGCAAAACCTGCTTGTGCCGACAAACTGCCCGTGTTGCAATAAACCAGTACCGGCTTGTTCTTGGAAATTTGTGCCGACTTGGCCAACACCTGCCGCCACTCGATGTTGATGGCGCCTGGAATATGGTCTTTGGCAAATTGCGCCGGATCACGGGTATCGATGACCAGCATCTTGGCGTATTCCGCTTTGGGAATCTGCTCGGGAAAGATCGTGCCACCGCCGTAATCCACAAACTCCAGGTAGGCCGACATTTCGTCCGTGGCCACCGCTTTGGCATCTGAAGCCCAAACCGCAGTGCAAGGTAAAAATGCGACAAGCACCCCGAAGGCTCGAAGTGAATGCATGATGTTCACGGGCGTCTCCATAAGTTTTAACGTATATACCCAATTTTCACACCATCTGCCTGGCAGGCCAGCAACCATCCGAAACACCATGACCGCATTCAACAACCCACGCGACACCTGGAACCAGCGGTTCGCCACCACACCATACTTGTTTGGTGAAGCGCCCAATGCCTATTTGTGCAGCCAAGTTGCGCACCTGCAAGCAGGCTCGGCTTTGGCGGTGGCTGATGGTGAAGGTCGCAACGGTGTCTGGCTGGCAGAACAGGGCGTTCAAGTCGATGCGTTTGATTTTTCGCAAGTGGCCGTGCAAAAGGCACATCAGTTGGCCGAACGCCGCCAGCAATCGGTGCAGTGGCATTGCTGCGACTGGCAATCGTTTGACTGGAAAACCGGGCACTACAACAACGTGGTCGGCATCTTCTTTCAATTTGCCAGCCCGGCCGATCGCACAGCGCTGTTTGCAAAAATGAACGCCAGCCTCAAACCAGGCGGCACACTGATCATTCAAGGCTACACAGCCGCGCAACTGGAGTTCAACACAGGCGGACCCGGAAAGCTCGAGCACATGTACGATGAACCCATGATGCGCCAAGCTTTTGCCGATTACGACATCCTCGATTTGCGCAGCTATGAGGCTTTGATTCACGAAGGGACCGCTCACCGAGGCATGTCGGGGCTGCTGGGACTGACCGCCCGCAAGCGTTGATCAAGCCGAGACGTCAGGCTCAGAGCTCAGACAATCCGGTCAAAGCGCCTGGCGGCCCTTGACCAGACGTTCGTCCAGATAAGGACCATAAAAATCGGGCAGGTAGCCGCCCTCCATCCGTTCTGCGACTTCTTTGCCGCCGGGGCCAAAGAAAAGCAAAGTCGGCGCAATCGAGATCCGCCATTGTTTGATCAGTTGATCATGCGTGGTCGCATGCCCTTGGAAATCCAGAACAGATTGCGCACTGCGCATGTCCAACTGAACAATGGGCGCGCCCGCTTTGTACATGGGCACCAAATGGCTGCTGCGTGCGACACGGCAAAAGGGACACCCCTCCAGACTCACCATGACCACCAACGACTGCTTTTGCTGCAATGCCTTGGCCAATTCATTCTGCAAAGATTGGGGCGCGGGCAGCATGGCTGGCGCGCCAGACTGCGCCCATGCACCTTGGGTCGCCAGCCATGACGCCCAGCCCAAGAAATGGCGACGGTGCAAGGCAAGGCTCAAAAAGGGCTTGTTCATGGAAGTGGATCAAAAACCAAGGAAATAAGGCTCGGTGGCCAAGCTGCTTACAGTTCTCGAAATATAAGCTGATTTTGAATTTTTGGAGATCCATGTGGATCATGCAAGCCTGTTGAAGGCTTCAGGTCTTGCACCTGTTCCAGCAGCCGGTGGGGCCATCCGAGTCCATGCATTGACTTCGATCAAGTCACCAGTCCAAGCACCGCTTAGGATATACATCAGTCAACAATGATGTAAATGGAGTGCGCCATGCCCATGGCTCAATGGCTGGAAACCTATGGAAACCCCACCGTGCTGGCCAGCGGCGGTGCTTTGATTGGCAGCCTGTTTGGTTTTTTTGCGCAACGTTCACGCTTTTGCTTGCGCGCAGCGGTCATCGAGTTCTGGCATCGGCGCTTTGGCGACAAGCTCTCTGTCTGGCTGTTGGCTTTTGCTTCTGCGGTGATCGCCGTCCAAACCATGGTTCTGGTCGGCTGGCTCGATACCAGCAGCGCACGCCAGATGGCCACCACGGGCAGCCTTTCTGGCGCACTCATCGGTGGGCTGACCTTCGGCATCGGCATGGTCATGACCCGCGGCTGTGCCAGCCGCTTGCTGGTGCTGTCGGCCAACGGCAATTTGCGCGCACTTCTTTCGGGTCTGATCTTCGCAGTCACCGCACAATCGGCACTGTCCGGTGTCTTGTCGCCCCTGCGCCTGGCCATCAGCAGTTGGGCCACTGTGCCAGGTGGTGCAGCGCGTGACTTGCTGGCCATCACAGGCCTGGGGCACGGTGCAGGTTTGGCCATGGGCGGTGTATGGCTCATCGCAGCGCTTTATTTTTCCTGGCGCAGTCCCCATCGCGGTGTCTGGATGTGGGTGGGCGGCATCGGCACGGGCCTGATGGTGGCTGCGGCCTGGGGGTTGAGCCAATGGGTCGCGCGTGAATCGTTTGACCCTGTGCAAATTCAGGGCTTGACCTTCAGCGGCCCCTCCGCTGAATGGCTGATGCGTGTCGTGCAATGGCCATGGCCCCCAATTGGCTTTGAGTTTGGCCTGATGCCCGGTGTGTTCATCGGTTCACTGATGGGCGCCTTGATCGGCCGCGATTGGAGGCTGGAAGGCTTCAGCGATGGTTACAGCATGCGTCGCTACATTGGCGGCGCCATTCTGATGGGTTTTGGCTCCATGCTGGCCGGTGGTTGTGCCGTGGGCGCAGGTGTCACTGGTGGCGCCATTTTTGCGCTGACCTCGTGGATCAGCCTGGTGGGCATGTGGCTGGGCGCAGGCCTGACAGACCGCTGGTTGGATGGGGGCACATCGGCACAAGTCAAACCGTCTCAGGCCATGCCCATCTCCGGATTGACCGCGCCTTGAGCGGCACTGGTGTCCCAGCTTATTTGCCGCTGAGGTACTCCGCCACCGCCACCATTTCCAGCGGCGTCATCTTGCTCACGATCGCATGCATCACCGCATTGTCATTGGTGCGCTCACGCTTGTTGAACTGTTGCAACTGCGTCGCGATGTAGTCTGCGTACTGACCTGCCAGGCGCGGTAACGCCGCCGTGCCTTTGGCTTGTGCGCCATGGCAGCTGGCACATGCGGCCAGGCCACTGAATTTGTTGCCGTTGTGATAGATGTATTGACCCACCGCAGCCAAAGCCTGGTCTTTGGCGGGCTCAACGGCTGTTGTCTGCTTTTCAAAGTATTGGCCCAAAGCGACCATCTCATCGGGCGTCAACTTCACCACCATGTCGGCCATGGCGGTGCTTTTACGTTTGCCCGATTTGAAATTTTCCAATTGTTTGGCGATGTACTCCCCGTGTTGCCCAGCCAGACGCGGAAACACCTCGCTGGACGATTCCCCTTCCATGCCATGGCAAACAAAGCAGACACCACCCACAATTTTTTTCGCGCGTGCTTCATCGGCTTGTGCCCAAGCTGGATGCGCAGACACCGAAGCCAGGGCCAACACCACAGCAGCGGTTCGGATCTTGCACAAGTTCATGGCCATGGACCTCTTGAAGTTTCAAAAAAACGCCGCAGCGCTTGCGACTGCGGCGTTCGATCAACGCCCCCTCAAGCCAATGTGTCAGCCCAGATGTTGCGGGCCCAGGCCATGGCATAGCGGCCTTCCAGTTCGTTGGCAGCGCTGGAGACGCCCCCCGAACCCGGCACCGCCAGCATGGTCTTCTTGTCGGCATCGTAGGCATGAACACTGGAGACATGCACCACATCCTCGGAGCTGACAAAGCTGTAGCAGGTGTTGTTGTAGATGGGCATGGTGTTGACTTCCTTGCCGGTCAACAAGGCCACGACAGCGGCCGCACAGGTTTTGCCGTGCTGGTTGGCCATGTGGCCTGACTTTGGCATGGCCGGCGCAATCTGGATCGCATCGCCCAGCACGTGCACATTCTTGGCCACTTTCGATTCGAAAGTGAGGAAGTCCACATCGCACCAGCGCTTGTTGGCCGTGGCCAATCCGGCATTGACGGCAATGTCGCCAGCACGCATGTTCGGGATCACGTTCAAGACGGAAGCCTTGAGGTCGTCGTTGAAGTCGAATTTCAAAGTATTGCTGGCCACATCCACATCGATCACGTTGTGTTTGCTGCGGTATTCAACAATCCCTTTGTAGCGCTCAGCCCAGGCCTTTTTGAACAATGGGCCTTTGGAGGTCACATCGTCGTTGGCATCCAGGATCAACACCTTGCTCTTGGGCTTGACCTTGCTGAAGTAATCGGCGACCTGGCAAGCACGCTCATAGGGGCCGGGCGGGCAACGGTACGGCGCCAGGGGAATCGACATGGCGAACACACCGCCATCGGGCATGGCTTCGAGTTGCTTGCGCAAGGCCACGGTCTGGGCGCCCGCCTTCCAGGCGTGCAAGACCTTGTCCTGTGCGCCGGGCTTGGTCATGCCGGGCAAAGAATCCCACATGAAATCCACACCCGGCGAAACAATCAAGCGGTCATACGTCAGCTCAGCGCCTCCGGCCAGCTTGACCACACGCTTGTCCGCGTCGATGCTGGTCACACGGTCCTGCACCATCTGCACGCCATGGCGCTTGACCAGATTGTCATAAGGCGTTGTGATGTCGGCCATCGTCTTGCTGCCACCGATCACCAGGTTGGAGATCGGGCAAGAAATGAAACTGGGATTGGGCTCCACCAGCGTGACCTGGATACCGTGGTCAGACCACATGCGGATGTATTTGGCGGCGGTCGCACCGGCATAGCCCCCACCGATCACCACCACCTTGGGCCCCTGCCCGCCAATGGTGGCGCAACCAGAGACCATGCCCATGGCGCCCAAGGCGGAGCCGGTTTGCAGAAAATGACGACGTTGCATGACGAGGCTCCTTATTTCTTTTGTGCTGCAAAGTAAGCGGCAATGGCCTGAATCTGATCGTCGCTGTAGCCCTTGGCCAGCTGGTGCATGATCGTGGCCGGCTTGCGACCGGCCTTGAAATCCTGCATCTTCTTGACGATGTCGTCCTTGTTCACACCGGCCAGAGACTCCATGCCAGGCTGTGCCTGGCCATTGGTGCCATGGCAATTGGCGCAGGCAGCGGCCCAACTGCGGACCTGCGCGGCACTGGGGGCTTGGGCCTGGGCCAGACCCGACAGCGCGAACACACTGGCCGCCAACATGGCTTTAGAAATTTTCATGAGTGCTCCTCAGAAGAACAATGAACCAGGCTGCGCCCATCAGGGCCGCAGATAAACAAAACCTTCTTTGGCCTGCAGTCTGGCCACCTCGGCCACGCCCGAGGGCACCACCTTGGCCTCCATCAACACTTTATCGACCGAGATTTTGCGTGCCTCCAATGTGTTGTTGCACACACGAAACTCCACGCCCCGGCCAACCAGCTCACTGACGCTGCCTGCGAACGGCTGATTCATTGGGTTGGTCGCACCATCGAGCAAAAAATCAATGCCCAGGCCGTGTGTGACCACCACAATCTTGACGGTGGGATCTGCATTCAGGTGATTCCGGATATTGCCTATGGCACGAGACGCCTGCGGAATCCCCTCACTCAGGTGATACACCACTTTGATTTGGGCCATCGACAAGGTGCAGGCCAGCAGACCCGCCATCAAAAACAAAAAACGCTTCATTCGTTTCTCCTGATGAACTGATATTAGCGTTGACCAAGAGGCTTCAACGCCCGTGAAAACCCGACTTCAAATGGACGATCAGCTTTCGATGTCGGTCTGCTTGCAGACGGCACGGCAAATGTTCACGATGTTGTTGTTGACGATCCGGTAATAGATCTGAACACCTTCACGGCGCTTGTCCAGAACGCCCGCCAAATACAAAGTGTTCAAGTGCTGCGACATATTGGGTTGCGTGGTATCAATTTCTTCCAGCAACTCCCCCACATTTTTTTCACCACCGCACAAGCAACTGATGATCCTCAGGCGCATGGGCGCGGACATCACGCGAAAAACTTCTGCAGCTTTCTCGATTTGCGCGTCCGACACGGCAATAGGTTGTGCATCTGCAGATTTCTTGGCCGTTTTGACCATAGGACTTCCCGCCTTGTTCCAGTAATAAGCGTCGATTGTCACCCAAAACACCCGCACCGGGCAGATTGGCACAGCCCCCCCAAAGCGGTGAGAGCTCCGTTAAACCAAAGGGTTAACCCTGAATGCGCCCTTGATCCAGATCATGCCCCATCGACCGCAAACGGGTGAGCATCAAACATTCGCAACCATTGATATAAAACACGATGAAACGCATTTCTGCATGGCTTTTGGGATTCGGTTTTGCCGGCCTCACCTTCGGGCAAGCCGCTGTCATACCCGTGGGCACGGCCTTGAACATTTTTGACAACCAGAAATCGGTCGTCGTCAAAACGGTCAAAGGCCCCATCGAAATCACACGCGTGATGACAGCGGCGGCCAAAAATGGCGGCACCTTGCAGCCTTTGGTCCCGGTTGCCGGTGTGCACCCCGTGGGCGAAATCGAGATCCTGGAAGCCTTGAGCGATCGCAACGCACTGGTCGTCGACATGCGGGACACCAACGACCGTGTCAAAGGCACCATTCCGGGTTCTGTGGGCATCCCCTATACCGAAGTCGCATCGCGCCTGAATGAATTGGGGTGCAAAAAATCAGGCACACAGTGGAACTGCAGCGAAGCGAAAAAAGTCTATGCCTTCTGCAATGGCCCGGTGTGCCCTCAAAGTCCCGCTGCGATCCGCGCCATGACACGCGATGGTTTTCCTGCCGACAAGATTTACTACTACCGCGGCGGCATGCTCGACTGGGATGCATTGGGTTTAACGATGGTCAAAGACGAGTTCTGAGTCGTCGATCCATCGATGCCCAATCACGCTGGCTTCATCCAGAATGGGGCCCGTTTTCAATGGCAAACATCCGTGCCCGCAAGGCCCACCTGACTGGCAACGTCAGCCATCGATGCCCGCGCTCCAGCGGTCATTCCAGTTCTTTTCAATCTGACGGCGGTCCCTTTTGGTGGGGCGTCCTTGCTCGATGCTCAGTGCAGGCTCACGAGACAAGCGATGCATCTCGGCCGCCTTTTGCCGCAGCGTCACGCTCTCAGGCGTTTCTTCGTAAAGCAATTGCGCCACAGGTGCCGGGCCACGCACGGCGCTGATGGCTTTGACCCGCACCGTGCGCTCCACCGGCCCCTGGCGCATGCGCACAGTGTCACCCGGCCTGACCTCGCGGGAGGCCTTGGCGTCCTGGCCATTGATCTGCACGCGGTTCTTGCCGATTTCGTCGCTGGCAATGCTGCGGGTCTTGAAGAAACGCGCTGCCCACAACCATTTGTCAATGCGCAAGGCATCCATGCTTCATCCACCAAACAAGGCTGTTTGCAGACTCAACCCATCGCGCACATGCGGATAACGCAGCTTGAGCCGCAACTCCCGCTTCATGCGGGTGTTGTCCAAGCGACGCGACTCGTTCATGAAACTCAGCAGCATCAGGGGCAAAGCCGTGTTGGCATCCTGACGTGAAATGCGGGGCGGTTTGGGCAGGCCGTACAAACCGGCAGCCAAATCGAAGTAATCACCCATCTTCATGTCGGTGTCGTCATTGATGTTGACCACCCTTTGCGGCTTGCCTCGCCAGAGGGCCGCCGCACAGGCGCGGGCCAGATCGGTGGCATGAATGTGGTTGGTGTACACATCCTCCTTGGGCACCAGCACAGGTGTGCCTTTGAGCAGTCGCTCGCGGGGTGTTCCCCCTTCACGATCCGGTGCATAAATACCCGGAATGCGCAGCACGCTCACACGCACGCCACTGCGTCCCAGAAATCGCATCGCAGTTTCGGCATCCACACGGCGTTGCGCGCGCGGGGTGTGGGGCTTGACGGCCCGTGACTCACTCACCCGCGCACCGGCACAGTCGCCATACACCCCCGTGGTTGAACCGTAGACCAGCACTTGCGGCGGCGTGCGCAAACGCAGCACACGGCCCAAGGCTTGCGTACGGGGGTCATGCTCCCAGTCGCCACGGCGCTCACTGGGCGGCGGCGCCAAATGGATCACCCGGTGCGCAATGCCCGCCAGGCGCCGGAGGCTTGCAGCATCGTCCAGATCGCCCTGCAAGGGCGTGATGCCACAAGCCCTGAGCAAGCGCACACGTTCGGGGGACGAGGTCAGGGCCATCAGGCGCACACGCTGACTTTGCGGGGCACCCAGCTGGCCCGCTGTGCGCAAGCCGACATCGCCACAACCCACGATCAGGACACGCTGGCGACGAAAGCGGGCGGGCAAAGCGCCCAGAGGAGTCTGGTTTGAAGGCAAAATCAGGGGTTCCGGGTCAAAGACAACCCCTCAAGGATACCGAAAAGATGAGCTTCCAGATTTCCGTGCAGCCCAGCGGCCGCAGCTTCACTGCCGACGACAACGAAACCCTTTTGACCGCCGGCATCCGCCAGGGCATTGGTCTGCCCTATGGCTGCAAGGACGGCGCTTGTGGTTCTTGCAAATGCAAAAAGATCTCGGGCACCGTGGTCCACGGCCCACACCAGGCCAAAGCCCTGAGCGACGAAGAAGAAGCCCAGGGCCTGGTGCTGACCTGCTGCGCCACCGCGCAAAGTGACGTGGTACTCGAATCCAAGCAAGTGACGGCCGAAGGCGGCCTGCCCGTCAAGAAGATGCCGGTGCGCGTGGTCAGCCTGGAGAAGAAGTCACACGATGTGATCGTGCTCAAACTCCAATTACCCGCCAACGACGTGATGAAGTTCCACGCCGGACAGTACATCGAGTTCTTGCTGCGCGACGGTTCGCGCCGCAGCTACAGCATGGCCAATGCACCGCACACGCTGGAAGTGTCTCCGCCTGTGGTGGAACTGCACATCCGCCACATGCCCGGCGGCAAGTTCACCGACCCGGTGTTCACCACCATGAAGGAAAAAGACATCCTGCGTGCCGAAGGCCCTTACGGCAGCTTCTACTTGCGTGAAGACAATGACAAACCCATCGTGCTGCTGGCCTCGGGCACAGGCTTTGCGCCCATCAAGGCGCTGATCGAACACATGCAGCACCGTGGCATCACCCGCCCGGCCACTTTGTATTGGGGTGGCCGCCGACCGGCCGATCTGTACATGGCCGACTGGATCGAAGCCCGCCTGGCCGAGATGCCCAACCTGCGCTATGTGCCCGTGATCTCGAACGCCGAAGCCGAAGACCAATGGACCGGCCGCACCGGCTTTGTGCACCAGGCGGTGTTGCAGGACTTTCCCGACCTGTCGGGCCACCAGGTCTATGCCTGCGGTGCCCCCATCGTGGTGGACTCGGCCAAGCGCGATTACGTGGCACAGGGCGGACTGCCGGAAGAAGAGTTTTACGCCGACTCGTTCACCTCCGAGGCGGACAAAGCCAAGGGCTGACCGGTCAATGACGATGCCTTTTCCAGTAGGTCGGCGGCTTTAGCCTCGACATGCACTCGTGAATGGTCCAGATCGTCGGAGCTGAAGCTCCGACCCACAACAAGTAAAGGGCACACCATGCAACGCCGCGATTTCTGCCTGAGCGCTTTGGCCGCGAGCTTGACCGCGCCTGCTTGGGCACAAGGCAAGCCGATCCGGATCATCGTGCCCTATGCGGCAGGCGGTCCGATCGATGTCACAGCGCGTGCACTGGCCGAGCGTGTCAAAGACGTGCTGGGGACGGTCATCATCGAGAACCGCCCGGGCGCAGGCGGCAACCTGGGCGCCGACCTGGTGGCCAAAGCGGCACCCGATGGCTTGACGCTCGGCATCGCAGCCACCGCCACACACGCGATCAACCCGTGGCTGTTTGCCAAAATGCCTTATGACGCCAGCCGCGACTTTGCGCCCATCACACAAATGGTGCGTGTGCCCAATGTGCTGGTGATGAACGCCGACACCGCCCAGCGACTGAACATCCACAACCTGGCCGATCTGGTGGCTTATGCGAAGGTCAACCCCGGTCGGCTCAATTTTGGTTCGGGAGGCAATGGCAGCGCGGGTCACCTGGCTGGCGAAATGTTCAAACGCGCAGCAGGCATTTTTGCGGTACACATCCCCTACAACGGTGGCAATCCTGCACAACTGGCTTTGCTGTCCGGTCAGGTCGATTTCAATTTCGACAACCTGGCCACTGCAGCCCCCAACATCAAGGCCGGCAAGCTCAAGGCCCTGGCGGTCACCACCGGTCAGCGCAACCACGCCCTGCCCGAGATCGCGGCCATGAGCGAAACCCTCAAAGGCTTTGAAATCGACACCTGGTGGGGCCTGGTGGCGCCTGCAGCCACGCCGCGCGATGTCGTGGACCGGTTGAACAAAGCCTTCACTGCCGCACTGCAAGCGTCAGAAACCAAATCACGCTTTGCCATGTTGATGGCAGAACCGGTGGGCAACACGCCCGATCAGTTTGGTGCTTTCATGAAAAAGGAACTGGCACGCTACGAAAGCGTGGTCAAGGCCAGCGGCGCCAAGGTGGACTGAGCACAAACCGTGTTCAACCGTGCCGACCACGGACCTTGGGATATCTTCACATGGCGATCAGGAAGACATAAACAAACAGCGCCAGCACAAGTGTTTCGAGCACCATCAGAAACACCGGTTTCCAGCCCACGCTTCGGATGTCCTTCAAGTGGGTTTTCATGCCAATCGCGGCCATGGCCCCGACCAGAAAGATCCGGGACAGGTTGTTGCCAGCGCCGACGATGATTTCTGGCAACCCCAGAAGGCTGTTGACAAGCACCAGCAGTACAAAAACCACGGCAAACCACGGCAGCAGAGGTGGCCGACGGCCGGATGAATCCTGCGATCCCGTTTCACTGTCAGCGCTCACGTGCGCCATCCTGCTCAACCAGGCTGCCACCACGATCACAGGGACCAGCATCGCAACACGCATCAGCTTGATGACCGTGGCAGCATCCCCTGTCTGTTGGCCCATGCTGTACCCGGCACCCACGACCTGTGCCACATCGTGAATCGTGCCGCCCAGGAAAATACCCGCCTGCGCAGCATCCAAGCCCAACGCGCGAACCAGCATGGGATAAATGACCATGGCCATGGTCGACAGGGTGCTGACACTGATGACCACAAACAGGGTCGCACGGTCTTTTTGTGGATGGTTCGGGAACGCAGCAGCAATCGCCATTGCAGCCGATGCCCCGCAAATGCCGACGGCACCACCGGAAAGCAGGCCAAAAAATGTTTTGAACCCCATCCACCGAGCCATCACAAGCCCCACGCCAATGGTGAAGGTGACGGCCAGCACCACCATGAGCACAGGCAGCCACCCCATGGATTGAACTTGCGCCATGCTGATCTTGAGGCCCAGCAAAGCCACTCCCCAGCGCAGCACCTGGCGTGCAACAAATTCAATCCCTGGTTTGCAGCGCTCGTCGTCTGACAAAAAATTCACCGCCATGCCCAGCAGCAGGGCAAACAGCATCACGGGTGCACCGTAATGCTCGGCCAGAAACAGGGCTGCCACAGCCACCACCGAAGACATGGCCAGACCCGGCCACAGCATGGCGCAGCGTGCATACAAAGCGTTCATTTTCAAGCTAACCGAAAAGTCGCGCTCACGGGTTGAGCTGGATGTTGAACTGCTTGACGATGGCCGCATTGCGGTCAAAGTCTGTTTTGACCGCTTGCGTCAACTGCTGGATGCTCCAGTCCTCTGCGCCCTCAAAACCCGTGGCGAACATGCGGCCACGAAATTTCGGATTGAGGGCCACGTTGCGCACAGCCTTGTGGATTTTTTCCTGCAACTCGGCCGACATCGCGGAAGACACGATCACCCCCATCCAGTTGGAGAAATCGAGGTCCGGGTAACCCAGCTCGGTCAGCGTGGGCACCTCGGGCAACTGGCTCAGGCGGTGCTTGGCAGCCACGGCATAGGCTTGCACCTTGCCCGTGGCGATCAAATTGCGCGAAGTGGTGTAGCCATCGAACATCACCGGAATCTGACCGCCCATCACCTGCGCCAGCGCAGGTGGAGAGCCCTGAAAAGGCACGTGTTGGAGATCCAGCCCCGCCTTCTGGTTCAGGATCATGCCGGCGTAATGCGAAATGGTGCCCGCGCTGTAGGAGGCAAAACCCAAACTGCCGGGATTCTTCTTGGCATACGCCACAAAACCCTTGAAATCCTTGGCAGGCACATTGGGGGCAGCAATCATCACCAAATTGCCCCGCGCCACAATGCCCACAGGCTTCACATCCTTGAGGGGATCAAAACCACCTTTGAGCACATGAGGGATTTCGGTCAGCACATTGCTGGCGATGACCATGACGGTCTGTCCATCGGCAGGTGCGGCACGCAAGGCCTGCACCGCAATGGCGCCACCAGCGCCAGGCCGGTTGTCCACCACCATGGGCTGGCCCAGATCTGCCGCCAGCTGATCAGCCACCAGACGCGCGATCACGTCGATGTTGCCACCAGCAGGTGCAGGCACCAGCACCTTGACGGGTTTGTCGGTCCAGGCCATGGCGGCCGACATGGCGAAGGCGCTCGCCAGGGAAATCAGGATGTTACGGCCGAGCGCGCGTGTGCTTGTGTGCAGTGGCATGTCTTGTCTCCAGAATGTTGTGGGTATCGGGATCGATGCGTCCCATGGTTTGAACCATGCATGATTGTTCTCAAAGCGGCCTTGCCCTGCTTATCCATTCATGACAATTATTTATCTTTGCACGTCATATTGGATTCACCCCAAACGGGTTCTATTGGCACTTTGTTCGCGCATCAGCGTCGGCGAACAATCAAATTGCGCAGTGAACCACCGGGTAAAAGAGCTGAGATTGGAGTAACCCAACTGCTCTGCCACGCGCCCCATCGAATGGGGGGTATGGATGATGTAACGCTGAGCCAGTTCGCAGCGAACCTCGTTGAGCAACTGCGAAAAACTGAGCTCGCTTTCGTCCAGTCGGCGCTGGAGCGTGCGCACATTCATGCCCAGACCCGATGCAATCTGCTCCACACTGGCGCGCCCCATCGGCAGCAACAAATAGACCGAACGGCGCACATCCTGCACCAAGGAACTCTGGCCACGCTTGGGCATGGCATCGATGAAAGACTGTGCATAGCTGGCCATGGCCGCATCCGCGCGCGCATTCGGCTTATCCATGTCGGCCTTCATGCAAACCAAACCGTTGAAATCGCTGTCGAAGTGGATCGGACACCCGAACAAGCGCCGGTGCACCTGCAAATCAGGGTTGGCAGGATGTGTGAAATGCACGGCTTGAGGCCGCCAGTGCTCACTCAAGATCGCGCGAAAGATCAGCATGAGGACACCCACGGCCATATCGGTGGATTGCTGCGTACTGCCTGCATAGTCGCTCATGATCTCCTCCCGAATCAGGGTGGTTTTGCCCACATCCTCAATGTACATACCCAGAGATTCGTTCAGCAGATGCCGATACTGGGCGATGGTCTGCAAGGCCATGCGCATGGAAGGCTGATGGGTCAACAACAGGCTGATAGGGCCGAAGTCCGAGAGCAAGCGTGCTTCGGCCAGCTGAAGGCCAAATGTGCTGCAAGCACTTTCCTTGGCCGAAATTTCCAACAGCGCCAGTGCACTTTCCAGTGGAAGCAACTGGGTCGGTGAAGCCAGCATTCGGGGTGTCAAACCCACTTTGCGCAGCATCAGCTGTGGGTTCAACCCCAATCGCTTGGCGACTTCGCTGTAATGCGACAAAACAGCGGCTCGAATCTGCAAGGCATTGCGGGTGCTCATGAAATCTCCTGAAAGACAGCGCGTCACGTTTTTTTGGCGGGCGCACTTGTCATCAAATGCTAACTCAAAGTCATGAATTGGCAAATCCAATTCATGCACTGACGTCTAAATTCCAACACTCAGACACAACCGATCAGGAGACTCCAATGGCCAAGGCCGTGACATTTGACCGCGTGGGCGGCCCCGAGGTACTCAAATACGGCGATGCCGACGTGGGCCAACCCGGCCCCGGACAAGTGCGGCTGCGCCATCTGGCTGTTGGCCTCAACTACGCAGACACTTACTTTCGCAATGGCACTTACCCGATCCCGCTGCCCAATGGGATGGGCGTTGAAGGTGCGGGTGTTGTTGAAGCCATTGGCCCCGATGTAGGCAATGTGGCCGTAGGTGACCGTGTCACCTACACCGGCTTCATCAACACGCTGGGGGCTTACAGCACCGAACGCTTGATCCCCGCCGCTCCGCTGATCAAGCTGCCTGACGCGATTCCTTTCGAGACCGCAGCAGGCATGACCATGCGCGGCCTGACCTCGGCCTATCTGATGCGCCGCATCTACGACTTCAAGCCGGGCGAAACCATCTTGCTACACGCCGCTGCCGGCGGTGTCGGCTTGATCGTGTCGCAATGGGCCAAGCTGCTGGGCCTGAACGTGATCGGGACGGTCTCGACCGAAGAGAAAGCGGCTGTGGCCCATGCGCACGGCTGCGATCACACCATCAACTACAGCTTTGAGGACATCGCCAAACGCGTGCGCGAAATCACCCATGGCCAAGGCGTGGATGTGGTGATCGACAGCGTAGGCAAAAACACCTTCATCGCCTCGCTCGACTCGCTGCGCCGCCGAGGCCTGATGGTGTGCGTGGGCACGGCCAGCGGCACGATCGATGGGTTCAATCCGAACCTGCTGGCCCAGAAAGGCTCGCTCTACCTCACCCGCCCGGCCCTGGCCGACTACATCGCCGACCCGGCCGAAAAGGCTGAGCTGGCCGGAGAGATCTTCGGCCACATCGCCGCAGGCCGCATCCGCATCGAGATCAACCAGCGCTACGCCCTGCAAGACGCTGTGCAGGCTCACCGCGACCTCGAAGCCCGCAAGACCATCGGCTCGTCCATCTTTGTCATCTGAGGAAACCCTATGCGCATCGAACCCTTGACCTGCGCCATCGGCGCAGAACTGGTGAATGTCAATCTTGCAGATGCCGTGCGCGACGACGGTTTGTTCCAGGACATCTACGCGGCCCTGCTCAAGCACAAGGTGCTGTTTCTGCGTGACCAGACACTGGACAAGCTCTCGCGTCTGGACCACATGGCCTTTGCACAAAAGCTGGGGGAGCTGGAAACCCACCCCATGGTGCCCAGCCACCCTGAAGCGCCTGGTCTGGTACAGATTTACAAGACGCCCGACAACCCACCAGACCGCTACGAAAATTCCTGGCACACGGATGGCACCTTTCGTGAAGCACCGGCGCTGGGCTGCGTGCTGCGCTGCATCGAGTGCCCGCCCGTGGGCGGCGACACCATGTGGGCCAACATGGCGCTGGCTTACGAAAAATTACCGGAACACGTCAAGCAGCAAATTGACGGTCTGATCGCCAACCACAGCTTCAACTCGTCCTTTGCGGCGGCCATGCCCATCGAAAAGCGCCTGGCCATGAAAGCACAGTACCCCGACGCCGAGCACCCCGTGGTGCGCACCCACCCTGACACTGGCGAGAAAGTGCTGTTCGTCAACGGCTTCACCACGCATTTCGTCAACTTCCACACCAAGGACAAAGTGCGCTATGGCAACGACTTCAACCGGGGCGCCAGCGATCTGATGCAGTACCTGATCAGCCAGGCCTTCATTCCGGAGTACCAGGTGCGCTGGCGCTGGAAGCCCTACAGCGTGGCCATCTGGGACAACCGCAGCACGCAGCACTACGCCGTGATGGACTACCCGCCCTGCCACCGCAAGATGGAGCGCGCAGGCATCGTCGGCACGAAACCCTTCTGATTCTTAACCTACTTTTGGAGACCCCGCATGTACTTCCTCGACGGACACCTCTTTCCTGAAAACCAGGAAAAACTCATCATCACGGCCGCCCCCTATGGACCCGAGTGGATCCCTTCGGACTACCCCGAAGACATCCCGGTCACAATGGAAGAGCAGATTCAAAAAGCCGTGGACTGCTACAACGCGGGCGCCACCGTGCTGCACCTGCATGTGCGTGAACTGGACGGCAAAGGCTCCAAGAGCCTGGCCAAATTCAATGAACTGATCGCCGGTGTGCGCAAGGCCGTGCCCGACATGGTGATCCAGGTCGGTGGCTCGATCTCGTTTGCGCCGGTCGGTGAAGGCGAGATCGCCAAGTGGTTGTCGGACGACACCCGCCACATGCTGGCCGAACTCGATCCCAAGCCCGACCAGGTGACGGTGACCATCAACACTGTGCAAATGAATGTCACCGAGCACATGGAAGAGGCCGACATCGCTGGCACCTCCATGGCCACGCCCGAAGGGCGCCACGCCTACAGCGAGATGGTGGTGCCCTCCAACCCCGCCTGGTACGAAGAGCACATCCGCCGCCTGAGCGCTGCCGGCATCCAGAGCGCCTTCCAGTTCTACAACCTCAACAGCTTCGAGACCGTCGAGCGCCTGATGCGCCGCGGCGTCTACAAGGGCCCGCTGGTCTGCAACTGGGTGGCCATCAGCGGTGGCATGGACGCGCCCAACATCTTCAACCTGGCCAACTTCCTGCGTGCCATTCCCGATGGTGCCAAGCTCACCGTGGAAAGCAGCATGCGCAACGTGCTGCCGATCAACATGATGGGCCTGTCCATGGGCCTGCACGTGCGCTGCGGCATCGAAGACAACCTGTGGAACCAGGCACGCAACGCCAAAATGAGCACGGTCGAACAGATCGAGCAGCTGGTGCGCATCTCGCGCGAATTCGGCCGCGAAGTGGCCACCGGCAAGGAAGCCCGCGAGATCCTGAAGATCGGCGTGTTCTACGACACCGTGGAGGAATCCCTGGCGGCCAACGGCTTCTCGCCCAACCGCAATGGTGGCAACCAGGGCTTCTTGCGCAAGGTCGCCTGATGACCAGCACCCCGAGCACCTCGGTGCAGGTCGATGTCTACTTCGACTTGATCTGCCCCTGGTGCTGGATCGGCAAAACGCACCTGGACACGGCACGCCACCAACTGGCCCAGCGCCAACCCAGCGTGCAGGTTCAGTTGCACTGGCATTCGGTGCAGCTGATCCCCCAGGTACCGCCGCAAGGCTGGCCTTACCAAGCCTTCTACGAACACCGACTGGGTGGCCCCGAGGCCGTGCGCGCACGCCGTGCACAGGTGCAGGCTGCCGCGGCCCTGGCGGGTTTGTCGATCCAGCACGAGCGCATCGCTGTGCTCCCCAACACCTGGCGCGCACACGGCCTGTTGGCTTACACCGCACAACAACACCCCGACCAGCTTGAAGGCTTGCTGGACACTTTGTTCCAAGCTTTCTTTTTACAGGGCCGTGACATCGGTGACAGCCATGTGCTGGCACACCTGGCGCAAGCCCATGGGGTAGACAGCCTCAAAGCCGAGGCCTTTGAGGTACCACCGGTTTGGACCTTGCCCGACAGGGCATCGGGTGTGCCGCTGTTCGTCTTCAACCAACGCCAAGCTGTCTCTGGCGCACAGCCGCCCGAGGTCTTGCTGGCGGCCATGCTTGCCGCTGGCCAAAGCGCTTCCTGAAAGTTCCCGATGTCACCCACTGTTTTGATCGTCCCTGGTTTGCGCGACCATGTAGAGGCCCATTGGCAAACGCTGCTCGCAGCGCAATTGCCCAAAGTGCGCACCGTGCCACCCATGGGCCGCGAGGACCTCGACTGCAGACAGCGCGTGCAGGCCATTGAAGCGGCCATGGCCGCCATCGACGGCCCGGTGGTGCTTGTGGCGCACAGCGGTGGCTGCGTGATGGTGGCCCACTGGGCGCACACCAGCGCGCATGTGCACCGCGTCGTCGGCGCCTTGCTGGCCACACCGCCCGATTTTGACCAAGCCATGCCTGAGGGCTACCCCACGCTGGCGGCATTGCAGGCGGGTGGCTGGCTGCCGGTGCCTCGCAAGCCACTGCCGTTTCGCAGCCTGGTGGCCACCAGCGACAACGACCCACTCGCGACGCGCGAACGCGTGCTGGCACTGGCCAAAGACTGGCTCAGCGAGACGGTTCATCTTGGCGCGGTCGGCCACCTGAACCCGGCCTCGGGCTATGGCGAATGGCCGATGGCCATCGGCCTGGTTGAACGGGTGACAACGATGGCACCGCATGCATCGACTCTGCATGGCGCGTCCCATGGGGTTATCCCGCAAAACAAAACAGATGACGCGAAAAGATAAGCGGATGTCGTCAATGGACAAATTGAGTTTCATCAATTCAAGAAAAATCGCATCCTGGAATTTGTTGTATTCCAAGCTCTCAATCATCAAATTTAACTTCATCCACTTCACTCACGAGGAGACATCATGAAAAAGCAACTGACCCTTTTGGCTACCGCCGCGTTGAGCTTTGTCGGCACCGCGCAAGCACAAAACAACGTGTCGATCTACGGCACACTCGATGCCGGTGTATTGAACATGTCCACCACTGCTGGTGCCTCTTACATACCGAGCACAACAGACACAGGCAAACTCACAGGCGTCAAGGACGGCGGCATCGGCGGCAGCAACATTGGCCTCAAGGGCGAGCGTGACATGGGCAATGGCAGCAAAGCCTACTTCCAGCTGCAAGGCAACATCAAGCTCAACGATGGTGCTTTCGGAGGCGCCAACTCGGCCGGCACCTCCACCAACTTCAACCAAATGGCACTGGTGGGCTTGTCCGGCAAAGTCGGCGATGTGAAACTGGGACGCCAAATTTCCCCCATGTACTACGCCATGGCCAGCACCGATGCTCGCGGTGGTCGTTACTTCGGCTCTACGCTGACAACGCTGGTCGGCATGAACAGTGTCAGCCGGGCCTGGAACGGCACCGGCAATGCCGTGTTTGGCACCGTCTACAACGACAACTCTTTGACCTACACCGCCCCTAAACTGGGTAATACCACGGTCAGCGTGCAGCACGTTTTCGGCAGCGTCAACGGCAGCAGCAGTGCCAACTCGCAAGATGCGGTGACAGCCGTCTACAGCGATGGCGGCCTGCGCCTGTCCGCCCTCTACTACAACGGCAAAGGCAACGGTGCCGTGGGCACGGGTGCCAACGCCACTGCCTACGGTTTCACCAACACGGCCAACACCAACCGATTGACTTCGATTGGTGCGCTCTACACCACAGGCCCATGGACCATGAGTGCCGGACTCTTTGACGGCAAAATTCCTTCGGGCGCACAAGTCCCAGCAAGCGTCGGCATGGCCGCCGGTTCGACCCACACGACAGCCACCGCTCTGGGCCTAGCATACGCCATCAACAGCGACCTCAAGGTCTCTGGTGGCTACTACACGCTCAAGGACAAGACCAACGCGGGCAACAAGGCCAGCCAGACTGCCATCAGTTTGGACTACACCCTGTTCAAGGACACCATCGTCTATGCGCAAGCCGCCAGCACCAGCAACACAGGCAGCAACATGAACCTGAGCCCAGTCTTCGGCACACCAGTGACAGCAGGCAAGAACAACACCGCCACCATGGTGGGTGTGCGTTACACCTTCTGATGAATCCGCATGGACCGATGACGGTCCATGCCCCTCCAAGGTTTTTGGGTCCCAACAGGGACCCTTTTTTTATCCAAGAGTCACAACACGCATCACTCCCCCAGGTAGGCCGCCCGCACCTTGGGATCTTCCAGCATGTCCTTGCCCACACCGGTCATGGTGATCAGGCCGGAGTCCATCACATAACCACGATCGGCAATGGCCAGCGCGCGGCTGGCGTTTTGTTCCACCAGCAGCACCGTGACGCCTTGTGCATACACATCGCGCACCACCTCAAAAATCTTGTCCACCATGATGGGCGACAAGCCCATGGACGGCTCGTCGAGCAGCAAGACCTTGGGGCGGCTCATCAGGGCACGACCCATGGCCAGCATTTGCTGCTCGCCGCCGGACATGGTGCCGGCCAGCTGGTCCTTGCGCTCGCGCAGACGGGGGAAGATGGAGAACATCTTCTCAATGTCGTCAGCAATGCCTGCTGCATCTGAGCGGATGTAGGCGCCCATTTGCAGGTTTTCGGTGATGGTCATGCGGGTGAACACGCCACGGCCTTCGGGCACCATGGCCAAGCCTTGCTTGACCAAGTCCCAAGGGCCTTGGCCTTTGATGCTTTTGCCCAGGTATTCGATGTCACCCGCTTGCAATGGCAAGGTGCCAGTGACAGCCTTCATGGTGGTGGTTTTGCCCGCCCCGTTGGAGCCGATCAGCGACACCAGTTCGCCTTCGCGCACCTCCAGGCTCACGCCCTTGACCGCCTGGATGCCGCCGTAGCCAACTTGCAGGTCTTTGACTTTCAAAAGAACATTGGCCATCTCAGTGCCCTCCTGTGCCCAGATAGGCTTCAATCACTTTTTCATTCTTCTGCACCTCGGCAGGCGTGCCCTCGGCAATTTTCTTGCCGTAATCGAGGACCGTGACACGATCACACAAACCCATGACCAACTTCACATCGTGCTCAATCAGCAAGATGGTGCGGTTGTCTTGGCGGATGCGGTCAATCAACTCACGCAACTGCACTTTTTCGGTGGCGTTCATGCCCGCTGCGGGTTCGTCCAGCGCAATCAACTGAGGGTCGGTCGCCAAAGCGCGGGCAATCTCCAGACGGCGCTGGTCACCATAGGACAAGGTACGGGCTTTGTAGTCGGCGTATTTGCCAATGCCCACATAGTCGAGCAATTCTTGCGCACGCTGGGCAATGGCCGCTTCCTCGGCCTTGAAGCCAGCTGTGCGGAAGATGGCCCCCAGCAAACCGGAGTGGCTGCGCACATGGCGACCCACCATCACGTTTTCGAGGGCGGTCATTTCGGCGAACAAGCGGATGTTCTGAAACGTGCGGGCAATGCCCGCCTTGGCCACTTCGTGCACGGCTGTGGGCTGGTAGGGCTTGCCAGCCAGTTCGAACGAACCCGTATCGGGCGTGTACAGGCCGGTGATCACGTTGAAGAAGGTGGTCTTGCCCGCACCATTGGGGCCGATCAGGCCATAAACCTGGCCACGCTGGATGGTCATGCCCACATCGGTGAGGGCTTGCAGGCCGCCAAAACGTTTGGAAATGCCTGCAACCTGGAGAACGGTATCTTGTGTCATGTGCAGGTCCTTCATTTCGTCTTGAGCGATTTGCCGTGCTCAGGCGATGGCCACAAGCCACGAGGACGCATCAACATGATCACGATCATGGCCAAAGCCACCAGCAACTGGCGCAAGATGGCCGAGTCCAGTCGACCATCGGTCAACGACTGCAAAGGCCCGGCCACATAACGCAGCACTTCAGGCAAGGCGGACAGCAAGACCGCGCCCAAAATCACGCCCGGCAAATGCCCCAGGCCACCCAGCACCACCATGGCGACGATCATCACCGACTCCATCAGGCTGAAGGATTCGGGTGAGATGAAGCCCTGAAAGCCTGCAAACATGGCCCCCGAGACGCCACCGAAAGTGGCACCCATGCCGAACGCCAAGAGCTTCAGGTTGCGCGTGTTCAGGCCCATGGCCTTGGCAGCGATTTCATCTTCGCGGATGGCCATCCAGGCGCGGCCAATGCGCGAGAATTCCAGACGGTGCGAAATCAAAATGGCCAACAACACCAGGCTCAGGAACAGGTAGTAATACAGGGACACCGAAGAAATTTCGAAATCACCGATCACCAGCTTCTTGCCCAGATTGATGCCAAAAATGGAAATCGGATCGATCTGGTCCAGGCCCTTGGGGCCGTTGGTGATGTTGACGGGGTGGTCCAGGTTGTTCATGAACACACGGATGATTTCGCCAAAACCCAGGGTCACAATGGCCAGGTAGTCACCGCGCAGCTTGAGCGTGGGCGCACCCAGCAGCATGCCAAACAGACCCGCCAAGGCCGCGCCCACCGGCACGATCAGCCAAATGGGCATGTGCATGCCCGCAGGGAACACGGAGGCGATCCACTCGAAGGTGTTGGTCAGGTGCGGCGAGGACAGCAGGCCATACATGTAGGCGCCCACGGCGAAGAAGGCGACATAACCCAGGTCCAGCAAGCCAGCGTAGCCCACCACGATGTTCAGGCCCAGCGCCAGCAGGATGTAGAGCAAGGCCATGTCGGCGATGCGCACCCAGGCGTTGCCAAAACCCTGCAAGATCATGGGCAGCACGATGAGCGCCACGCCCACCAGGATGAATTGCAATGTTTTGTTGTTTTTCATGACAGCCTCCTTATGACTCAAGCGCGGTCGGCCACGCGTTCACCCATCAGGCCCGAGGGGCGGAGGGTCAGCAC
>Ga0228703_1000471_pt1 | contig 29475 bp, 22 predicted proteins | sample McNCre217_Aug_MG_3_FD_178020 | JGI IMG/M metagenome (GOLD analysis project Ga0228703, IMG submission 178020) | Freshwater microbial communities from McNutts Creek, Athens, Georgia, United States - 29-17_Aug_MG | ecosystem: Environmental > Aquatic > Freshwater > Creek | place: USA: Georgia...
CCATGTTTTGACGTGTTGCATCGAAACCAAAATTATCCGGGTTAGATGGATACTTGTTAAATGCGTTCCAAACAAATTGCAAAGACTCACCGTTCGATCCCAATAAAGGGTATTTCGTAGGATTACCTACCATCTCAGCAAACTTCGTTTTCACTGCTAAATCGGTATCAGCGTCTTTTTTAGACAAAGTAATCAACACACGTAAACGGTATGCGTTCACTACTTTTTGCCATTTTTTCAAATCTCCTGAGAAATAAAAATCTCCTGAAACAGTCTCTCCTTTGGCAATTAATGCAGTCAAATCTGTGTTAGATTCATCTAACCACTTCAAGATTTGTACATAGATTGCTTTTTGAGAATCATAAGCCGGAGCTGTATTAGTAATTCCCTTTAAGGCTTCAGTCATAGGTAAGTCACCAACGCGCTTTGACATTTGGTCAAAGAAATAAGCACGGAAGAATTTACCCAAAGCTGAATAACCATTCACATCTGCTAAACCTGCTTTCTTCGCCTCTTCTTCCATCTTGATGACGTTTTTCAAGGTAGTGTATTGGTTTGGCATTTGGCCTAACGTATATTCATTATTCGCATAATAGTTATAGTTTGAGCAGAAGAACTGATTCCAACGCATCTCAGCAGAGAATGGGCGACCATTATCGTTCATCACATTATATTCTACTGCTTGCAAAACCAAAGAAGCAGGAACCTGAACCGCGCGATTGGAATCTTTTTCCAATTGATCGAAAGTCTTCTCGCAACTGCTCAAAGCAAGTAGGGAGAAACTCAACAATCCTAAAATGATATTTTTAACTTTCATTGTTTGACTCATTTAATAAGAGTGAAAAAAAATTAGAATGTGAAGTTTAAATTAACTCCATAGCTTCTTACTGAAGGTGTTTGTGGGCTTGAAGATCCATCTGTCAAGTATTGTGACAAATCCGTATCTTTTGCTTCTGCGAAGTACAATAAGTTACGTCCTACGAAAGAAACGTTCGCTCCAGATACCGCTTTACCAAACCACTTCGTAGGAAGTTTTACTCCTAAAACCACTTCTTTCAACATTCCGAATGAACGACTCATCAAGTTACCTTCGTTCGTATTGTAATATCGACCTACGTAATCTTGTACATACGTTTTCACCGTGTTCGGTGCAAATTGTAATTCAGAGAAGTTCGTTACATTTCCGTTAGCATCGTACTTAATCGCTACGCCATTGCTCACTACTACACCTTGGCCTACAAAGGCTTTGATACCCAATGCATCTTGTGGACGTGCTGCCGCGAAAATACCTTGTGTCGTTCCAATGTGGCGACCACCACGGTAAGCTTGTTGCTGTGTATAGTTAACAATCACACCACCAATACGGCCATCGAATAATACACTTAAGCTCACATTTTTGTATGTAAACTTGTTATTGAAACCGAATACAAAATCAGGGTTTGTATTACCTAAATATTGTGATTGTGTTCCTGAAACTCTTTCTGGAATACCAGCAGCCGTGTTAATAATTTGACCTGTTGGAGTACGTACGAAAGCAGAACCATATAATTTATCTGTACGATCACCTACTTTTAAGAAGGTATTCAAGCTAGAGATACCAGGGTAGATATCTGTCAAACGTTGCTCAAATGTAGAGTAGTTCGCTAACACATCCCAGCTAAAGTCAGCCGTTTTGATCGGTGTTCCAGTAACAGAAACCTCAAATCCTTTCTTCTGTGTCTTAATACCATTCACTAAAGCAGACGTATATCCTGAAGTAGATGAGATAGGTAATGAGAAGATCGAAGGACCATCATTCGAGATGAAATAAGCAGCATCGATTCCGATACGGTTTTTGAATAAACGTAAGTCCATACCGAATTCCGTTTGAGAAGTCTCAGATGGATTCAAGTTCGGATTGCTTAATTCGTTACCATACGTTGCTCCTGTTTGGTTGTTGTAATAGAAACCAGTAGAGTAAACCGTGTTGTTTTGGTAAGAAGGACCATCATATGGAGAGTTGTAGTTTTCTCCTGAGTACGTTCCCATACGGTTATCAATCGTAGCAGATGTTAAACCATCTTTCACGTTTGCATAAGAACCACGGAATTTCAAGAATGAAATCGTCTCTGGTAAGTTCACATAATCAGAAATAACTGAAACGGCTCCGAAGGAAGGATAGAAAAATGAGTTCTTTCCTGCAGGTAAAGTAGATAATTTATCCAAACGTCCTGTAGCAAATACCGTTAAGTATTTCTTGTAAGAGAAATCCGCTGAGTAATAGGCAGAAAGTACTTGCATATCAGAACCAAAGTTTGCCACCTGAACTGGATTAGCCGAGTTTGAGAAATTGTACAAACCTGGAACATTTAAGTAGTTCGTTGTAGCGAACATCGACTTGTATTGGAAAATACGTTGAGATGCACCCGCGTTAATTTTCGTATTGAAACCTGGCAAGATATCCTTGTCGTAGGTTAACAATAATTCAGTGTTGTTCTCAAATAAAGAACGACGATCTTCGCGGTAATCACCACGACGCTCATCACGTCCATAGGTACCAGCTGAGTATGGGAATTTCTCCGTACGTAACATATCCCAACTAGTCACTTGTGTACGTGCTAATAAATTCAAGTTCTCGTTAAAAGTATAACGTAAAGCAGCTTGTCCTACGATATCTGTTTTGTAGTGTCCACGTAACCACTCGTATGACATAAAGTACGGGTTATTGTAACGTTGGTATTCCGCATAAATTTGTTGGATACCTTCTTTCCCTTTTTGCCAGTAATTACGCATGTCATCAATATTCCAGTCAGCTCCAGCCCAATACACGATGTTATAAATGATCGAGTTAGGACCGTAATTCACATCTGGAATGTTAGGTGTGTATTGACGGTTGTATTGCAAGTTCGACTCAAACTTTAATTTGTTAGAGAACTTGTAATCTGCTGTAATGTTAAAGTTCGTCATATTCAATTGGGTGTTTGGAACAATCCCTTTTTGATAAATATGAGAAGTAGAGAAACGCAAATTGTATTTCTCACCTGTTGCTGCTACTGAAACGTTGTTTGTAGATAAAATACCTGTTTCTAAGAAGCGCTTTAAGTTGTCTTTACCACGTGCAACCCAAGGAGTACCAGAACGAACACCTGTTACTGGATCTACTGGAGAATCGTATTGTGGAATTAATTGTCCGTTAAAACGTGGACCCCAACCACCGTCGTAGTCACCATCGTTCAAACCACCACCTTTACCATCACCAAATGCATAGGAACCGTGATCACCAGGACCGTATTCATCTTGTACTTCTGGAATAGCATAGAAACCTGATTGCAATTGAGTAGATGAATTCACTTCTACGGAGAACCCACGCTTATCAGCTGAACCACGTTTTGTCGTGATTAAGATCGCACCATTTTTTCCACGGAAACCATAAAGTGCAGAAGCAGATGCTCCTTTCAAAACAGAATACGTTTCAATATCATCTGGAGAAATATTCCAAGTATCAGAGTTAATAGGTACACCATCTACTACATATAAGATGGTAGAGCTACCACGTAAAGAGATATTTGGTTTTCTCAAAAGCTCAGGTTGTGCACCGATCGTCAAACCAGCAACACGACCAGATAATGCATTGATCGCATTGGGCTCACGTGCTTTGATTGTGCTAGAACCGTCAACAGACTGAATCGCCACACCAATTTTACGAACGTCTTTCTTAATTCCTAAGGCCGTTACTACTACTTCTTGTAATTGCTTTTGATCTTGAGCTAAAACGATGTTTAATTCCGATACATTGCCTACTGCTACTTCTTTAGCTACATAGCCAATCATGGAAAATTGTAATACTTCGTTCCCAGATACTGCGATGGAATATTGACCTTTCGCATCTGTCATTGAACCTTTAGTGCTTCCTTTAATACGGATCGTCACACCCGGTATGCCATTCTTCTCTTCTAAAGAAGTAACAGTCCCTTTCACATTACGTGATTGACCATAAGAGGCCAAACTGACTGTTTGAATCAATGCAAAAACCAGCCAAATCAACGATTTAGGGCTCATTTTTGCAAAAACCATTTGTAGATTGTTTTTCATATGAGTTTGTTTATTAAAAATTTTCACAAAACTAAACCGAGGAAATAAACAGGATGAATCAGAAAAAATAAGAAATCGTTAAGAAAAACACCCCTGCATTACGCCAGTGTTAATCCTTCATTTAAAACTTTTTAATAACGTAGAAAATCTTAGAAAAATACTATATTTTAAAGCATAATAATTTCATTACCCCGGCTTAACAAAGAGGTAATTTAGTGGGGTTATTTTCGTTCATGAAAAAAATAAAACTGGTCGTTTTGGACATGGCTGGCACCACGGTGATGGATCAACACGAAGTGGAACATTGCTTTAAATTAGCCGCTATTAAAAATGAATTACACGCTAGTGATGAGCGTATATTAGCGCTGCAAGGTTATGCAAAGCTGTATGTATTTACTTTGCTTTGGACTGAGCAATTAGGGGAAGGTAACCCGCGCATTACAGAACTTGCTTTGCAATCCTACCAAGATTTTAAAGCGATTTTAGAGAACCATTACCGAACTCAACCTGTCTTTCCTACGGAAGGTTGCTTAACGCTATTTGCCGCATTGCATGCAAAAGGCATTAAAATTGCTTTGACGACAGGTTTTTACCGCGAAGTGGCTGATATCATATTAGATCGCCTAGGTTGGGTTCCAGATTTGAATACCACGTCAGGAATTCATCTTTCGGTTACTCCAGATGAAGTGAATGGAGAAGGTCGCCCAGCACCTGCCATGATTCACTATGCCATGGACAAATTAAGCATCGGGGATGTGGAGGAAGTGGTTAATGTGGGTGATACGCCGGTTGATTTACTCTTTGGCAAAAATGCCGGCGTTCGTTATGCTTTAGGTGTTTGCAATGGGACACACACCCGCGAACAATTAGCGGATCACGCAAACGATGGTCTATTAGAAAAAATTTCTGATTTAATTTCTTATGTATAAAAATAGAAAATACGATTTGGTAATCGTAGGTGGAGGTATTATTGGAACTTATTGCGCCTACCACGCACTCAGAAAAGGAAAATCTGTGTTGCTCTTGGAAAAAGATGTACAGCCCTATGAAGCTAGTTTCCGCAATTTCGGACAAGCAGTACCCTCTGGACAAGCCTTAGATACGTGGTTTGATTACGGCAGAAAATCCCTCAAAATTTACAAAGACCTTCAGGAGGAAACAGATATTTCAGTGGTCAAAAATGGCTCCTGGTATGTAGCCTCTGATGATCAGGAGATGACTTTGTTAGAAGAAATGGCGCAAATTTTTAAAGACCGCGAATATACTTCTCGCTTGTACACTGCCTCTGAAACATTAGAAATTAATCCGCATTTCAAAAAAGACTACGTGAAAGGTGGCTTATTTATTCCAGAGGAAGCTTCGCTAAATCCTTTAGTGATGGTACACCGTGTGCGGGAATTTATGATTAAGCACTTAGGTTTACATTACCACAACATGTGTCCTGTCATATCTGTCGAAAAAAAGCGGGGTATTGCGATGTTGACCACCTCGAAAAAACAGACGTTTTGGGGCGATCAAGTAATCTTAGCCAATGGCCGTGACACTCAATTTCTATTACCCGAACACTACCCTGCGGCTGAGTTAAAAATTAGCAAACTGCAAATGATGCGTTTAGCTCCGCAGAAGAAAATACTCAAGTCCAATATCTTGACAGGTTTAACGATTCGTCGCTACGATAGCTTTAAGTCCTGCCCGTCCTTTGCTAAAATTTATACCTCATCAGAGCAAAAGCAATTACAAGCTAAAGGGATTCACATCCTGTTTAAGCAAGCGGATGATGGATCGATCATATTAGGTGATTCACACGAATATGTACCTGCAAATGAGCAAGCCAACTTCGGGTTTGAAGTATCTACTGAGATCAATGAGATGATGTTAGAAGAAGCAAAACGCATTACCTCTTTGGAAAATTGGACAGTAGATTCTACCTGGGCTGGCTTTTATTTACAAGGAACTCAATCTGAAATTTACACCAAAGTCGTGGATGATGTCATTCACATCATTAATGGAATAGGGGGAAAAGGAATGACCACCTCTCCTGGATTTACGGCTGAATACATTCAAAACCTATACTCATGAAAAAAATCCTAGCTCTTTGCCTGTTAAGTGTTTCTTTATTTGGCCAAAAAACGCCCAAAAACGTCATCCTTCTCATAGGTGATGGAATGGGTGTAAGCCAAATTTATGCCGGTCTAACGGCTAACCGAGGTCATCTTAATTTAGAGCGTGTGAAGGTAATTGGTTTTCATAAAAACCAAGCCTCTGATAATTATGTAACTGATTCTGCGGCAGGTGCTACTGCCTTTGCTACGGGAAAACAAACCTACAATGGAGCGATTGGATTAGATTCTACGCGTGTTCCAGCTGTCACTCTTTTGGAAATGGCAGAGCAAAAAGGATTAGCTACTGGCCTGGTTAGTACCTGTGATATAACGGATGCCACTCCCTCTTCTTTCATTGCGCACCAATTGAAAAGAAGTATGCACGAAGAAATCGCTTTGGATTTTTTAAAGACGAATGTCGATGTGGTGATCGGTGGTGGACGAAAATATTTTGAGAAGCGAAAAGATGGCTTAAATCTCCTAGACACCTTACGCCAAAAGGGCTACCAAGTTCATGCTACCTTAGATTTAGATGGAGTGACAAAAGGTTCTGTTTTCGCACTTTATGCGGAAGAAAATCCCATCAAAGTAATGGAAGGACGTGGTGATGCTTTATTGAAGTCTGCTAAAAAGTCGCTTGAGATTCTGAATCAAAACAAGAAGGGGTTCTTTGTGATGATCGAAGGATCTCAAATCGACTGGGGTGGACACGCAAATGATGCGGATTATGCGATTACGGAGATGGTAGATTTTGACAAGAGCATCGGTTATGCCTTGGATTTTGCCAAAAAGAATGAAGAGACCTTAGTGATCATCACAGCAGACCATGAAACAGGCGGAATGGCGTTAATGGGAGGAAATATGAAAACCGGTGAGGTGAAGGCAGCCTTCACTACCAAAGGACACACGGGCCAAATGATTCCTGTTTTTGCTTTCGGACCCGGTGCTGACACTTTTGGGGGTATTTATAACAACTACGATATCTTTACGAAAATTAAGCAGGCCTTAAAACTAGGTCAAAAGTAAATCGTAAACTTTTCATGTGAATTCAAGAAGCCCACGGATAAATAAAATGCGTGGGCTTCTTTACGCCTTTTATTCGACGTAACTTCCAAAGCCTTCGCGCCTACACTCTCCACTTCTCTACGAATCACTTCTATCATTTTTCTCCCCAAACCCTTCCCTTGGTGTGCGGCTGTCACAATCATTTCTTGAATCTCATATACCAAGCCTTCATGGTGTAAAAGCGCTTGACCCTTGCACGAAATAAAACCCACCATTTCCCGATTGTCCATTGTTACTACATACAGTATAGTAAACTTATTATTCAAATATTCCGTATAAATACGGGAGAAAACTTCATCGTCGAACGAACGATTTTCCAGTTCCTCTAACAGACATTTTACCCCTGATTGATCAGAGTCCACAGCCGGACGAATTTGGTAATTCTCTTTCATGTTATCAAATAATTAACCCTAGGTAAAATCTGTTTTAAATCGCACTATATGCCTTTTATAGGCCTTTTATAAGCACTAATTTAACATAAATAATCGAGATTTATGTCCCAAAATATAGTTCAAAAAATCATTACTTTGTTCCATGAGCAAGGAGACTCTGAATACGGAGGAGAGCCTGTCACTCAAGGAGAACATGCCTTACAATCCGCACACTTAGCGCTTGCGGAAGGCGCGCCATCAAGTCTCGTCATAGCCTCCCTATTACACGATATAGGACATCTATTACATGCTTTACCGGATGATGCTCCAGAAAAGGGTATTGATGATTTACATGAAGAACTAGGGCATCGTTTTCTGATCAACTATTTTACACCCGCTGTTTCTGAACCAGTGCATTTACATGTGGCTGCGAAGCGCTATTTGTGTGCGGTAGAACCGGAATACTTAGCCTTATTAAGTGAGCCATCGGTGCTAAGCTTGAGCTTGCAAGGAGGACCCATGAGTTCGATCGAATGCCAGGCTTTTGAATCGAATCCCTTTTACCAAGACGCAATTCAATTACGCCGTTATGATGACATGGCCAAGGTACCTAATCTAAGCGTACAGCCCATTGAGTTCTATGCTCCTCTTTTACAAGAGAACTTAAAATGATCGCTACTGTAACAAGTACCAAATCCTGGAAATGGCATCCAGCTTGGTCAATGATTGCTGCCTTTGGCTGTTATTTCTGCGTCTATGGATTTCGCAAGCCCTTCACAGCAGGAACGTATGAGGACCAGTTTTTTCTGGGAATTCATTGGAAATCTATCCTCATTTCCTCTCAAATTGCCGGCTATATGCTCTCCAAATGGTGTGGCATATTCTTCGTCTCTTCTATCACCTGGGAAAAAAGAGCGAAAGCCATCATTGTAAGTATCTGCATTGCGGAATTAGCATTACTGGGTTTTGGCTTAATTCCTAAGCCTTATAACCTACTCTTTCTATTAATCAATGGCTTGCCTCTAGGTATGATCTTTGGTTACATCCAAGGATTTTTAGAAGGGAAAAAGAATACCGAACTATTCATTGCCGCCTTGGGAAGTAGTTTCATTCTGGCAGATGGAGTCTCTAAATCAGTGGGAGTTTCCTTATTAAACTGGGGAGTAGCAGAAAATTGGATGCCCTTTTTAGCCGGCTTATTGTATGCAACCCCCTTTCTCTTTTTTGTTTGGATGCTCACCCAGATACCTCGCCCCACATCGGAAGAAGTGGTGGATCGAGCAGAGCGTACACCTATGACCCAGCGAGACCGTATTCAATTAATAAAACAATTGTGGCCGGGCATATTTGCCATAGCGATGCTTTACTTATTTACCTCCCTTTTACGTGGGATTAGATCAGACTTTGCGCCAGAGATTTGGACCTATTTAGGATACCACGGGGTGCCTTCTATCTACGCACAAACGGAGATCTGGGTCACGGTAGGCATCCTAGTCATTAATGGCAGTTTGGTGCTCGTAAAACACAATTACTTAGCCTTTTTTATTAGCCTTAGTGCCATCGCACTAGGTTTTGTTTTACTTGTAGTAGCAGGAGTCTGGGGAGTAAGAGGAATGAATAGTTTCTGGCTAATTGTATTAACGGGGTTTGGCATTTACCTGCCGTATTTAACCATTACAACCTCTGTTTTTGAACGTATGATTGCCATTACGCGTCACAAAGCAAACATAGGTTTCTTGATGTATATCGTTGACTCGATTGGCTACTTAGGATACAATGTATTATTAATTGCGGCAGGCTTTATTTTTCCAAACTGGAACCTGCCGCAACTTTTTTTCTCTTGGATAACGATTCTAGGATTTGCAGGAATTGCTCTCTCTGTAGGATCGTGGATCTATTTCAAAGGTAAATTATCCCGTAATCCAACGGAAGAATAAGAACAATACGCAAGACAAAATAATCGTTACAGGCAAGGTTAAAATCCAAGCCATAACAATATTTTTCACGGTACCTCCTTGTAAATTTTTGATACCTCTCTGCGCTACCATGGTTCCTGCAATACCGGAACTCAATACGTGAGTCGTACTCACGGGCCATTTATAGGCTGTGGCTAAACCAATCGTTAAAGATGCAATTAATTCAGCTGAAGCTCCTTGTGCGTACGTCAAATGGTCTTTACCAATTTTCTCACCAATGGTTACAACAATACGCTTCCAGCCAATCATAGTACCTAAACCTAAAGACAAGGCTACCATCCACATCACCCAGTTAGGAGCAAAATCAGTAACACCCGCCATTCCTGTACTTGAAGAGGCCCCAAACGTAAAGAAAGGAGCTTTGGAACCTGCAGTCGCTTTTTTCCAATCCACTTTATCAATTTCTGACAAGGCTACAGATTCACTTTCAATCAATTTTTTCGAATGTTTGTTGATCGTTAATGCCGCCTTACGAATCGCAAATTTTTGATCCGTTGAAAGGGTCGCTGGATTTAAGTTTTGTGCCGTAATGACAGCTAATTCAGCTGAAGATTTTTTCAATTGAGCTAGGCCATCACGTTCTTTTTCTGACAAAGGAATCGTATCGATTTTAGCCGAAATCGTTTGCACAGTAGCTAAACTCGACTTCACCATTTGCATATCTAATGTCGTATTAATCGCGAAATATCCTGGCAAGAAGGCGATCAAAATAACCATCACCAAACCGATGCCTTTTTGTCCATCATTTCTACCATGAAAGAAAGAAACAAGTGTACACGTGGCAATTAAAATAGAACGAATCCAAAGTGGAGGTGGCGATTTTTTCTTAGGCTCCTTAAAGATTTCTTTATTGGTTACCGATTTCTTTAAGATATACATAAGTATAATCGCTAAAGCAAAACCGAACAAAGGTGATAACAAAAGGGCTTGACCAATTTCGATTACTTTGTCCCAGTTCAAGGCAGAAATACCTTTGTTAGAAGCTTCAGGTAATAAAGCGTGACCTAAACCGATTCCAATAATGGACCCAATTAAGGTATGTGAACTAGATGCTGGGATACCAAAATACCAGGTCCCTAAATTCCACAAAATCGCTGAAATCAACAAAGAAAGGGCCATGGCCATCGAATGATAGACATTCGTATCAACGAGCAATTCGGTGGGGAGGAGTCCAATAATACTCATCGTAACCCCTACGCCTCCCGTCAAAAGGCCTAAGAAGTTCATAAATCCAGACCAAACTACGGCTTGTGTTGGACGCAATGAATGGGTATAAATCACAGTTGCTACTGCATTCGCCGTATCGTGAAAACCATTCACAAACTCAAAAGCACAGGCAGCTAGTAGACAGAAACACAAAAGGAAAAACAGCGTAGGATCTAATCCGAACATAAAACTATTTTTAAAGATAAAAATTCAATTTACTAAGGTAATGTAGTATTCCAAAACCAATGTTAAGGAATTGTTAAATCCCTTATTTTACTTCGCTTTTAAAAGAGACTCCGATTGCTTTCGCAGCCTTGTGTATTAACTCTTTTTGATACACTTTTTCAGCCGTTTTAACTTCGCCTAAGACAGGAACATTGGCCCCTAACATGGCATACCAAATTTCATGACAGTCTGCCACTTTTTGACCATGAGAAGTCCATTGTGCTTTGATTGCATCACCACGTCCATGATCCGTCGTGATTAATAAGGTTGTTTTCTCTTTATATGCCGGATCCGAATTCACAAAATCCCAAATCTCCCCCACCCAGGCATCAAATTGATGTGCTGCATCTAAGTAATGATTGTAGGCTCCTTCGTGAGCAAACTCATCCGTTTCACCGTAAGAAATATAGAGTGCTTTAGGCTTATTCTTTTTCAAATAATGCAGCGCTTTGTAATGCGTAAATGCATCTAAAGATTCCGCCATTCCAAAAGGTTTGAACGATTCTTTCAACATTTTCGCAAGTAATTGAGTTTCCGGATCTTTCTCTAATTCCGGGTAAGAATCAAAGGCGTTCACCACTGGAAAACCCGCTCTTTTTTCATTTAAAATACGATCAAAGGCTTCCCATGCCCCAAAGGCCGCCACTTTACCTTTGTAAGCTGGCAATGAATTCAGGTATTCAAAAAAGTTCGTATTGGGATTCGGTTTGAATTCATTTGAATTAACGGCCGTATCGACTTGGCCCGTTAAAATTTCGCTGTATCCTGGATAAGAAAACCAATAAGGATTCGCGTTGTCCACTTGACTACCCGCTATTCTATTTCCGTGAATTTGTCCAGCTGCAGCTAATTTCCCCCAGAAAAAGGGCATCAATTTCTCGCGTCTTTGTTGCAATGTAGGCGCATAATATTGTTGGATTAAACGCGCGGAATCTCCGTGGTGGAATCGCTTGATCTTAACGATGGAGGTGTCTATTCCATTGAACACTTCTTGCCAACGGTAACCGTCCGTCGTGATGACAATCACGCGTGCATCTGAATCCTTCTGCGCAAGCGCCGAACTGGAAACCGCGAACAAAACAAGCAGTAAAGTATATAGTTTGTTCATATTCTTTATTTAGAAAGCCAAAGCTAATTTAAGCAATTAAACAGAATATAAACGCCATGTAATGTTTCGATTAATTGTTACCTAGTTATTGAGGGATCCCTGTTTAATCCATGCCTCAATCAAGGCAATTTCACAGGTTAACAAAGGCTTGCCCTTAGGCATGATGGGTGGATTTCCACTAGGAGGAAAATACACTGAATTATATAATTCTCCCGATTTAGCAGACTCCGAAATTTGCGTATAATTCTCAATAACAATTCCCCCTGCATGGTTTTTAGCATTATGGCAAGAGAGGCAAGAATTAAGGATAATAGGGTAAATATCGCGCGAATAAGAAACCTTAGAAGAGGGAGAAGTGGAGCATGTAGAAGGAGCAACTGTTCCCTCTTTTTCCTGTAAACATGCATTCAGAAGAAAAACAAGAAATGTCAGAAAGAACCCTCCTGACATTTTCTGTATTACACCAATATATTGTCTTTGAACCATTATAATTTGTGGGTAGGTACCCAACGGTTAATTTGGTTGTTGTATTGCAAGCTAGAATCCGGCCAAGCGATGTAATCTTTCATCACAAAATATTCATCTAGCTTTCCATTTTTCTTTAATTCTCTAAAAAGGAATGAACCGCGCTCTAGCACTTCGGCTTCTTTTAAATGTGGTGTATTAACCACTTCTTTAAATGCGTATGGCTTTAAGCTACCTGGTCTTAATTTAAACGTTCCTACGACTCCGCGTTGGAATACTTGTAAGTTTGCTACGGGCCTCACTAAGAAATAATACCACGTACTATCCTCCTTCATCTCCAATTTCACTAGTTTATAACTTGGTAAACGCATCCAGTAATAATTGTTGTATTTAGGTTGAAAACGAGTTGTATCGTTTGCAAAGGGCGGGTTTTCCGCCACGAATGTCATTATATTGGTTGTTAAGGTATCTTGTTGCGCTTCATTGAAATAATAAGCGACTTCATCTTTTTTGTGGCATGAGGCTAGGGCCAATAGAGTAAAAAAGGCAATAATATATTTCATGGTTTTTGGTGTAAAAAATAAAAAAGGGAGCTAGCCATTCGACCAGCCCCCTCTAAAAAATTACTTAATGTAAACGACTGCTTGTGGAGCAAATTCAGCCCAACCCGCTGTCCAGTCTGTAGATTTAAATGCACCTACGTAGTCTGTAGCTTCGAAGAAAGCAGGAAGACCTGATTTCAAGTTCGCTCCGATTAATGTTTCAGATGTACCAGTTGTTAAAGTAAACGTAGGACGACCTGAAGCCCATAAAGTAGAGGATAATCCCATGTTAGCTTGAGTAGCTAAGATTTTGTTACCTGTTAATGACAAGAACCAATCTTGAGGAACGGCTGTGCCAATTGTGAAAGCAGTTAAGCCTGTTGATGCACCTGTATTCAAGGAAGTCATGTTCTCATATCCTGGAACTGGAACTCCCATTGGCTTCACGTTAACAGTCCAGCCTAAACCAAAACCGTTCGTTCCCCAGCCATCAACACCAGCTAATACAACGTTACCTAAATCAATATCACCTGCAGCTGCATTTGCTTTTGCACTACCTTTTTGTGAGTCAATATATACTCCAAAAGGATAACCTGTGATAACCGTATTGTATAATTTTTGCTTGTTATTACGACGTAATTGAGCACCATGTTGGAATAATGGGTCAATCGAAGTAGAAGAAGCACCTTTTGCTCCGATGATCGACATGTTCGCAAAAATAGCTGAAGTATACGGTGTATTTGCAGAACCATTTGCGTCATTATCACACTCAAAACCATTTGAACCTGATTGATCCGCAATAGCCGCTCCACGAATACCTACACCGAATTGTACATATCCTGAGAATCCGTTATCTGTATCGAAATCATCATCTAAACCTTTGTAAGCAATTAAGTGCTTGCAATTTACCGTTCCACCAAACCACTCGAATGAATCATCAAGACCATAAGAAGCTTGTACATAATCAATCGTCGTACCTGAACCTACAGAACCCAATGTTAATGAGTTAACTTCTTGGTTCGGGTTGATAGGGATACCTGCATACTCTAAACGAACATACTTCAATGTACCAGAATTGTCAGCAGCATCTGTTCCACCGTGGAATGCACCGTAACCTCCTTCTAATTCACGAGATGCTTGTGTATTAGGCAAGTTATTTGGCGCTTGACCACAGATAACTAATCCACCCCAGTCACCTGCTTCACGTGTTCCTGGATCTCTTTCTGATGTGAAAACGATAGGAAGTGCCGCTGTACCGATTGCCGTGATTTTAGAACCACGTTGAACGATTAAAGCTCCTTTAGTAGCACGCTCTCCTACGATTACCGTACCTGGCTCGATTGTCAAGTTACCTACTTTCGTAATGGTTCCGAAAGTCGCTTCTTCACCTACACGTACAAAACCTGATAATTTGTAGATTTTGTTAGCTGTCCAAGTAACGTTACCTTCAATTACACCTGTTACTGTAACGATTTGCTTAGGAGGTGTAGCTGTAACAGTAACAACCACTGGAACTAGAGCAGAAATTTGGCTCTTGTTATCCGTAGCTTGGATTGTAAAGTTCACAACTGACCCAGCTGTTAATGATTCGATTGTGTAAGTAGAAGTATACGTATACGATTTCTCGCCTGCTAATACTTTCGTTTCAAAAGGAGCACCATTTTTCAAAACAGTGATTGATTTTAATCCTGCAGGAGCAGAGATAGTAGCGCTAACTGTAACAGAAGCACCCGCGATTCCAGACAATGCACCGCTAGACGTTACTGTAGGTAGCGGGAAAACTTCCTCTTCTTTTTGGCAAGAAGAGAATGCAAGAGAAACGACTGAAAGAACAGCCATTAACTTGAACAATTTGTTTGTAAAAAGTTTCATTGGATTGTAATTGATTGTTTAGTTTAATTGTAAGATTATTTATAGCCAAAAGGCGTGAAAATTAGCCCAAGAGAATAGACGCGACCCGGAGAATACGATTGAATAACTTGATCTTTTGAAGAGTCAAAACTTCCATCTTGGTTACCATCTTGTAAGACGATATTGTTGTTATTCAAGATGTCAGATACGCCACCTTTGATTTGAATATTCTTGTAGACTTTTTTCGAAAAAGTGAAGTCCACTACATTACGTGGCATCTCATACCAATCTGGATAAGCGTATCCATAGTTATTACCAACGGCGTAAATACGTTTTCCGATTACATTAAATGATAAGTTTAATTGCAATCCTTTTTGCATATCATTGTAATTATACGATGCATTGATGATGTAAGGGCTTTGGCCTTGTAATGGACGATTATCTGATTGATTTAAGCCTGCGCTTGCTCCTAATGTTACCTTGCTAGCAATGAAGGCAGCGTTAAATACCACACTTGATTTCGCCCAGAATCCTGTAGGCTGAATAAAGTTCAAATTCTTGCGAACCTCTGCCTCAATTCCTGCAGAATAAGCACTCGCCGCATTTTCAAAGCTTAAGTTAGGATTTGAACCTGAAGCAAACACCACCTCAATTGGATTCGTAAATTGCTTGTAGAATAAAGCCAAACTAACTACCTCCGATGGCGTAGGGTAAGATTCAAAACGGAAGTCGTAGTTTTGAATCGTAGCATTCTTCAAGTTTGAATTACCTGTGATGTTACGGTTATTTACGAAATCATAGAATGAAAAAGGAGCCACCTCACGGAATTCAGGACGGTTAATCGTCTGTCCGTAAGCTAAACGTAACAAGGACTTCTCGGTGAAGTTATACGTCAAATTCACAGAAGGCAAGATGTTTAATACTGTGTTATCGTATTTCAACGGCTTACCAATTAAGTCGTAGGAATCTAATTTCTGACTATTACTCTCCGCACGAACACCAGCTACCGCATTTACCTTAGCTCCTAAAGCTAAACCCGCTTGTAAATAACCCGCATACAATAAATTCGTTGCAGTATAAGAGTCATTGGGATTCGTTTGTTCGTCAATTTTAACGCCGTTCGTTGGGTTAATATTTGAAGGGTCAAAGATTTGTTCCACTGGCAAACCTCCCAAATTAAATAAGCTCGAATTCGCACGAACAAAGGCTAAGTTACGTGCATCAAATTGACGCTTTTTAGACTCTACATAGACCCCTGTTTTGAATTCTAATTCTTTACCTTTAGCACCGTCCTTCCCTGAAGCCAAGATGAATTTGTGTGCTAAATTAAGCCCTCCTGTAACTGCCTTCTCATTTAAAATAATGTTCGTACGGCCTAGGTTAAATGTTTGAGCAGCTCCTTGTGGAACATACAGTATGCGGTTATTTCCATCAATTAAATAACGGAAACGCTTATAATCCGGTTGTTCCCGGAATGACGAATTATATCCCGCTACCCAATCTAACTTCGTATTACTGTCATTAAAGTCGTGCTTACCTGCTAATTGACCGGTATAAATACCTCGGTAAATTTGGTCAAAAGAGCGAATGTTCCAATTAGCTCCGTTATCATCTCCATTACGATCGACAAACTGAGAATTACTTAACTGGTTAAACAAGTTCTTAATTTCGATACTATGGTTATTTGATAGTTTAAATGCCCAGTTGTGCATAACTCCTACACGTATTGCTGTTGAATATTGTTGATCGTTAAAGCTAAATACGAAATCCGGTTTTCCTGAAGTAAGAATTGAGCTATAGCCGTAGTCATTACGCTGCATCCCAAAATTGGTGTATGAGCTCGAATAGTTAATCGCCGTTACGTTACCTACTTTCACATTACCTAGATCAAATTTCAAGCCACTCGATAAAGAGAATCGCATGTCTGGTAATGCTGTAGATTTAACGGGTACCCAGTTATTTTTTAGGGATTGACCGATTTGTGCTAATTGCGCTGGGCCTGCATTGTTGATTTCTAATTTCGTTGCAGGGAAAGATTTAGGAAGGTCAAAATAACCTGAGTTAAAACCAGTCCAATAGTTTGCTCCGTGTGATGGAGAATAAAAAGTCGAGTTCGTTGTTCCTTCTCTGAAAGATGAGCTAGCATCAATCGTTAAGAAGTTTTGCTCAGGAATACTTTTCGTGAAAATCTTCACCACACCACCTGCAAATTCCCCTGGCAATTCTGCCGCCGGAGATTTGAATACCAAAATACGATCAATTTGACCGGCCGGAATAATATCAAACGAGAAGGAACGCATGTCCGTTTCCATCGAAGGAGCAAAGGTATTGTTCAACTGAACCGTATTATAACGCTCGTTTAGACCGCGGATATTAATGAAACGCTCTCCAAAGATGGTCACACCTGGTACACGCTTTACTACCTCTGCCGCTGTGCGGTCTAAGGTTTTGGTAATTTGCGCGGCAGAAATACCACTAACAACTAATTGAGAAGCCTTGATTTCTGAAATCACCGAAACTTCTGTGTTCGTTAATCGCTGCGCGACTACTTTTACCTCAGCCAAGGTGGAGCTAGACTCTTGAATGCTTAAGTTCAAATCTGTCACTTGACCAGACTCTACTTTAACTCCTTCATAAATTTTAGGCTCATACCCAACATAGGAAATCTTTAATGAATAGGATCCTACTGGAAGTTTCGCAAAGGAGAAGAAACCGTTGATATCAGTAGCAGCACCTTTGTTAATGCCTTGTACTAAAATGGTTGCTCCGATAATGTCTTCTTTTGTTTTTGCATCTTTAATGGTACCGCGAAGCGTACCATCTTGTGCATTTGCTGCTACAGAAAGCGTAAAAAAGAGAATGATTAAATTGGTGTACTTGAAAATGGATTTCATATAAAGGAATACTGGTGATTTTAACGACACAAAAGTATTCCCTTCAGTACGGCCCTCGATTAAGCCCACGTTAGGCTTTTGTTATGTAAATGTTAAATGAGTGAGCATTTGATTTACAATTCCGTAACATGGAGATTTTTTAAAGAAAATTAGACTATTCTAAACTGTTTTATAGTACAATTCCAAGTTTTTGCATTTTTTATAGAAGAACTTTCTTAGAAAAGTGAAAATTAACACGGATTTAATTTGCAAGTAATGATAAACGCCTAGTTTTGGGTCAACAAACGGAAATCATTCCGCCTAAGTTTATTAAATCAAGCATTATGAAAAAGTTCATCAACCAAAACACCGTGGCTGCCTTATTTTTTGCAGCAAGTATGTCTGTCGTTTCTGCCGCTAATGGAGCAGAATTATCCCTTCCTGTAAACATCGAATCTGTAGGTAAATTAAAATATATGGTATCTGTACAAGTAAATACAGGTGCGACAGTAATTATCTACGACTCAGAAAACAACGAGATCCACAAGGAAGGAATTGCATCGAAAAAATTGTTCAATTTGGCGGGTTTATCTGACGGAAACTACCGTATGGTCGTGTTAGATATTCACAAGAACGTGTTGACTTCTAAGTCGTTTACGATTCAAACGGAAGTGAAGCGCGATATCGTTGCCATGAACTAATTACCTCATCAACATTACATAGTGAAAGATTAAGGGGTAAAAAGGCGAGCCAGTGGTTCGCCTTTTTCTGTTTTAGCTCAGTTCTTTACTCTTTATTTTATGCAATAAGAATACGGCAACTAAAATAGGAAGCGAGAAAATAAGGAATCGCCCTGCCACGGACATGCCGCTATCTGTCAATAGGCCAAAAACAGTAGGGCCCATAATCGCCCCAAAACGCCCCGCTCCCATCGCCAAGCCCACTCCCGAGGAACGAATCGCAGCTGGATAAATACGGGTAGCTGCTGGATAGAAACTATTAAATCCGCCCTGTACTAAAAACCCAATAAAGAATACCAACACCAGATTAATGACATAATCTAATTTTACATTCCCGTAAAAGTTCATCAAAATGAAGGCGATAATAAAGAAAAGCGTCATCGTTTTCTTTATACCTATTTTACTAATCGCAAGGCCCATCACAAACACACCCGTAAAGGCCCCAAAATTCAAGGTCATTCCTACATAAGTGGCAAGTTCGAATGGCATACCCGACTGTTTAGCTAAGGTAGGAACCCAACTAATCAAGGTATAAAGCGTTAGAAAGCCAAAGAAAATAGCCGTCCATAACAAGAATGTAGAGGCTCTGTAGGCTGGGGTGAAAAGTTCTCTAATCTTCATCTTGTTTAAACTCGAAGCTTGGGGCTCAAATCCAGGTGACTCTGGAAGGAAAAAATAAACTAAAATGAGTAAGGCAAACGAAAAGGCACTTGCAATCAAAAAAGTAGCTCGCCAGCCTAACATTGGAAACACCCAAGACACTACAAAACCAGTCAAAATTGCTCCCAAAGGCCATCCTCCTTGAACAATTCCTACATTAAAATCACGGGCTTTAGGTGTTGAAAACTCAGACGCAACAGTTGCGAGATTAGGCAAAATTCCGCCAATGCCTAATCCCGTAACGAATCGAAAAACCATCAACCAAGATAGAGAGGGTGCAAAATATACCAACAACATCCCCAAACTGATCAAGAACAAGCTGACTAAAAAAACTTTACGTCTCCCCCAAAGATCGCCCAATGGCGCTAAAACGAAACAACCTGCCGTCATTCCCGCCAGTCCTGCGGAAAACACATAGCCCAGTTCCGCATTATTCAGCCCCCATTCCTTCATAATGTGCTCCCCAGCAAAGGAAACGAGCAAAACGTCAATTCCATCATTGAAATTGAGTAAAAAACAAAGGGCAACTACCCCTATTTGGAGCCAAGACATGGAGTTTTTCATACGATCTGAACGACAATTTTTCCCGGGTGTCCGTCCGTTGCCGCTTCTAAACCTGCCTGAACTTCTGCTAAAGGAATGTATTTTGAAATAATTTTATGTGGCTGAATCTTAGCTTCCGCTACCAGCTGAATAACTTCTTGAAAATCTATGGGATGATCATAAATCAAGGACCCTTGAATCCTTATACCACGACGCACTAAGTCCAATGGGCTAAAGCTAGCCTGTTTTTCAGATAAGCCTAAGAGAATCACACTTGCTCCGCGCGGTGCATCGGCTAAGAGTTGTGTCGTAGCAGCGGCAGAACCGGTACATTCGAAAATCACGCGTACATCTGCCTTATCCCAATCGCCCTTAATAGCCCCGAATGCATAGGCTTTCTCTTGTAAAAAAGGATTCAAATCTTTTGCATAGACTTTCAAACCTTGTTCCACCGCAAGGTGCGTAATCAACATTCCGATTGCGCCAAGCCCTAACACATATATGGCATCACCTTTTGACAGCGCAGCTTTTTTCAAAGCGTGATAAGCTACTGCCGTGGGTTCAATCGTCACGGCATCGGCGGCTTGAATGGAATCAGGCAAAGGGTGTGCAAAATCTGCTGGAATAAGTACGTATTCTGCAAAACAACCAGGAGCGTTTAGGCCAATGGTGCGTTTATTGGGACAAACAGTGGCTTGACCGCGTTTGCAATAAGTACAATTTCCACAAGGTGCATTGGGGTCTACGACGACGCGTTCACCAATCTCCCGTTTAACTCCCTCACCAAGTGCATCAATATAGCCCCAGCCTTCATGACCAATGATCGTGGGCTCTGGAAGAGGACGATGTCCCCCAAAATAATGAACATCCGAACCGCAAATTCCCACTTCTTGTAATCGAATGCGTAATTGACCTGGACCAGGCGCAGGAACGGGATGCTCCCCTATTTCAATGTGTAATGGTTTTACGAGAACTGCCGCCTTCATTAGAGTATCTGATTGAATTCGATGATTTCTCCATTAGGACCTTTGACATTAAAAAAGCGTGTGCCATTTTTCCAAAAGGCTAAAAAAGTAGGTTCTTTTTCCAAAATCTCAAATCCCGCCTGTTTCAAGGCCTCGAATGCATAATCCACATCCTCTACATCAATGGCAAAATGGTCGATATGACCGACTTTACGCTGCTTGATTTCTGCTAATTGCTTTTCTGGCATTTGGTACAACTCCACGATTACGTCGTGATTTTTCATCATGACGCAAGTCCCAAAACCGCCGTCAAATTCAAATGGGGATTCCATCACATTCTCAAAACCAAGGCGTTCGTAGAAGGGAATCGATACTTCCATGCAGTGCACTGGAATACCAATGTGTTGGATTTTATGGATAAAATTGATTTTCATAGGAATAGATTTCCTGCAATTTAAGGAAAGTGTTCGTTATATTCGGGCTAAATTCAGATCAAATGATGACGCTAAGCACGATTTTACTCCTTCCGCAATTAATTATTGGCTCCTATACCTCCAAAGGCAACCCCGGAATCGAGGTATTTCAATGGGATGCCAAAACCGGAATTGCGAAAAAAGAGTATAGTTTAAGTATTCCTGCAGCTTCCTACCAAGCCATTTCAGGTAACTATTTATTCACTGTTTCTGAGGAGGGCGATGGCAAAGCAAGCGTTTCCTCTTTCCAATCTCACCAGGGCAAATACTTTCCGATAAACACGGAATTAAGCCGGGGAGATCATCCTTGCTTTATTCTGTACCGGGAGAAATCTAAAACACTCTATACAGCCAATTACTCCGGAGGAAGTGTCAGCGTATTTAATACAGATAAAGGCAAAATCAGCCCATTAGCTCAATACATTACCTACCAAGGATCCAGTATCAACAAAGAGCGTCAAAACAGTGCCCACGCCCACATGGTTGCCCTTTCTCCTGATCAAAATACCTTATTCGTCACGGATTTAGGCTCAGATAAAATCTATGCGCACCGCATTTTAGCGAACGGGCTTTTAGCGGAAAATCATTCAGAAATAGCTATTACTCCCGGCAACGGACCCCGCCACATTCGCTTTAATGCAAAAGGCGATCGTGCTTACTTGTTAAATGAAATGAGTTCGGATGTCGATGTGTTTTCGGTCGCAGGTGCTCAATTAAAAAAGATCCAAAGCATCCCAGCTGATACGTCGGCCGCATTGGTGAAAGGCTCCGCAGACCTTCATATTTCGCCAAACGGCCAATGGCTCATTGCATCAAACCGCATCTCGAGCAACCAAGTGGTGGTATTTAAGATCGCTGCGGACGGCAAATTATCGCGTGTATTCCACCAAAATGTGGCGAAAATTCCCCGCAACTTTACCTTTGATCCAACAGGCAAATTTGTCCTAGTGGCTAGTCAAGAGGAAGATCGTGTGCAGGTGTTTTCTTTCGATAACGTGACCGGCTCGTTACAGGATTTGCACCAAGATATTTTGGTAAAATCCCCCGTCAGCTTGCTAATTCGCTAATTGCCTTCACTAAAACGTCCAATTCTGGGAGCGTCGTGAATACATTGGGCGTAATGCGGCAGCCGTGGATATTTCCTCCGTCAATCGCGACGGTATAGATTTTGTATTCTTTCAATAGTCTTTCCGCCAAAACCGACGGCTTGATTCCCTCAATCCCTACATTCGCAATCGCACAGGATTTCGTGGGATCAGCCGGATGATGCAGGCGAACCCGAGGAATGGCACGCACCTTTGACGTCCAATAATTTTGCAAATACCGCAAACGCGCTTCCTTGCGTGCTGGGCCCAGTTTTTCATAGAAATCAATGGCATCATCCACCACTAAGTCTGTATGAACCGGAATGGTTCCCACATGATTCAGGTGTTTGATATCCGACAAAGGAATCCCCTCCTCAGCAATCAGCGGCCAAATTTGTGCGATCTTTTCCTTTCGGACATGCAAGATTCCTACGCCCAATGGCACCGCTAACCACTTGTGCAAACTAGCTCCATAATAGTCGCAGTTCAAGTCTGAAATTTTAAATTCAAAATGCGCCACCGCATGGGCACCATCCACCATCACTTCGACGCCATGGGCATGTGCCATATCGCAAATTTGGCGAACGGGATTGATTTGACCCGTCACATTCACCATGTGGCATACCATGATGAGCTTGGTTTTGTCGCTTATCGCATTCGCATACAAATCCACTATTTCGGCATCAGATGCCGGGTTAATGGGCAAAGAAATGGTCTTCAGAACGATTCTGTGGCGACGCGCCACCTGTTTGAACATATCTTGCATCGCACCATAATCCTGGATGGCAAAAATGGCTTCATCACCCTCCTTCCAAGGGAAACCGCTGATAATCATATCGAGAGATTCCGTGGTATTTCGGGTCAAAACGAGTGTATCCTCCGCACAACCTACTAAGCGAGCGACACGTGCCGCGATCCGTTTCTTATTCTCAAACTGCACCGTTCGCATATAATAGGCGCCTTGAAAATTCACCTCACGGATGTGTTGAATGTACTTTTCCAGGGTGGCCTGTGGAGTAATGTTGTAGTAGCCATTTTCCAAATTGATGTAATCCGGTTTTAAGCGATATCCCCCTCGAATTCCTGCCCAAAAATCTTCGTCTGAAGCAAGGCTTTGAGAGGTTTGCGTTTGGGCATAAGAAAACCAAGGTGCCGAAGCCCCCAAAAGGGTGCAGGCTTTTAGGAAAGTGCGTTTATTCATGACAGAAAATTAACAAAAAAATCACATTTTGCCCTTGAATAATGAAGAATGTCATTAAATTTGCTTTCCGCCTCATTTTAGGCGATTACCTTGAACAATTTAACAGTAAACTCATGATGAAAAGAAGAGATGCCATCTCTCAAATCGCGTTGTTATTAGGGGGTGCTTTCACAGCTCCTACTTTAATGGCTATGGATGTGAGAAAAGGCAATACCTCCATCGTTGCGGCAGATTTTAGTTTAACAGATGCGCAACGTCAAATCGTCTCAGCTGTCGCTGAACATATTATTCCTAGAACGTCTACGCCAGGTGCTATCGATGCAGGTGTTCCCGCTTTCATCGAATTGATGTTACAAGATTGCTACAAAAAACCAGAGCATGCGAGCTTCCTGAAAGGGGTAAATGATTTAGCGAAAGCGAATTTCTTAGCTCAACCAGCAGCGGGCCAAGTAGCGATGTTAACTTTATTAGAGGCGAACACGAAAGATTTAATGAAGAGCTATTCTCAGAAGCGAATCAAAGTGGGCGATAACGTAGATAAAGACACATTGGAAGGCGCTAATGGCGTTCCATTCTGGAGATTAATGAAGGAATTAACACTTTTAGGATACTATACATCTGAAAAAGGAATTCAAGCTTCCTTCGTTTACGAGCCAGTTCCTGGCAAATTTGAGTTAATTACGGATATGAAGCCGACTCAAAAATCTTTCGTGTATTAATCTGAAAAATTAGAAAAAATGAATCTGAATATAGATGCAATTAAAGGCCAAACGTTTGACGCAATCGTCATCGGATCAGGTATTTCCGGAGGTTGGGCTGCCAAAGAATTAACAGAAAAAGGATTAAAAGTAGCTGTTTTAGAGCGTGGTCGCGAGATCAAGCATATCGAAGGATATGAAACAGCGATGAAAAACCCTTGGGAATTTGATCACCGCGGTCGTCCTACGAATATGGCTGCTGAAGAGTATTGGGCAGGAATGCGTACTGGCTACACGCCCGCTGAAGAGCACCGTTATTTGTTCGAAAACGACAAACAAAATCCCTACATCGAGAAGAAAGGTGGTTTTGATTGGATTCGTGCCTATCATACAGGAGGTAAATCCTTATTATGGGGACGCCAAACGTACCGTTGGAATCGTGAAGACTTCCTAGCGAACGAAAAAGAAGGTATCGGTACGGCATGGCCTATCGGTTACGATGATTTAGCACCTTGGTATTCATATGTAGAGAAATTTGCAGGTATCTCTGGTCAAGCAGAAGGTTTAGACGTATTACCTGATTCTGATTTCTTACCAGCCATGCAAATGACTGCTCCAGAGACCCACTTTAAAAATGCGGTGAACAAGAAATTAGGCCGTCCTGTGACGGTGGGTCGTGTGGCTCACTTAACAAAGCCAGGTAAGCAACATACTGATTTAGGCCGTTCATCATGTAACTACCGTAACAAGTGTATGCGTGGATGTCCTTATGGCGCTTACTTCTCGTCATTATCAGCGACTTTACCGGCAGCGATGCGCACAGGTCGTTTGACGATGGTTCACAATGCGATTGCGGCGGAAATCATTTATGATGAAGCGACGCAAAAAGCAAAAGGAGTTCGCGTGATCGACCAAAACACGATGGAGTCAAAAGAATATTTTGCAAAAATCATCTTTGTTAATGCGGGTGCCATCGGTTCTACATCGATTTTAATGAACTCGAAGTCTAACCGTTACCAAAACGGATTAGGAAACGATTCAGATCAATTAGGCCGTAACATTATGGACCACCACTTAGGTGCGGGTGCCAGTGCAACGATCGAAGGTTTTGAGAAAGATTACATGTTTGGAAATCGTCCAAATGGTCTATACATTCCTCGTTTCCAAAACTGGGGCAAAGACAAGCGTTCTTATTCACGTGGTTTCGGATACCAAGGTGGCGCGAGCCGCGAAGGTTGGGGCCGTGGTGTGGGAGCTGATGGCTTCGGAGCTGAATTCAAAGAAAGCTTAACACACCCAGGACAATGGACGGTTGGTTTCGGAGGTTTTGGAGAAATTCTTCCAAATCCAGAGAACCGCTTTGTTCTAGGTGCACAAAAAGACAAGTGGGGCTTACCTATTTTGGAATTCTCTGCGAGCTTTGGCCAAAACGAATTACAAATGCGTGAAGATATGATGAACGAGGCAGCAACCATGTTAGAGGCTGCAGGTTTCAAAAACATCAACGCATACAATAAACAAGATACACACATCGGTTTAGGTATCCACGAAATGGGTACTGCCCGAATGGGTACGTCAGTGAAAAACTCAATTGTCAATAAGCACAACCAAGTTCACGACGTGAAAAACGTATTTATGACGGATGGTGCGGTAATGGCATCTGCTTCTTGCGTGAATCCATCATTAACTTACATGGCGATGACAGCACGTGCGGCTGATTTTGCGGTGAGTGAGTTGAAGAAGAAGAATCTGTAAGCGACGACTTCGCAAGTCGGCGCAGGGCGCCTTAGTCATAAGTTGTCAAACGTGACTTAGTCGCCTGCGGCTTAGTCCGAAGGATGTAAATGAAAAAGGGTGGCAGATTCTGTCACCCTTTTTTTATTAAGATATTTAAATACATAATTCTCCATTTTAAATGTGATTCTAACTTCTATTAAAATTTAGCCCCTCATTGTTGTTTCTAATTTGATTTTAAGTTTTTGCCAAGTTGGACAAAGTTCGGATAATAAATGGTAAAATTCTTTACTATGATTTGGGTAAATTAAATGACACAATTCATGGATAATCACATAGTCAATACAAGTTACGGATGCTTTTATCAATTCGGGATTTAAAATAATCTTACCGTTTGGGGTACAACTTCCCCAACGGTTTTTCATTCTTCTGATTTCGAAATCTGGTTTCTTGATTTTATATTTGGTGAAGAGTAACAACGAATTTTCGATTTTAGAATCGAATATTCTAAGAGCATGCAAAAAATACCAAGAAGTAAGTTGGCTCTGAATCAACTCTAAAGTTGGCTCAACACAAGTATAGACGATAAGTTCTGAACCTTTAAGCTTAACATTATTTTTATTTCCATCACGAATTTTAAGGACATATCTCCTTCCCAGATAATAATGGGTTTCACCGGAAACAAATTGTCTTTCTGGGATTCGAGGAAGAAATTGCTGAAAGAAAGCTTGTTGTTTTAATATCCAGGCAGCACGTTTAAGGATTTTAGAATTGATCGCATCAATCGTTGCAAGTTCAGGAGCTATTGCCCAAACAGACAGATCTGGATGGACTTCAATGCCAAGCGTTTTACGTATTGTTCGACATACCTCAAACCTAATTGTTTGAGTTCCATATTTAATTATTTCCATTAGAAATTGTGTTTGGCGACCTTCAAGCATCTGCTTAAGATCTCGTCGATCTCATCAAATGTGATCTCAATTCCTAAAGTCTTGCGGTGATCGATCAAAAAGTCCTCTATATCATTCTCCATTTTGCGCTGAACATCCAGGTTCTTTTTCCAATCTCGTATCGTTAGTCCTTCAACGATCTGAGCAATTTCTTTTCCAGCTGTTGCTAAATCGTCTGCGATTTGAGCGATTTTTGGTTTACCATGACTTTGTTTCAAAACATCGGACACGGCGCCGAAGAAGGCTCTGGCTTGAGGGTCTTGTTGTATTGCTTCAGGGATACCCTCCTGATGTCCTTTTTCCAGATTATCACGTGTTTCGAGTATCTGCTGCAAGTATTCGGCTTCCGTTAATCTTCCTTCCTGAAATGCTTTGATCGTTTCTTCGATCATATCTGAGAATTTCTTGTAAAAAGCTTCATCCTTTTCCATGTTTTCATTAATGACCTTTTTCATGTTGTTAGCAATGAAATCCGCCTTTGAAACAGGAGTTTTCCCATAGGAAGCCAAGGCATCATTAACCTGACCCTGGTCGAAAATATTTACATTATATGTCACTACTTTAATTTCGTCCGCATTCACATAGGCATCTAATAATTTTCGAACTCTCGGTTCATACTCTTTATAAGAAATTATCTCAGCATATCTGATTTGAATGGATTGTCGAAGATTTAAAAACGTTTTAAGTTCTTCCTTGTAAAATTCAATTTGTTGTGCTGTGAATTCTTTGTAGAATTCGTCAGCGCTTTTTGCTTCCTGCAATGTTCTTGCAAATTGTGATACCCTTTCGTAAAACTGGTCACGTATGTCTTTTGGTGCAACATGCCTTTCCAATGCCTCGATATCTTTTTTATCTAATATGCTTTTGAATAGTTCCCATACATTGGCATGACGAATGGGTACTTGTCTTACCACATTGGACATATCCGTTACTGTATTAGTTAAGTCTTCTGCGTCAAAGTCTTCAAAGGCTGCATAGCTGGTAAGTGCTTCATCAAGTTTACCCAAGACTCCAACATAGTCAATGATGTAACCATGTTCTTTACCTTGGTAAAGACGATTCACACGGGCAATTGCTTGTAATAGGTTGTGTGAGTGAAGGGGTTTTGCGAGGTAAAGAACTGTGTTTCTAGGTGCATCAAAACCAGTTAATAATTTACTCACTACGATTATTAATTCTATCTCACTATCCTGTTCTTTGAATTTATCAATCACATAAGTTTCATATTTATCTTGACCTTGGTGTTTTTTCATCAAGGTGTCCCAGTATACTTTGGACTCATTTGATGATTCTTCCCAAACATCTTCATTCGATTGACGACTATCTGGCGGAGTAAATACTACGGCTGTATTGATCCTTAATTTTGGATCCACTTGATTTTGAAAATACTTTTGGTAACGTATAGCCGTATCAATTTTGGGAACCGCTAACTGTGCTTTGAACCCTGTTCCTTGCCAATTTTCACAATAGTGTTTAGATATGTCATATGCTATTTCATCAATCACTTGTTCCGATTCATATATTCTAGAAATTGATGCAAACTTCTTTTTCAAATCCTTTTGGGCATCCTCATTCAAGTTACTTGCTAATCGTTCAAAACCTTTATCTAGTTGTTTCTTATTGATGCTCAATTTTGCCGAACGACCTTCATATAAAAGGGGAAGCACGGCACCATCTTTTACTGCTTGATCGATTGTGTATTTGTGTATGAAACCACCGAATTTTTTAGCCGTACTTTTCTCCGATTTTAACAGTGGGGTACCAGTGAAACCGATGTAAGTTGCATTTGGTAGAATCTTGCGCATGTTCGCATTTGCTGCCCCATACTGGCTTCTATGGCTTTCATCCACTAAGACGAAGACATCTGATGAATCATCTTTAAATCCTCCTCGTTTCGTCGCTGTTTGAAATTTATCGATGATCGTGGTAATGATTTCATTCCCCTTGTCTTGTAACAATTCAATCAGGTCACTGCCACTGTCTGCTTTCTTAGCATCTTTACCACAATTCCTAAATGTTTTGTGAATTTGTTTGTCCAGAGAAATACGGTCTGTTACTACTAAAACTCTCGGATGTTTAATCGTTGGATCCAAGGCTAATGCTTTAGAGAGCATGACCATAGTGAGGGACTTACCTGATCCAGTAGTATGCCAAATTACACCTCCTTTTCGGTTCCCATTCTTATCGAATTTGGTAACGCGATCAATAGTATCTTGTACTGCAAAATACTGTTGGTAACGGCAGATCTTCTTATCTGGACCATCGAATACGATGTACTTGTAGACAATATCCATCAAACGATCAGGTCTACACAAACTGTACAAACTACGATCCTGTGATGTTGGAAGACGGGAAGCACCGAGCAATTTTATTACTTCCTTATCAACTTCTTCTTTCCACACCGCCCAGAACTTAGCAGGAGTACCTGTGGCACCGTATTTCACTTCGTTTGGATGAACCGCCAACAATAGTTGTGCATAATGAAACAAGCGTGGGATTCCTTCTTCATGTTTCTGGTTGCGAATGTTCTGTGAAATGGCTTCATCGATCGATTCGTTCTTGTCTCGACGT
>Ga0228703_1000473_pt1 | contig 29437 bp, 22 predicted proteins | sample McNCre217_Aug_MG_3_FD_178020 | JGI IMG/M metagenome (GOLD analysis project Ga0228703, IMG submission 178020) | Freshwater microbial communities from McNutts Creek, Athens, Georgia, United States - 29-17_Aug_MG | ecosystem: Environmental > Aquatic > Freshwater > Creek | place: USA: Georgia...
TGGGTTTGCCGCAGGCGCAGCTGGCTCGGCGGCCGGCGCTTCCTCTACTGCCTCTGGTGCGGCCTGCACTACCGGGGCGGCTGGAGCCGGCCAGGTGTTGGCTGGCGCCTCTTCGGCAGCCGCTGGCTGCGACCAGCTGGTGGCGGCCGGAGCCTCTGGAGCCTTAGGGGTGAAGATCTGGCGCTCTGCCTTACGGAAAGGCAGGGTGTTGTCGTCGAAGCCAGCGGCGATAACAGTGACTCGGACTTCGTCTCCGAGGGTGTCGTCGATGGTGGAACCGAAGATGATGTTTGCGTTGGAGCTGACAGCCTCGGAGACCAGGCGGGTGGCCTCGTCGATCTCGTGGAGGCCGAGGTCGCTGGCACCGGCGATCTGGATGAGCACGCCGTGCGCGCCATCGATGCTTGCCTCGAGCAGCGGGTTGCTGATGGCCTCTTCGGCGGCGCGGATTGCGCGCTGCTCGCCCTTGGCCGAACCGATACCCATGAGGGCCGAGCCGGCGTTCTTCATGACCGACTTCACGTCGTTGAAGTCGACGTTGATCAGGCCCGGAGTGGTGATGAGGTCGGTGATGCCCTGAACACCGGCGCGCAGCACGTTGTCTGCCTCGCGGAATGCCTCAACGAACGAAACGGTCTTGTTCGCCATTTCCAGCAGACGCTGGTTTGGCACGACGATGAGGGTGTCCACGTCTCCGCGGAGAATCTCGATGCCCTTCTCGGCCTGCTCGGCACGGCGCTTACCCTCGAAGTTGAATGGGCGGGTGACAACACCCACGGTCAGGGCGTCAAGCTTGCGCGCGATGCGGGCTACAACCGGAGCCGCACCGGTACCGGTACCGCCACCCTCGCCTGCGGTGACGAAGATCATGTCGGCGCCCTTCAGCGCGGCTTCGATCTCGTCGGCGTGGTCCTCGGCGGCCTGGCGACCGAGCTCTGGGTCGGCTCCGGCACCGAGGCCGCGGGTTAGCTCGCGACCGATGTCCAGCTTCACGTGGGCTTCGCTCATGACCAACTGCTGCGCATCGGTGTTGATGGCAACAAACTCGACTCCGCGCAGGTCGGATTCGATCATGCGGTTCAGGGCGTTCACGCCACCGCCACCGACACCTACGACCTTGATTACGGCCAGGTAGTTGTTGTTCAAACCGCTCATTGCGCTTCCTTCGAGTTGAAATCTTGTGGCGAGTTATCCGAAACCCTCAAGTTAAGGCTGAAACTTAGAGTTTGCTCGAATAATTCACTTGCGCCAGAAAGGTAAAAGCCAGCGGCCAATTAATTGGTCAGGCTCGGGGGCGTGTTGCGAAATTTATGGCCGGATTTTTTGAAGTCGAGGCGCGCAGGCGCAAAAGGTCGGTCCCGGGTGGCTAGTAGGCGCCGAAACGCACGGTTGGGGCGCTCGGCGAGGAGACGTCGAACACTACAAACTGACGTTTTTTGACCGTGGCCAGCAGGGCGGTTAGCACCTTGCTCTTGAGCAACGATTGGCTGGCATCGCCCCAGAGAATCTGGGTGTTGGTTACACCGCGGAGCTGGATCCGGACGTCGTCGACCGACGTGGCCTGAATGCTGGCAACCTTCGGGTAAAGCTCCGCCGGCAACGCCATCAGCACCGAGACCGCCTCGCGGAAACTCGCGCTATGCGCGGGATCGCCCTTGACCAGGATGGTCGGATAGTTGGAGTGGTTGGTGGTCGGAGCGATCTGAACTCCCGCGGGGTCGTACAGGTAGTCGGTGGCACCGACGGTCACCAGACCAATGGGCTGGCGCTCGCGAATGTAAATCTGCAGCGTGTGCGGTGGCAGGCTCACCGTGGTGAACGACTCGATTAGCGGGAATCCCTTCAACCGCTTCTCGATCTGCCCCTCGTCGACCGTCGTCAGCGGCGTGCCAACCAACGACTTGACGGCATTCTCAACCGTTGCCTGTTTCATGCGGTGAAGCCCGACGATCTCGATCTTGTCGATGGACATCATCGGGGTGTAGATGGTTGCCAGAACCAGCAGCACTAGAGCCAGCACCGATCCCAGAACCGTATAGGTTACTCCGCGCTTTAGGCGCGAACCGCGGGTGAAACGGCGAATTTCGTTGAGCTGCCCACGGATGGCCTCGCGGCGTGCCCGGCGTTCCAGTCGGCTGGCACCAGACTTTCCGGAAGCATCGTTTCGTTGCGGTCGAAGCGAACGAGGGGGCTTAGCGCCGCGCTTGGCGGCCAGGTCGGTGACACCACCCGCCCTTGCCGGAGCCACGGGTGCGGCAGACTTTGCCGATTTCTCCGCCTTGGCCGGCTTTGACGCCGTTTTCTTGCCGGGCGCGGCAGATCGCGCCGATGGGCCGGAGCCGGATCGGCGTGGCGGTACCACGGGTTTTCTCAAGTTGCTACGCCTTCAGTGCCGCCAACAGCTGCGGGCACATGCGGTAAACGTCGCCGCAACCCATGGTGATGATGAAGTCGCCCTCACTAGCCAGCGAGGCCGCAACCGCTGGGGCGTCGTCCCAGGCCGGAACGTAGTGGACCTTGGCCTTGTCTCCGAAGGCATCCGAGACCAGTGCCCCGGTTACTCCAGGCTCCGGGTCTTCGCGGGCAGCATAGATGTCGAGCACCACGACCTGATCGCTGAGGGTCTCGAGTTCGTGGGCAAACTCATTCTTCATCAGGCGGGTACGAGAGTAGAGGTGCGGCTGGAAGACGGTAATCAGCTTGCCATCGCCAACCACCGCGCGTGCGGCCTTGAGGGCCGCCGCAACCTCGGTTGGATGGTGAGCGAAGTCATCGTAGACGCGCACCCCGCGCACTTCGCCGTGCAATTCGAACCGGCGCTCGGTTCCACCGAAAGCGGCAATCGCGGCGAGCGCCTTCGCTGCATCGTGCCCCAGCCCGACCAGCACAGCAAGAGCACCGGCCGCATTGATGGCATTGTGCTCGCCGGGAACGTTCAACTCCGCGGCCAGTGACTGTCCGCCAACCTCCAGCGCGAAGTTAACGCGGGCGCCGCTGGCATCGATGCGGGTCAGGCGAACATCCGATCCCTCGGCCTTGCCAAAGGTGATAACGCGCTTGTCGTCCAGGAGCTTGGTCACACGCACAGCACCGGGGTCATCGGAACTAATGGCCACGAATTCGCGAGCACCGGCGGCAAATTTTCCGAACTCTGCCTCGAAGGCCTCTAGGCTGCCGTAGTGGTCTAGGTGGTCGGGATCTACGTTGGTGATTAGAGCCACCGCGGTGTCGTAGTGAAGGAACGATCCATCCGATTCATCGGCTTCGATTACGAAGAGATCTCCGGTGCCTGCCGCCGACGACGATCCGAGCGAGGCAATCACGCCGCCGTTCACGAACGAAGGGTCCTCCCCCAGCCCCAGCAGGCCGGTAATGATCATTCCGGTGGAGGTGGTTTTTCCGTGCGCTCCGGCAACCGCAATGACGCGCTTCTTACCGGTCAGGTATGCCAGCGCCATCGATCGGTGCAGCACCGGAATGCCGCGCTCCAGAGCCAGCAGGTATTCGGGGTTGGTTGGCCAGAGCGCGCTCGTGACCACAACGGTGTCCGGGTTTCCCAGGTGACTGGCGTCGTGGCCGATGTGAATCTCGGCGCCCAGCTCACGCAGCGCCGCGACGTTCGAGGTGTCGCGCAGGTCGCTGCCCGTGACCTTGTGTCCCATGCCCAGCAGAATTCGGGCGATTCCGCTCATCCCGGATCCACCGATGCCGATGAAGTGCACCGTGCCCAAGTCCGCAGGTACAGGGACAGAAAAATCTGGCTTAATCATGGGTAACCTCGCTCCAGCACATAGCCTGCCAAAAGCCTATGCTTTGATACCGTTACCGGCCAGCCAACACGCTTTGAACCAGGGCCAACAAGCGGCTGGATCCGTCCGGAACACCCACCGCCCTGGCCGCGTTGGCGATCAGCGTTCGGGCCCTGGAATCGGACACCAGCGGGATCAGCGTCGAGTTCACGAACTCGGGCGTGAAGTCGGCGTCCAGACAGAGCAGGCCGCCGCCGGCATCCACGACATCGGCTACGTTGTGGCGCTGTTCGCCGTTTCCCACCGGATACGGCACATAGACCGCGGGCAGACCAACGGCAGTGAATTCACTGACCGTTGCGGCTCCGGCACGGCACACCGCAAAGTCTGCGGCGGCAATCGCCAGGTCCATGCGGTCGCAGTATTTCAGGCGCACAAAATCGGGCGAAACTTCGGCAGCCTGGTCGCTGCGATCTCCCACGATGTGCAGCACCTGGATCCCGGCATTTTTCAGCGCGGGACGCGAGGCCTCGATGGTGTCGTTGATTCGTTTCGCTCCGAGTGATCCCCCGGTGACCAGCAAAGTGGTGGTGGATTCATCGAGTTCAAAGTGGGCGCGGGCAGCCACCCTATCGGCCAGCGATATGCCGGCGGCAAGCTGTTCCACCTCGCGCCGAAGCGGCATGCCCACAAAGCTGGCTCCAGGCAGCGGAGTGTTCCTAAAGGCGACTCCAACCGCCGCCGCACGCTTGGCTGCCATGCGGTTTGCCATGCCCGGCAGAGCGTTGGCCTCGTGCACCACGACCGGGATTCCCAGCCTGCGGGCGGCGGTGTAGGCGGGAGCGCTGGCGTAACCGCCAAAGCCAACTACGACGTCGATTCGGTGCTCGCGCAGGTAGCCCGCTACCTTGGCAACCGAGGCCAAATAACGGCCCGGAAACTTGAGTGCCGCAGCGTTCAAACGACGCGGGAAAGGCAGGCGCGGAACCGTTAGCAGCGGATAGCCGCGCTCCGGCACCAGTCGCGCCTCGAGGCCTTCCGCGGTGCCCAGCGCCCAGACCTTGGATTCTGGCTCAGCCGCGGTTATGGCATCGGCGAGCGCCAGCAGCGGGTTCACGTGCCCCGCAGTGCCGCCTCCGGCGAGCAGGTAGCGCGTCATCGCTGTGGCCTTATTGGGCGCCGCATTCCACCGTCTAGCACCAGGTGATTGTTCCGCTCGATGGACAGCACCACACCGATAGCGGCCATGCCGGCAATCAGGGAGGATCCACCATCGGAAATCAAGGGCAGCGGCACACCCAGAACCGGAAGCAGCTGCAGCACCACGGCGATGTTGACCATGGCCTGGAGCACAATCCAGGCCGCGACTCCGAAGGAGACCAACCGACCGAAGCTGTCCTGTGCTCGCAGACCCACCTGAACAATCCAGTAGCCCAAGAGCAGGAAGATCGCGATGGTAGCTAGCGCGCCCAGGATGCCCAGCTCCTCGCCGATGATCGCGAAGATGTAGTCGTTTTCCACCTCGGGAATCCACGACCACTTGAGCGTGGACATACCCAGACCCTGACCGATGATGTGGCTGTTAGCCAGCGCCCAGATGCCGTGCTGCGACTGCCAAGCGTACGGGTTCGCCTGATCGGAGATGCCCGGGTTAAGCCAGGCCAGGATTCGGCCGATTCGGCTCTGGCTGGAGAACAGCAGGGCGACCACGACGATCGAGCCGCCCACCAGCGGCAGGCGCAGGTGTTCGCCCGGGGCGCCGGCCAACCAGACCATCACGATGGCGACCATGGCGATTACCAGCGAGGTACCCAGGTCCTTACCGATGATGATGGCACCGATGGCCACCGCGGCCTGGATCAGTGCCGGGAAGGTGTAGCGCTTGCGGTCGAACTGCTCGTGTTCACGCGTGGTCAGCAGGGTGGCGATCGAGATGATGAGCGCCAGTTTGATGAACTCGGAGGGCTGAATGGTGAAGCCGAACGGCATCCTCAACCACTCGCGGTTTCCGTTCACATCGATACCGACGCCCGGAATATATACCGCCGCCTGCATGCCGAGGCCGAAGAAGAGCAGCAGGCGCGATGCCTTGAAGTACCAGTCCACGCTTCTGGTGGAGGTGATGATGAGGCCAATGAGGCCAACGGTCGCCGACGCCGCCTGGCGCCAGAACATTCCCATCGGGTCGCGGTACTGCTTGATGGAGTCGATGCTGCTGGCCGATAACACCATCAGCAAGCCATAGCTGACCAGGATGAACATGGCGCCCAGAATGAAGTTGAAGAGCATCGACTGCCCGCCAAATGCGGTGCTGATGACGTTTCCGATGCGCTGGCCTAGGGCCGCGGTGCTCACCCTAGAGCCGGAGCGCGGAGCCTTTGGCGCCGATTCGCGTGCCGCCCGGGCCGAAGCAATGGGCGTGACGGTAGCGGAGCGAGGCGCCTTGGTGGCAGCCGGTTTCGCCGCACCCAGGGTTCGAGCCGCGGTGCCGCGAGCGGTCGGGGCGGTTGCCGGCGCGGCCGGCTTGCGCAGACTGCGTGGCGGAGTCTTCTCCGGAGGCATCAGATACCGGCCTCCAAACGAGCCTTGACCGCGGCGGCAAAAAGGTTTCCGCGTTCCTTGTAGTCCTTGAACTGGTCCATGCTTGCCGAAGAGGGCGCGAGTAACACGACGTCGCCGGCAACCGCATGGCGGGCGGCCGCGGCAACCACTCGGGTCATAAGGTCTTCACCCGGTGCGATGTCCACCACGGTGACTCCGGGCGCCTCGGTAGCCAGCGCAGCAAGCACCGGCTCGCGGTCGACACCAATCACAATCGCGGCACGAAGCTTGTGCGCGAAGCGCTTTACCAGGGGCGCCACATCCACGCCCTTCAGAAGACCACCGACGATCCAGACCACGTTCTCGAACGAGGCCAAAGATGCCGCGGCCGCATGCGGGTTGGTCGCCTTGGAGTCATCGAACCAGCGAATATCGCCCTGTTCGCCAACCAGCTCGATTCGGTGTCCATCCATTCGGAATCCGCGAATCGCGTGACGGATGCGCTGGCGGTCCATGCCGGCTGCCCGGGCAAGTGCGGCAGCGGCCGCGACGTTTGCCAGCAGGTGCGGGGTCATTACCCCGATCGAGCCCATGTCCTTGAAGTCGGCGATTGGCTTCGCCTCATCGAACGATTCGACGAAGGCTCGATCCACCAAAATGTCTTCCACGTAGCCGATTTCGGCGCGATCCGGCGAACCGAGGCCGAAACCGATTGCCCGGCAGCCCTCGACCACGTCGGCGTCTTCAACCAGCTTGATGGTGGCCTTGTCGGCGGCGTTGAACACGCAGGCAACCCGGGTGTTCTCGTAGATCTTGCCCTTGGTCTTGGCGTAGTTCTGGTAACCGCCGTGCCAGTCCAGGTGGTCGTAGTCGATGTTCAAGACCGCCGATGCGAGCGGGAAGATTCCCTGGCCGGGGGCCACGTTCAGATAGTGCAACTGGAAGCTGGAGAGCTCCACGACCAAGAAGTCGAAACCGTCTGGGTCCCTAATCACGTCCAGGATCGGAGTGCCGATGTTGCCGCAGGCCACGGCACGAGCGCCACCCTCATTGAGCATTTCGGTGAGCAGCTGGGTGGTGGTGGTCTTGCCGTTGGTTCCGGTGATGGTCAACCATTCGGCCACCCGCGGAGTCTTGTCGCGCAGGCGCCAGGCCAGATCGATGTCCACCCAAACCGCGATGCCGTTTTCGGCGGCCCACCTGATAACGGCGGAGTCGGGACGAACCCCGGGGCTGGTGACGATGACCTGCGGAGCGTGGTCGATGAGCGCCTGCGGAACTGCGTCGCTGATATTGGCTGCGGCACCGATGAGGTGCTTTACGCCAAGCACGTTCAGGATGTCGACCACGTCGTCCTCGGCCTTCTCGGCCACCACCAGAAGCTCTGCCCCCAGCTCGGCCAGGGTGTCGGCCACCGAGAATCCGGTGACGCCCAAGCCGATGACTCCGACTCGCAGATCGCGCCAGTCGGAGTGCCAGGAAACCAGGGTGTTCAGGTCTTTCATACTGCTATCGGTTCAAGAATTCCAGGTAGAAAATGCCGAGTCCGCCCATGACGCAGAGGCCCTGGATGATCCAGAAGCGCACCACGATGGTGATCTCGGCCCAACCCTTCAGTTCGTAGTGGTGGTGCAACGGGGACATGAGGAAAATGCGCTTGCCCTTGGTGATTTTGAAGTAGAGGCGCTGGATGATCACCGATCCGGTGACGATCACGAACAGGCCGCCGAGGAAGACCAACAGCAGTTCGGCGCGGGTCAGAATGGCCAAGGCCGCGAGCGCACCACCAAGACCGAGGGAACCGGTGTCGCCCATAAAGATCTGGGCCGGTGAGGTGTTGTACCAGAGGAACCCGATGAGGGCGCCTACGATGGCCGCACCAATGACCGCGAGGTCAAGCGGATCGCGGGAGTAGTAGCAGGAAGTCTGGCTGACAACGCGCTCGCCACCGCAAGCCTGGTTGAACTTCCAGAATGCGATTACGGCGTAGGCTCCGATCGCCATGATGGAAGCGCCGGTTGCCAGACCGTCCAAGCCGTCTGCGATGTTGACGCCGTTGGAGGTGCTGGTGACCAGGAAGATGATCCAGACCACAAACAGCGTGACGCCGATCACGCGAACCACCGTGGAGCTGTTATCCCAAACAAAGTTGGTGCGCCAGATGTCTCGCACGATCGAGAAGTGAGTGGTTGCCGGGGTCTGACCATCGCCGTTTGGGAACTGCAGCGAGAGCAGGGCAAACACCGCGGCCACAATGGTCTGTCCCGCGATCTTCTGCCATCCCCCCAGCCCAAGATTGCGCTTCTTGTGTGTCTTCAGGAAGTCATCGAGGAAGCCAACCAAACCCAGCCCGACCATCATCAGGATCACCAGAAGAGCGCTGATGGTGGGTGGTTCGCCGTTTACGAATTTGCCGAAGAAATAGCCCAGGACTGCGCCGATGATGATGACGATGCCGCCCATGGTTGGGGTTCCATGCTTCACCTGGTGGCTCTGTGGTCCGTCCACACGAATGAACTGACCCCACTGCCACTTGCGGAACAGGTAGATGAATACCGGAGTGAGCAGCAGATTAAACATCAGCGCAAAGGCGCCGGCAAGCAGCAGGGCTCTCATTCACTCACCTCCAGTAGATCGTCTCCCAGGTGGCGCAGATTGGCGCTCTTGGAAGATTTGACCAAAACGATATCTCCGCCTCTAAGCATTCCACGCACACCCGGCAAAGCCTCGGCAAGACTCTCGAAGTATTGTGATTCGCCGTCGAAGCTGCCTTCGAAACTGGCGCCCATGTAAACCAACTTTGCCCCGGGCCCAACCGCAACCAGTAGGTCGATGTTGAGGCGGACCGCCAGGCGTCCGAGCTTGTCGTGTTCTTCGCGACTAAACTCGCCCAATTCGGCCATTTCGCCGATGATCGCAACGGTTCGACGACCGGTCTGCCGTCCCAGTTGGGCCAGGGTCTGCAGTGCGGCCCTGGAGCTGTCGGGGCTGGCGTTGTAGGCATCGTTGATGATGCTCACGCCGTCGCTGCGATGGGTGAGCTGCATGCGCCAGCGTTCCGCCAGCGGCATCGCCTCCAGTGCGGCGATGATCGTGGCGCGAGGAACATTAAGCGCGTCGGCTACCGCCGCCGAGGCCAGCGCGTTCATCACGTGGTGCTCGCCCAGAATCTGCAGGGTCACCCGGTTGACCGCCTGGTCTGGCCAGTGAAGGTCGAAAGCGGTTCCGGCCATGGTCAGCTGGTAGCTGTCGGCCCGGTAGTCGGCCTCTGCCGAGGTGCCAAACCAAAGCTTCGGGCCGGCAAATGCCTGGGCCATGGTGCGCACCGCCACGTCGTCGGCGTTGAGTACAGCCAGGGTTGCGGGCGCGGAACCCCTAAGTAGCTCCGCCTTGATCTGGGCGGTGGTCTCAATGCCACCGAATTCGCCGGCGTGGGCCAGACCCACCTTCAGTTCCACCGCGATGTCCGGGCGAACGATATCGGTCAGATAGGCGATGCTCCCGGGCCCACCGGCACCGAGCTCGGCAACCAGGAAAGCGGTCTCGCGGTTCACCTTTAGCACCGAGATCGGCGCACCGACCTCGTTGTTATAGGACTCGATGGGGGCAATCGTGGGACCCTGAGTGGACAGGATGGCCCGAAGCATGTTCTTAGTTGTGGTTTTGCCGTTACTTCCGGTGATGCCCACCACCTTGAGGTCGGTCTCGGCTCTTACCAGCGCCAGCACTGCCTTGGCCAGTAGGCCCAGCGCGATCACGCAGTCTTTCACCAGAATCTGCGGCAACTCCACCTCGGGAATTTCGCGCTCCACCAGGGCGGCGACCGCACCGGCTTCCTTTGCCTGCTGCAAGAAATTGTGGCCGTCGGTGACTTCGCCGGGCTTAGCCACGAAGAGCGAACCGCTGCCAATCAGTCGGCTGTCGGTTTCCACCGAGCCAGTAACCACCAGGTCGCCGCAATCTAGGCCACCTAGATTTGGGCCATGGCAGTCGAGGAGGGCGCCGTCCACCAATTTGGCGATGCGCTTTAGGTCTAGCTCGATCATGACCAGCCGTGTTCTTGCAGGGCAAGTCGAGCCTGCTCGCGGGCGCTGTATACCGTGCGCTTACCTTGAATATCGCGGTAATCCTGGTGTCCGGGACCGGCCCAGAGGATGCTGTCGCCGGGCCCGGCGATCGAGACCGCCTTGCGGATCGCCTGTTCCGGTGGGCTTACCTCGTAAAGCTCGCGTTCCGGAACGGCGGCGCGGGCGCTATCGAAAAGCACGCGACGGATGGTGACCGGGTTCTCGAACCGAGGGTGGTGGTCGGTGATGACAACGACGTCGGCGTTTTCGGCCGCGATCCGGGCCATGTCTGGTCGTTTCGAGGCATCGCGGTCGCCATCGGCGCCGAACACCATGATCAGGCGTCCGGGCGTGACCGCGCGCAGGCTGCGAAGCGTGTGCAGGAAGGCATCGGGGCTGTGACCGAAGTCTACGAACACCGACGGGCCGGCTGTCTCGCCGGCTCCCGGGGCATTCACCGGCTCGGTGCGGCCGGGTAGGTAGGCTGCGATGCCGTCGCGCACTCGATTCGCAATCAGGCGCCAGTCCAGACCTGCCTCGATCGCCATCACGATCGCGAGGGCACCATTGGCCGCCATATGGGTACCGATAAGCGGCACGCTCGACGAGATTTCGACACCGTTTGGGCCAACCAGCACGAAGCTGGTGCGTGCTGCGGTCTGCTCGGTCACGGTTACTCGCCAGTCGGCCGCCATCTCGGGGCGGCTACTGATGGTTGTGACCGGAATCTTGGATGCAGCAACGAAAGCCGAGCCGAATTCGCTGTCAAGGCAAACCACTCCGCGGCTGGCCCGCTCCGGGGTAAAGAGTTCGACCTTGGCCTTCAGGTAGGTTTCGAAGTCCGGATAGTCGTCGAAGTGATCGTGGCTCAGGTTGGTGAATCCCACGACGTCGAAGTGAATGCCGTCGACGCGCAACTGGCTAAGCGCCTGTGCCGAAACCTCGATGGCAATGCTGGTCACGGCTTTTTCGCGCATGCGGGCAATCAGAGCCTGCATCTCGGTGGATTCGGGTGTGGTCAAGCGGCTGACGATGATCTCGCCCGCGATGTGCCGCTCGGCGGTAGAGGTGAGACCGGTAATCTCGCCGCACTGACGCAGCATCGCCTCCAGCAGGTAACTGGTTGAGGTCTTGCCATTGGTACCGGTGGTGCCATAGATGGTGGGTAGGCCGTCGCCCACGTTCCCGTAGACGAAAGCGGCCAGCTTTCCGAGCAACCGGCGAGGTTGTTCCAACATCAAAATTGGCACCTCGAGGGCGCCGATTTCGTCGCTGATTACACGCGCACCCGCGGCATCGGTGACCACCGCGACGGCACCCGAGGCAAGTGCCTTGGCCGTGAACTTGGCTCCGTGAGTCTTGAGCCCGGGCATCGCCACGAAGAGGTCTCCGGCGCGAAGGTCGGCGGTGTTCATGCTGATTCCGGTGAGCTGCACGGTCCCGGGATCCCCGGTAAGGCCAAACTCGGCCGCAAGCGAACTAAGCGAGACCGGCACCACGTGCTCGGGGCGAAGGATTGGAGGAATTGACTCTTTCATCTGCTTTACCACGTTGCTGGAATGATAGGCGATTTTGTGGTGCTGGGTGGTACGCGGTAGGTGCGAAGCACCTGCTCGAGGATTGCCTTGAACGGTGGGGTCGCACCCATCGAGTTGCTAACGGTTCGAGGCTTATAGATTGTCACAGCCAAGACGTACTGTGGGTCCTCGGCCGGCGCCATTCCGATGAACGAAATCGCGTGCAGCAGGCCGTATCCCACGCCGTTGTCGTTGGCGATCTGCGCGGTACCCGATTTTCCACCGATGCGATAGCCGGGAATGGCGGCGGTGGAACCGACACCACCCTTCTGGGCTACGTCGCCCTCGAGCATAGAGATGATCTGACGGGCGGTGGAGGTCTTCAGCACTCGCGTGGCGGTCTGAGCCTTTTGCACCTGCGTGACGGTGCCGTCGGCGGCCGTGCAGGTGTCAAGCAACTTGGGCGAAAGGCGAACACCGAGGTTGGCGAAGGTCTGGTAGACGAAGGCCGACTGCATCGGGGTGATGGTCATTGCCTGGCCGAACATCGAGGTGTAAACCGAGGCTCCGTCGGGTGCGGTCTCGTGGATGATGCCGGAGGCCTCACCCGGGAAGTTGACGGCCGTGCGGCTGCCCAGACCAAAGTTCTTCCAGTACTTCACGCGAGTTGCGTACGGCGACTTGATTCCGATCTGGATGATTCCAGTGTTCGAAGACTCGATCAGGATTCCCTGCAGTGTCAGCTTTTCCAATCCGTGCATGTGCGAGTCGCTGATGCGGAAGTTGTTGGCCACGTACGAGGTCTGCGGCGCGAGGACGTGCGTGAGCGGTGTGGCAACACCCTGATCGATGGCGGTTGCCGCGGTTACCATCTTCACGGTAGATCCCGGTTCGAAGGTGACGCGGAAAATGCGCGAGGAACGGTTACCGGCATCGACGGCCGAGTAGTTGTTCGGGTCCACGCTCGGGGCCTCGGCGGCCGCCAGGATCTTGCCGGTCTTGGCCTCGACCACGATGGCGCTTCCCCAGTCGGCGCGTTCATTGCGCACATACTTGGCCATTACCTGCTGCGCGTAGTACTGAAGGTCGCTGTCGATGGTGAGCTTTAGCGTGCCACCGTTCTTGGGGGCCACCTTGACATCGGCGCTGCCAGGAATCTTGATGCCGTCCACGCCGCGCTGATAGGTTTCCGAGCCATCGACTCCGGCAAGACACTTGTTCTCGCTGACCTCGAGGCCCTCCAATGGCTGGCCCTCGGTGCCGACGAATCCCAACAGGTTGCCGGCCAGCGCGCCGTTTGGATAGATCCGCTTTGGCACCTGCTGCGGGAACACCCAGGGGATGTCCAGATTCTTGACCTTCACGTAGGTTGAACCATCAACCTGCTTGGCAACCTGCGAGTAGTGCGAGGTTCCCTGAAGCTTCTTCATGACCTCGACCGGGTCCATGCCCAGGATCGCAGCCAGCTCGTTTGCGGCCTGATCCACGCTGATGGTGGTGTCCACGCCATTCACCTTCGCGTTGAATGGTTTGACCATCGTGGGGTCGACGTTGATGTCGTAGGACATTACGGTGGTGGCCAGGATCTTGCCGTTGGCATCCACGATGTCGCCGCGCATTGCCGGCACGGTGGTGGTGATGCTGCGGCGGGCCAGCGACTCGGCGTTGATTTGCGGGGCCTGAATGATCTGGAACTGCACTAGGCGCAGGCCAAAAATCACCGCCAATACGGCGATGCCGGCCATTAGCCTACGAAGGCGGAGCGCTTCGAGGGAAGGCGCACGATTTCTCATCGGGCCACCTTTACTGCCCTGTCGGGCGTTTGATACCTAGTGCGTTGGTGCGGCCGGGATGCCGCCACCTGCCAAACCTACTTGAGAGGTGGAAGATTTTGCGCCACCGACATACCCCTGCGCAGCGTTCGTCCAGCTTCCAGTGACGGAGGCCGGCTTGGTTGACGACGCGGTAGCAGTGCTATCGGTGGCGACACTTGTTGCAACGTTTTCGGTTGCCTTGGCTTGTTCTGCGCTCAACGCCGCGCGAATCTGGTCGGCGTGGGACTTGGTAGTCCACTGGGCGTTTGCGATGAGGTTTCCGGAGACGCGGCTGTCTGCACCTAGGGTGGCAGCGGCTGGCTCGCCGTAAACCTTCTTGTTGGTTACATCTAGGAAGACCGGGTTGGCGTTGGCAATCATGCCCATGGCCTGAGCGGCGCTTGCCAGGTTCTGGTTGCTCGAGAGCGAGTCGACCTGCTGCTTGACGATCTGGCTGCTGAGTTCGAGGCGTGCCTTCTGAGCCTTGAGGCCAGCCAGTTCGTAGACGCCGGAGCTGGTTGCCAGGTTGAGCAGTAGGTTCAGCACTGCGATTGCAAGGAGTCCGGCGGTCAGCAGCCCGGCGAAGGCCAGACGCGGGTTGGCCTGGCGGTCGGTCACGGCACGCAGTCCCTGCACCAGCGAGAGTGCCGGGCGGGCCGAAGTTGGCTTCAGGTTGAATACTGCGCTCATGCTGCGTTCCGAATCTTCTCGACCGCGCGCAGGCGAACCGATGCCGCGCGAGGGTTGGTTTGGATTTCCTGCTCCGATGCAAGCTCCGCACCCTTTACTACTGGGCGCAGGTATGGAGCGTGCTCCGGAAGTTCGATTGGGAGGTCAACCGGCGCACTGCTGGTCGAGCCCTTGGCGAAGGCCTGCTTTACGATCCGGTCTTCGAGCGAGTGGTAAGCGAGGACCAGGATTCGTCCACCGACGTTGAGGGCGCGGATGGCAGCGGGCATGGTCTCGGTCAAAACCTCGAGCTCGCCGTTTACCTCGATGCGCAGGGCCTGGAACACGCGCTTTGCAGGGTGTCCGGTGGACTTGCCCGGGATGAACGGAATGACCTTCGCGATCAACGCGGTCAGGGCGGCACTCGAGGTGAACGGCGCGGTGGCACGTGCGGCAACGATTGCCTTGGCAACCGGCTTGGCGTAGCGCTCCTCGCCGTATTCCTTGAAGATTCGGGCCAGTTCGGCTTCGCTGTACTGGTTTACGACCTCGGCGGCGGTGATGCCGCGGGTGGTGTCCATGCGCATGTCCAGCGGAGCGTCGTAGCTGTAGGCGAAGCCGCGGTCCGCCTCGTCCAGCTGCATCGAGGAAACACCGAGGTCGAGCAGGATTCCGTCGACACCGCTGTAGCCGAGTTCCTCGACGACGTCGTGAATCTCGTTGTAAACGGCGTGAACGAAGTGGGTCCGACCTTCAAAGCGGCTAAGACGCTCACTCGCCAGTTTGAGGGCGTTGGTGTCGCGGTCGATTCCGATCAGGGTCAGCTGAGGGAAGCGCTCCAGGAATGCCTCGCTGTGACCACCGAGACCGAGGGTACCGTCAACCAGGATTGCAGGCTTGCCCTCCAGCGCTGGCGCCAGCACCTCGATGCAGCGTTCTAGCAACACCGGAGCGTGGATCTGGTCGATTGGCTTTGAGGTCATAACCACCCGGATTTCCAGGATCTGGCCTGATTCTCATCCACTTCCATCGGGCATCGGGGAAGAGTGCCCGAGACGAAGTAGATGAAAACCACACCGGAGCCTAGAAGAGGCCCGGAATCACCTCCTCCGCAATCTCACTGAAGGAAGCGTCACGGTCGGCCTGGCTTTCGTTCCAGACCTTGAGGTCCCAGATCTCGGCGCGGTTTCCCATGCCGATTACGGCCAGTTCACGATCGAGCGAGGCGTACTCGCGCAGCATCACCGGAATTGTGACGCGGCCCTGACGGTCGGGAAGTTCATCGGTGGCACCGCTCAACAGGCTGCGCAGAAAGTCGCGGGCGGCCTTGCTGGAGATGGGGGCCTGACGAATTCGGTCGTTCATCGATTCGAATTCGCGAGCGCTGAAGACGTAGAGGCAGCGGTCCTGGCCGCGGGTGATAACCAGCCCCGACGAGAACTCGTCGCGGAACTTGGCCGGAAGGATCAGACGACCCTTTTCGTCCAGGCGCGGGGTGTGAGTGCCTAGCAGCATCTGCATCCCCTCCTTCGCCTGAGCTCCACCTTGGGCCCTATGTACTCCACTTTACTCCAAAACACACCACAAATCTGGAAATTCAAGGGAATTTCGCGTGTTTTTTATAACAAATTTCGCGTCGTGTCGCGGATTTTTTAAGGTGGAGGAAAAATCTCAGTTTTGGGCCACTTTTGACCCCAAAGTGGCTTAAATAGGGTTAATTTTGGGCAAAAAATAACCGCTCACCGATGAAGTGAGCGGTTGTGGAGCGAAGTGGGGTTAGGAGCCGTTTGCCCGGCGGTCCCAGCGTTCTTCGAAGAAGTCAAAGAGGCTGCGGCGGGCGCGATCAGCCTTTTCTTTCACCGCGGTGGTCCCTGAGTTCGCGGCCCCCGAGGCCGAATTGCTGCCTGCCGAGTTGGCCGAAGCGAAACCTGAGGCCGCGCTCCCCCGCCGAGACCCGGTGGCAACCACGAGACCGGCCAGCGTTAGCGCAAAGCCTCCGACGCCCATCCACACGTAATGCACGATCGTTCCAACCAACAAAACGCCGAGACCAGCGAGGGCCAACGATGCTCCGGCTACCGCCTTGGCTGCGAAACGCTGCCTGCGGCGTTCGAGAGTCTGACTAGACACCTTCTGCAAACGTCGGGCCAGCTGCTCGTCGTCGGCGTAGAGCCCACGCTCCAGTTCATCCAGAACTCGCTGTTCGTGCTCGCTGAGGGCCATGCCAACCTTTCGTTAGGACGATTTTAGGCACGTCTAGGCCCGGGCGACAAGGGGGTAACGCTAATCTTGTCGCATGAGCGAAACCGCTAACCTACTCGCGTTAATTCAGCAGCAGCTGGACGAATTCTGTGAACAGCAGCGCGAGGATTTTCAGGCCATCTCGCCGGATCTTGCACCCGTAGTCGACTACAGCAAGGCCCTTCTGCAGGGCGGCAAGCGCTTCCGTGCATTGTTTGCCTACTACGCCTGGGCTGGCACGCTTCCGGTTGCTCTCCGGAAGCAGTCTCCGCAGGAACTGGCGGCATCCTCCGAGGCCATGGTGGGCATCACCAGCGCGCTCGAAATGTTTCATGCGGCAGCACTGGTACATGACGATATCCTCGACCAGAGCGCAACTCGCCGCGGCGAACCCGCGGTTCACAAGAAGTTCGAGACCCTCCACCGAGCCGCCGGATACGCCGGCACACCGGAACGCTTCGGAATCGGCGGCGGGGTCCTCACCGGAGACCTGCTGCTCAGCTGGAGCTCCGAGATGTTTGGCCGCGCCCTTGCCGGCGCCCCGAGCCAGGAAATTCAAGACTCCTGCCGCGACCAGTTTGCCAAGATGCGCACCGAGGTGATGGCGGGACAGTACCTAGACGTTCTGGAAGAAAATGCCGCCCTAACCCGTCCGGTGAGCGAAGGCGTGTGGCGCGCCAACCGGGTAATGCTCTACAAGACCGCGAAGTATTCGTTAGAGGCACCGATGCTTATCGGGGCGGCATTTGCCGGCGCCGACGAAGAACTCCTGCACGGATTCAGTACCTTTGCTGTCCCACTCGGCCTGGCCTTCCAACTCAAGGACGACATCCTCGGAGTCTTCGGTGACCCAACGGTAACCGGTAAACCCGTGGGAGACGACCTGCGCGAGGGCAAACGTACCGTGCTGGTGGGCCTGACCCGAGAGGCCCTTAGCACCTCGGTGGCAAAGGTGTTCGACGAGATGCTTACGAGCGGCGAGCTTGACGAAGACCAGATTAAGTCGCTCCAGCAGACCATCGTGGGTTCGGGAGCGCTGGCAAAGACCGAGCGCATGATGGAGGACCTGGCGAATCAATCGCTCGAGGCGCTAAGCACGCTCGAAATCGCCGAACCGTCTCGCCAGAAGCTGCAGGCCCTGGCGCTGAAGGTGATTCAGCGCAATAACTAGAGCAACGCCTGCGCTATACGGCGCACCTCGGCGCGCTTGCCGGCAACCATAGCCGACATCGGCGTGACGCCCATCGAAGGCTCCACGGTGTAGAGCCACTCCAAGGCGGCCTCGGTGTCGAATCCGGCGTCGAACAAAAGCTGCAGCGTGCCCTTGAGCGTGTGCAGCGGTTCACCGTTTTGGATTGCGTCGGCCGGCACCTTGCGGATGCCATCGATTCTAGTTTCGATGAGGTGGTGTTCCTCGATGAGGCGGTGCACCTTGCCAAGCGGCAGGTCTAGGGCCTCGGCTACATCTGGGATTGTGAGCCAAGCTACGTTGGCGAAAACTTCCTTCACCCCACTAGATTGCCATAAACCCGTCGGTCGCGTGGCGCAAATCCACGCGACTTTACCAGCTCGTTACAGCCTTGCCTGCGCTCGGCTTTCAGTTTGAAAAACTACGCTGGTATCTGTGCCTTGCGCGGCGAAATTGGTTTGCGCGGGTCGAAAGGGTTGTTTTGTCTCTGGTTCACCAGCTGTTAGCCGATCGCTACCGCATCGAGCGCCTGCTTGCTCGCGGCGGAATGGCGGACGTCTACCTGGCCACGGACGAGCGACTCGAGCGCCAGGTGGCCGTCAAGATCATTTACCCGCACCTGGCTTCCGATGAGCGCTTCACCGAGAAATTCATCCGTGAGGCCAAGACCGCTGCCAAGCTGAACCACCCAAACCTGGTCAACGTATTCGACCAGGGTTCCGCTGACGGCCAGACCTTTATGGTCATGGAGTACGTCGCCGGAATGACGCTCCGCGATGCCTTGGACAAATTCGGCAAGCTCTCCCCCGCCAGGTCGCTGGACCTACTGGACGCGATCCTCCAGGGTCTGGCGGCGGCTCATCGGGCCGGCATCCTCCACCGCGACCTAAAGCCGGAGAACGTTTTCCTAGCCGATGACGGCCGCATCAAGTTGGGTGATTTCGGGCTAGCCCGCGAGGCCAGCGCTGCCACCTCCACCGGTTCGTTGATGGGCACGATCGCCTACATAGCGCCGGAATTGCTTACCCGCGGGCACGCCGATGCCCGCTCGGACGTCTACTCCGCCGGCATCATGCTGTTCGAATTCCTAACCGGCAAGCAGCCCTTCGCCGGCACCGAGATCGCGCACATTGCGCACCAACACGTGTCTGTGGGCGTGCCTGCGCCCAGCACCCTCAACTCGGCCGTGCCACCACTGGTAGACGAACTCACTCTTTGGGCCACCGCGATGAACCCCGAACACCGCCCGGCCAACGCGCAGGTGCTGGCCGAGGTAGTCCAGCGGGTAAGGACCGAACTTCGCGCCGGAAATGGCGCTACGGCCAGACTGGACCTCCCCGAGTTTGCGAACCTCGCCGGGGCAACCACCGTCATCCCGGTTGCGGCAACGACCGTCCTACCGACCGCAGCCGACTCGAACGGCACGGTCGTCATCGGTGCAGATTACCAACCTCCCACCGGCGGATTTGCCCCAATCCTGGACGCCACCGCTCATCCGGCGGGAGCCACGGCAGTCATCGGCGATATTGCCGCGGAACTTCCGCTGAGCCCCCTAGAGGAGCTTGCAGCCCGCCGTCGAGCCCGCGGCAAATGGATAGCGGTCGCGATCGCCGGTTTCGCACTGTCATGCTCGGCCGCAGGCTGGTGGTTTAGCGCGGGCCCCGGCGGCATGGCGGCCCTGCCGGACCTGACCTCCAGCTCTATGACGGACGCCAGGAAAGTGGTTTCCGAGTACACCTCGAATGTTGCGATCGCCAAGGAATACTCCACTACCGTCACACAGGGCCTGGTCAGCCACACCGATCCCAGGCCGGGTCAACTGTTCTGGAAGGGCAGCAAAGTCACCATCTTTGTGTCCAAGGGCGCGCAACTGGTTCTGGTGCCTGACCTTCACGGACTAACCGCAGCGGCAGCCAAGGCCAAGCTTGCCGCGGCTGGCTTCGCTCTGGGTAGCCAGCAGGTCTACTACTCGGCAACTGCCTCGGGCAGCGTCTTCGACTACCTCGGCAGCGATGGCAACAAAATCGGATTGGGCAGCGCAATTCCAATCAAGGTTTCGGCCGGACCTCTGCCAGACGTCGTCGGCAAGCAACAGACCGACGCCCTTGCCGCCCTGCAGGCGGTGGGCATCAAGGTGGACGCCGTACTGCGCGATTACTCGGATTCCGTAGCAACCGGGGCCGTGATCTCCGTTAACCTTCCGCAGCAGCCACTGCCTCAGGGCTCCACAGTCACACTCACGGTCTCTCAGGGCCCCACCACCGTGGTCGTTCCCAACTTCAAGGGCGAGACCCTGGCGGCAGCCCAGCTGGCCCTCAAGAGCCTTGGGCTCTCCGTGACGGTGAACACAGACCAACTCCAGTCTGCCTGGGGTGTCGTGAAGGTGAAGACCATGTCGGTTGCCGCGGGCACGGTGGTAAAGCGCGGCACACCGATAGTGATCTCCAACCATTAGCGCCTAGGGACTCCACGCACCCCGGCAAGAAAGAACCCCGCCACATTGGGCGGGGTTCTTTCTTACTAAAGGCTTACTTGTTGCGGTTGGCCAGCAACTCTGCCACCAGGAACGAGAGCTCCAGCGACTGCATGTGGTTCAGTCGTGGGTCGCACAGCGACTCGTAGCGAGCCTCGAGAGCGGCCTCATCGATCTGCTCCGAGCCCCCGAGGCACTCGGCCACGTCGTCGCCGGTCAACTCAATGTGAATGCCGCCAGGGAAGGTTCCGGCGGCCTGGTGCACCTCGAAGAAGCCGCGGACCTCGTCCATGACATCGTCGAAGCGACGGCTCTTGTAACCGTTCTTGGTGGTGATTCCGTTTCCGTGCATCGGGTCGGTGATCCACAGCGGCAGGCAGTCGGTGCTCTTTACGGCCTCCACCAGCTTCGGCATTTCCTCGCGGATCTTGCCGGCACCCATGCGGGTGATGAAGGTCAGGCGGCCCGGTTCGCGGTTCGGGTCTAGCTTCTCGATGAGCGCGCGCACGTCGTCTGGGCTGGTGGTCGGGCCGAGCTTGACGCCGATCGGGTTGCGAACGCGCGAAAGGAAGTCGACGTGAGCGCCGTCCAGCTGACGGGTACGCTCACCGATCCAGACCAGGTGACCGCTGGTCACGTATGGTGTTCCGGTGCGCGAATCGATTCGGGTGAGTGGGCGGTCGTAGTCGAACAGCAGGCTCTCGTGCGAGACGTAGAACTCGGTGGTGCGAAGCCCCTCGAAGTCGGCTCCCGCGGCCGCCATGAATTGGATGGCGCGGTCGATCTCCTGGGCCAGCTTCTCGTAGCGAGCATTAGCCGGGTTGTCGGTGAAGCCCTTGTTCCACTCGTGCACTGCACGAAGGTCGGCAAATCCACCGGTGGTGAAGGCGCGAATCAGATTCAGGGTGCTGGCCGAGGTGTGGTAGGCCTGCACTAGACGTGCCGGGTCATTGCGGCGACTGGCCTCGGTGAACTCGTATCCGTTGACCGCATCTCCGCGGTATGCCGGCAGGGTGATGCCGTCACGGGTCTCGTTGTCGTTGGATCGAGGCTTGGCAAACTGACCGGCCATGCGGCCCATCTTGATAACCGGCAAAGAAGAACCGTACATGAGCACGACGGCCATCTGGAGCAGGGTCTTCACACGGTTGCGAATGCGGTCTGCGGTTGCATCGGCGAAAGTCTCGGCGCAGTCGCCGCCCTGCATAAGGAATGCCTTGCCCTGAGCCGCCTCTGCCAAGCGGGCTCGCAGGGTGTCAACCTCTCCGGCGAAAACCAGCGGCGGCAGCTTCGACAGGGTCTCGCGCGACTCGGCGAGCGCCTCCGCCGAATACCAGGTTGGCTGCTGAGCTGCTGGAAGGTTCAGATAGTTGTCCAGGCCCGCAACTACCTGCGGATCTGCTACAACGTACGGTTCATTCGCTCTTGCCAATTTGGTTTCCCTGTTCGTGTTGGGTTTTGGTTTTTGCCTGGTGTGCCCAGACGCCTAGCGGGCGGCGCGGGCCAGACGGTTCTTCACGCTGGTGGCGTACACGTCTTCGTAGACCTGGCCGCTCAGCTTTTGAAGTTCATACATGATCTCGTCGGTGACTGCTCGCAGGACGATACGGTCGCCCTCCATGCCCTCGAAGCGACTGAAATCAAGCGGGGTGCCGATGGCGATGCCCACTCGACGAATCTTTGGTAGCTTCTGGCCGATGGGCTGGACCTTCTCGGTGTCGATCATCGCAACCGGGATGACCGGAACCCGTGCCTCCAGGACCATGCGTGCGATGCCGGTGCGGCCGCGGTAGAGCTTGCCGTCGGGCGAACGAGTGCCCTCCGGGTAGATTCCCAGCAGATTGTCGCCGGCCAATACCTCTAGCCCGGTGTTGAGCGAGGCCTCCGAGGCCTTACCGCCCGAGCGATCGATCGGCAGCTGACCGGTCGCGGTGAAGAACCAACGACTTAGCGCGCCCTTGAGCCCCTTGCCGGTGAAGTACTCGCTCTTGGCCAGGAAGGTGACCGGACGACGAAGCATTAGCGGCAGGAAGATGGAGTCGCTGAAAGATAGGTGGTTGGAAGCCAGAATCGCGGCACCGCTGGCGGGCACGTTCTCCACGCCCCTGATCCAGGGACGGAACAGCACGCGCAGCAGCGGACCGAGCACGAAGGTTTTCAGAAAGAAGTAAGTCACTCCCCGCCCTTTCCCTCGGTCAAATCTTTGGCTGACTTAAAGTTTACCGAAAGCCACTCGAGCCAGATCGGCCGCGCCGACGAGGCCCGCGTCATTCAAGAATTCGGCGGCCTTGATCTCCAGCTCCGGCCTAAAGCCACGAGCCGGCATGTGGGCGCGGAATGCCTCGCGAATCGGGTCGATCAGCACCGATCCCAGGGCGGACACACCGCCACCGATGATGACGACCTCCGGGTCAAGCACGGCGCTCAGCGATCCGATGGCCTGGCCGATCCAGCCACCCAGTTCCTGCACCAGGGCAACAGCTCCCGGGTCCTTGTCCAGAATGGCTTTGCCAACGAGTGCGCCGTCCAGCTGGCCTGCCTCACGCTGCAGGTGAGCCAGGTAAGAACCCTCGGGTTTACCGCTGGCCGCGAGTTCGCGGGCTGCACGCAGAAGGGCGGTACCCGAGCCGTACTGCTCGATGCAACCGTGTTGACCGCAGGCGCAGAGGCGCCCCTGCGGAACCACGCGCATGTGTCCGAGTTCGGCTGCAACGCCGAAGCCGCCGCGCAGCAGGTTGGAATCCACGACGATGGCTCCGCCGACACCGGTGCCGATGGTGAGCATGGCCATATGCTTAGTGCCCTGACCGGCACCGTATCGGTACTCGGCCCAGCCGGCGGCGTTGGCGTCGTTCTCAAGCAGCACCGGCACGCTCACCTTGGCCTCGACCTCGGCCTTGAACGGGCCGTTTCGGTAGGCAAGGTTGGTGCCGTAGTAGATGTTGGACTGCTGGTTGTCGATGAACGCCGGAACCGCGACACCGGCCCCGACAACGTCTTGACCTTCGGCAAGTTCATTGATCACCTGAGCGGTGGCGTCCACAACCGATTGGGCATCCGTTCCGGGGGTCGGGACGCGAAGTTCCTTGAGGAGATTGCCCGCGGAGTCAACAAGAGCTCCGGCAATTTTGGTGCCGCCGACATCGATGCCAATTGCGTGCATGTCAAATCCTCCACTTTGTATCCGGGTGCTCTCAAAAGTCTAGCCAACGCTGCCCTTCGGCGTGGCCCGCCTGCCCTAGAGTAGTGGCTAAGGTTTAGGCAAAGGAAAAGGGATTATGAAGGAATACGATCTGCCATCACTGGTGGAGTCCGACCCGAATTCCAACATCACCGACCTGCTAATCGACCGCGCTGCCAGGACCCCAAACCTGGCCCTGTACGGTATTCAATCCACCGATGGCGAGACCTGGGCCGACGTGACGGCCGCCGACTTCTTGGTGCGCGTCCGCGAACTAGCCAAGGGTTTTATCGCCGCCGGCGTCCAGCCGGGTCAGCGCGTTGCCATCATGAGCCACACCTCGTTCGAGTGGACGCTCGTCGACCAGGCGCTCTGGTTTGCCGGTGCCGTATCGGTGCCAATCTATGAAACATCGTCGCCGTCACAGATGGCCTGGATCCTCAGCGACTCCGAGGTCGTTGCGATCTACCTGGAATCGCCAGAGATGCTGGAGAAGCTCAACGAGGTTCGCCACCAGAGCGCCTACCTGCGCGAGGTCTGGACCGGCTTCGACGGCTCCCTGGAGAAGCTAATTGCAGGCGGCGAAAGCGTCAGCGACGAGACCCTGGAACGCCACCGCACCCACGCCAAGCTAGACAGCCTGGCCACCATCATCTACACCTCCGGCACCACCGGGCAGCCAAAGGGCTGCGAACTAGCGCACCGCGGCTTCGTAGATCTTTCGAAGAACGCCAAACTGGAACTTCCGGTTGTCATCGCCGATGGCCAGAGGACGCTGCTATTCCTGCCCCTGGCTCACGTCTTTGCCCGCTTCATCGAGGTCCTGGCAATCCACGCCGGTGTCAAGGTGGGCCATCAGGCAGACATTCGAAACCTGGCCAACGCCATGCAGACCTTCAAGCCAAACTTCCTGCTGGCGGTTCCACGCGTCTTCGAGAAGGTTTACAACCTGGCCGAACAGAAGGCGGAAGCCGGAGGCAAGGGCGACCTCTTCCGTCGCGCAGCCAGCACCGCAATCAAGTATTCGATGGCGCTGGACACCCCCCACGGACCGGGTCTCAAGCTGCGCATCCAGTTCTGGGTCTTCGACCGCCTGGTCTTCTCCAAGATTCGCGCAAACATGGGTGGCAAGGTTCGCTATGCCGTATCGGGCGGCGCCCCGCTCGGTGTGCGTTTGGGTCACTTCTTCCGCGCCATCGGCCTGATCGTGCTCGAGGGCTACGGCCTCACCGAGACCACGGCTCCCGCCATGATCGCCCGCCCAGACAGCATCCGTATCGGTAAGGTTGGACGCCTGCTTCCCGGCTGCGGCATTCGAATCGCCGATGACGGCGAGATCCTGCTCCGCGGCAGCAATGTGCTCACCGGCTACCACAACAACCCGGCGGCCACCGCCGAGGCAATCGTGGACGGCTGGTTCCACACTGGCGACATCGGCGCACTAGACGAGGACGGCTTCCTGAGCATCACCGGCCGTAAAAAGGAACTGATCATCACCGCCGGCGGCAAGAATGTTGCACCGGCACCGATGGAAGACCCGCTGCGCGCCGACCCGCTAATTGGCCAGGCCGTCGTGGTCGGCGACAACAAGCCATTCGTGGCCTGCCTGATCTCGCTAGATTCCGAAATGCTGCCCATCTGGCTGGGAAGCCATGGGCTCAGCAAGGAGATGACCATCGCGGAGGCTGCCACTCACCCGGCGATCATTGCGGAGGTCCAGGCAGCCGTCGACCGGGTAAACAAGACGGTTAGCAAGGCCGAGGCCATCAAAAAGTTTGTGATTCTGGAAACCGAGCTAACGCAGGAGTCGGGTCATGTGACCCCCAGCCTCAAGGTCAAGCGCAAGACCGTCACCGATGACTTCGCGCAGCAGATTGCGGAAATCTACGCCCACTAACGGTTTAGGAACCAGTCCTGCTCGCGCAGCTTGCGCATCGCCAGCTTGCGCTCCTGGGACTCTAGCCGATCCAGATACAGGTATCCGTCCAGGTGATCGCACTCATGCTGCAGCGCCTGCGCCATCAGGCCGGTCCCCTCCAACGTAATCGGGTTGCCCTGCTCGTCCTGCCCCTCGACCCGGGCGTATTCGAAACGCGGGGTCTCGTGCCAAAGCCCAGGCACCGAGAGGCAGCCCTCCTGGACCAAACGCTTTTCGCCTCCGGTTTCGACCACCCGCGGGTTGAAGATGACGCCGTGTTTGCCGTCGACGTTCCAGGAGAATCCGCGAAGGCCTACCCCAATCTGGTTGGCCGCAACTCCGGCTCGACCCGAAATCTTTGTGGTGGTATCGATCAGGTCCTGTGCCAGAACCGCCAATTTGGCATCAAAAACAGTGACTGGTTCGCATACGCTCTTCAAAACCGGGTCGCCAAACAGGCGGATTTCGCGGACTGTCATCGGATGGTTTTAGGCCGGCTGGTTGAGGCTGTCCACCACGAGGGCCGCCAATTCGCGCGCGGCGTCCTGGGTGCCCTTCTTCAGTTCGGAGAACTTGATGACCGAACCGGCCGCAAGGGCAGGGTCGTAAGGGATGCGCACCACGGCTCGGACGCGGCTCTTGAAGTGAGCCTCGATCTCGTCCAGCTTGACCAGCTGAGTTGCCTGGGTGGCGGTGTTGAGGGCCACAACCGCATTGCGAACCAGGTCGCCGTAGTCGTTGGCCTCCAGCCAGGTCAGGGTCTCGGACGCCAGGCGGGCCTCGTCTACCGAACCACCGGAAACGATTACCAGACCGTTTGCACGCTGCAGGGTGGGGCGCATTACCGAGTGCACGATGCCGGTACCGCAGTCGGTGAGCACGATCGAGTAGTAGCGGGCCGACATATCGGCGACAACGTTGTAGTCACCCTCGTTGAACGCCTCCGAAAGCATCGGGTCATTGTCCGACGCAAGCACGTCTAGTCGAGTCACGTCGCGCGACACCATGGTGGAGAAATCGGTGAAGCCATCGATGCTGGCGGCGCGGTTAACCACGTCGCGGACGGTGAAGCGGGTGTTCTTGGAGACACGCTCGGCCAGGGTTCCGCGGTCAGGATTGGCGTCGATGGCGACGATACGGTCTTCGCGGTTAAGGGCCAGGGCCATGCCGAGAAGGGTGGTGACGGTGGTCTTACCCACGCCGCCCTTGCGGGTCAGGACCGGAACAAACTTGGTGCCGCCCTCGAGGTTTGCCGCGATGCGGGCACTTACGGCCTTGCGCTCGCGAACAGCCAGGCTGTCGCCCAGGTTGACGCTCTTGAGGGTCAGGAAGTAAAGGAAGCGGCGGAAACCAGACTCCGGGGCCGGACGGAAGCGATTGCTGGTGTCGATCAGGCGCTCCGCGGTGAGCATCGCGGCGGGCTCTGGCGCGTCGAAGGACTGCCCACGCAGGCTATCACGTCGACTGTAGTTGCTGCGAACAACCTCGGGGGTCACCAGCGCAGTGCTGGCGGCCGGGATCGGGTCGAAGTTTGGGACCAGGGCCTCGGTGGCGATTGGGATGCTGGCGGTCGACGGGTTCACGTCTACGATGCCCGCATCCACTGCGATCTCGGCCAGGTTGTGGCTCTTGGGCTCGTTGGTAGGGACTACCTCGCCCAATACGTTCGATGCCGAGTCTTCAGGCTTCTTGCGTCCAAATGCCACTTTTAACCTCCTGTTTTGCCAACGGCGCTAGGCGCATTGGCTGTCCGTTCATTCTACCCGTGCCGTAAAAAGCGAACACCGAGGGATTAAGGCATCCCTCGGTGTTGCTCTGAGTTTTGGGGCTATTCGACCACCAGGATAAGGTCGCCGGCATCGACAGCCTGAGCCTTACCGATGGCCAGGCGCTTGACCACGCCGGCCTTGCTGGCGGTGATGGTGGCTTCCATCTTCATTGCCTCGATGGTTGCTACCGGCTGACCGACCTCAACGTGAGTGCCCTCAACGACCTGGATAGTCACGACGCCGGCGAAAGGTGCCGCAACGTGCGAGGTGTTGTTGGCATCGGCCTTCTCGGCCTGCGGGGTGGCCACCTTGATCTTCGCATCACGCACCAGGATCGGACGCAACTGACCGTTCAGGGTGGTCATTACGGTACGGAAGCCCTTGGCATCCGCGCCACCGATGGCCTCAAGGCCCACGTACAGGCGCACGCCCTTCGCGATGTCGATAACGTGCTCCTTGCCCTGTTCCAGGCCGTAGAGGTAGTCGACGGTGTCCACGTTGTCGAGCTTGCCGTAGGTGTCACGAATCTTCAGGAAGTCGTTGGTTGGGCCAGGGAATAGCAGGCGGTTCAGGGTGGCGCGACGCGCGTTGGCATCGGCACCCACCAGGACGGCCAGGTCTTCTGGGCTAACCGGGGTCAGACCGAACTTGACGTTCTTGCCCTGCAGAACCTTGGTGCGGAACGGCTCCGGCCATCCACCGGGTAGGTCGCCCAGTTCGCCGGCCATGAAGCCAATCACGCTGTCTGGGATGTCGTAGTTCTGCGGGTTCTCCGCGAAGTCCTTCGGGTCGGCGTTTACGGCCACCAGGTGGAGCGCCAGGTCGCCAACTACCTTCGAGCTCGGAGTCACCTTGGTTGGCCTGCCCAGCAGCTCGCTGGCCGCGGCGTACATGTCTTCGACCTTTTCGAAGTGGTCTCCGAGGCCGAGCGCGATTGCCTGCTGACGCAGGTTGGAGAGCTGGCCGCCAGGAATCTCGTGCTTGTAGACGCGGCCGGTCGGTCCAGGAAGGCCACTCTCGAATGGCGCGTAAACGTTGCGGACGGTTTCCCAGTATGGCTCCAGGGCAGTGACAGCCGACAGCGGAATCTGGGTGTCGCGCTCGGTGTGGGCAAGGGCGGCAACCAGGGCCGATGCCGATGGCTGGCTGGTGGTTCCAGCCATCGGTGCGCTGGCTACGTCGACAACATCCACACCGGCGTTGATGGCGGCCATCAGCGTTGCCAGCTGGCCACCAGCGGTGTCGTGGGTGTGCAGGTGAACCGGCAGGTCGAAGCGCTCACGCAGCGCCGCTACCAGCTTGGCGGCGGCGGCAGGGCGCAGCAGACCGGCCATGTCCTTGATCGCGATGATGTGCGCACCGGCGTCGACGATCTGCTGTGCCAAATCCAGGTAGTAGTCCAGGGTGTACAGGGTCTCGTTTGGGTCGAGCAGGTCTGCGGTGTAGCAGAGGGCCACCTCGGCCACCGCGGTCTTGGTGCGCAACACGGCCTCGATGGCTGGGCGCATCTGCTCGACGTCGTTCAGGGCGTCGAAGATGCGGAACACGTCTACACCGGTTGCGGCGGCTTCCTGAACGAAGGCATCGGTGACCTCGGTTGGGTACGGGGTGTAGCCGACGGTGTTACGGCCGCGCAGCAGCATCTGGATGCATAGGTTCGGCATTGCCTCACGCAGAGCCGCCAGGCGCTCCCAAGGGTCCTCACCGAGGAAGCGCAGGGCCACGTCGTAGGTTGCGCCGCCCCAGGCCTCCACCGAGAACAGCTGCGGGGTCAGACGCGAAACGTATGGTCCGACCTGCGCCAGGTCGCGGCCACGAACACGGGTAGCCAAGAGGCTCTGGTGGGCGTCGCGGAAGGTGGTGTCGGTGACCATGACCTCGCTGCGGCCGCGCAGGTCCTTTGCGAAGCCGGCCGGGCCAAGTTCCAGCAGGCGCTGACGCGAGCCAGCGGGTGCCGGCTTGGTCAGGTCTACCGCCGGGAGTTTTTCCTCAGGGTTCAGACGACCGTTCCGTGGGCCATAAGGCTGGTTGACGGTGACCTCGGCCAGCCACTGCAGAATCTTGGTTCCGCGGTCCTGGCTTGCCTTCGCGTGGAACAGCTCCGGACGCTCGTCGATGAACGAGGTGCTTAGGTCTCCCGAGATGAAGGTCGGGTCGCCCATAACGGCTTGAAGATAGGCGATGTTGGTGGAGACACCGCGGATGCGGAACTCGGCCAGCGCACGACGGGCGCGCGTGACCGCACTCGGGAAGTCGCGGCCCTTAGCAATCAGCTTCACCAGCATCGAGTCGAAGAATGGGCTGACCTC